>Ga0209491_10000878_pt1 | contig 60366 bp, 64 predicted proteins | sample BON02_FD_187213 | JGI IMG/M metagenome (GOLD analysis project Ga0209491, IMG submission 187213) | Freshwater microbial communities from Lake Bonney liftoff mats and glacier meltwater in Antarctica - BON-02 (SPAdes) (version 2) | ecosystem: Environmental > Aquatic > Freshwater > Ice > Glacier... | reverse complement strand
TTTTGTAGCAAGTCTTATTGCATATTCTTTTCAAGAAAAAAAACCAGCTATAAAATTTGAAAAAGAAAATCCTACACAATTAGCACTTTTCTGCTAATCGTTAAGTCGAACTCAGGTTAAAACTATTAATAATTGAAACCAATTCTGTTTTTTGCAACGCGCCAGATTGTTTCCAAACTTGCTTACCTGATTTAAATAAAACAAAAGTTGGCACTCCATTAACTTGATATTTAGCGGCTAATGCTTGATTTTTTTCAACATCTATTTTAATGATAGAAACTTTATTACCTAAAATTTCTTTTACCTCTTTTAAAATTGGACTCATCATTTTGCATGGTCCACACCATTCTGCAAAAAAATCGACTAAAACTGGTTTATCCTGATTTATTATTTCTGAAAATTTACTCATATTTAAAAATTATTCTATTTGCTAAAACTAACATTCCAAATTCCTCTAACTTCATTAATAGTATAACCAATTGCTTTATCATTTGGATATAGTTTTATTATTTCCTCAAAAGTTTTTTGTTCGATATCTGCTTTCAGGTTTCCATGACATTTTAAACACATTCCGTTTGTTACTATCGGATAGTAAACTTCTACATTAGTATCATTTTCTACCACAATGGGTTGTGAATCTTTGTTTTGTTTTGCATCATTTTTGAAAATTTTTATATATTCATTTTCTTTTTCAGTTGCAATATTATTTGGATTTCTCGGCTTATCCGAAACTCTTTTTATAGTTGTATTATGCACAACAGCCATACTATCCGTTAAAGGATACGCTTTTATGTTACAAAATTTTAGTGCGGCTAACGTTCCTTCTTTCTGAATTTTACCCATTAAATTTTTACCCAGAACAGCTTGTGTATTTAATGCAAATTTTAATCCTTTTTCTGTATTTGATGAATTTTCTATCCTGTTTTCTTTCATCGTTTTATCGTCAACAGAATGATCTGTTTTTTTACAGCTAAAAAAACCTAGAATAATTAAAGTAAGAATATAATGTTTCATGTTTTTTATTCAAAAATAAACAAGATAAAACACTCTTTTAGTAACAATTGTTACAGTTCTATAACTTTTATACTGTTTCTAAACAATTTAATTTTACCCTCGTTTTCTAACTTTTTTAACACTCTTGAAATAACGACTCTAGAAGTATGTAAATCTTCAGAAATTTGTTTGTGCGTAGTAGATAATTCGTCATTATTATTAACCATAGCTTTGTCTTTTAAATATTTAAAAAGACGCTCATCCATTTTTAAAAATGCAATAGTATCTACGGCTTCTAAAAGCTCATCCATTCTGTTATGGTAACTCTGTAATATGTAAGATTGCCAGCTTTTGTAGATACTTAACCAATGAACCATGTTTTCTTTTGGCAACATAATTAAGGTTACATTTGTTTCTGCAACTGCTCTTATTTTACTTTTAGATTGTCCCATACAACAAGATAATGTCATAGCACACGTATCTCCTTTTTCTAGATAATAAAGCACCAATTCGTCTCCTTCATCATCTTCTCTTAAAACCTTTACAGCTCCAGATAATAATAAAGGCATTGAATTTATAGTATCACCTATTTCAATAATTGCAGTATCTGCAGAAAAAGTTTTTTGTACTCCTATTTTAGCGATTTCTTTAATTAAATTTTCTTCAAAAAGATAACTAAAGTTTGCTTGCAAATCTAAATTCATTTCATTGTATTTAATGCACTATAAATTTAATGAAACAAATTGAGACTACTCAAAATATGGACTAGTCTTTATTGTTAAAAACAACAAAGAAAATTCAAAGTAATTTATTCTTCGGTTTTTTTATCAGAACTGGCTAATATTATTACTGTTGCAGTAATTCCAATTACCACTAAAGCAAAGACACCAATCATTATAGTACCGTTAACCCAAGAAACTAAAGGCATATTTAAAAATTCCATAATTCATTATTTTTATGCAAGATTAGTGAATAAATATACATCAAATTATGATAAAAGTCAGTTTCACAAAAATAAACCTCATACTTAATCACATTTTTCATAAAATTTTCACCCACATGTACCCTCTTAAAGTTCTGTTAAAAAGAAAGTTTTTCTTTTAATTAATTAAACCTTTGCAGTTAAAACCTGTCAGACAGTATATAATAAAATTTAATGAAGAAAATTATCCTATTAATAAGCATATTTTTAAGCACTTTAACTTACTCACAATCCAAAGACTTCAGAATTACTGGAAATATTCAATCAGCAGATGATAAACAAATTCTAGAATCTGCTACAGTTCACTCAGAAAGATTAAAAGACAGTAGCATTATTTCTTACACAATTACAGACGCAAGAGGAAATTTTGAACTTGTTGGTAAAACGGCAGATTCAAAAATGAAACTAGTTGTTTCTTTCACCGGTTTTAAACCTTTCATAAAAAATATTGATGTTAAAAACCAAAATGTTGGTACTTTATTGGTTGAAAGCACCAATGTTTTAGATGAAATTATTGTTAGATCTGCAGCTCCAATTACAATCAAAAAAGATACGGTAGAATTCAATGTAAAATCGTTTAAAACAAAAGCAGACGCTAATGTAGAAGATTTACTTAAAAAACTACCTGGTGTAGAAGTTGATAAAGACGGGAAAATTACTGTTAACGGTAAAGAGGTAAATAAAGTTTTGGTAAATGGTAAGCCTTTCTTTGGAAATGATCCAACCATTACGACACGGAATTTAACCAAAGAAATTATCGAAAAAATACAAATTACAGATACAAAAACAAACGCTCAAGCTTTTTCTGGTGAAGATTCTGATGGAGAAAATAAAACCATAAATTTAACCATTAGAAAAGAAGATAATAAAGGTTATTTTGGTAAAGTTGCAGCAGGAATAGGAACTGATGACAAATATGAATATGCAGGTTTAGTTACTAAATTTAAAGAAAGTGAACGAATTGGGCTTTTAGCCGGAGGAAATAATATTAATTCGCCTGGTTTTAGTTTTGGTAATCAGAGATCGCAGTTTGGTGGCGGAAATAATAGAAGTTTTAGTGGTGGTGAAGGAATTGTAACATCAAATAATTACGGACTTAATTACACCAATGCGTTTGGAAAGATATTTGAAGTTTCTGGAGATTATTTTTATAAGAATAGCGAATCAGATAATAAATCGACAAGCAATAGAGAAACTTTTTTATCTAACGGAGAAAGCTTTTATCGAAATTCTAGAAATACTTCTTTAAATGAAAGCGATAGCCACGATGCAAATATTGATTTTGAAATAGAAGTAGACAGTACTTTTAGAATAGATATCGAATTTAAATTTAACGAAAACACAAATTTAAATACCTTTAATAGCGAGTCAGAAAGTTTAAATAACAACAAAACGCTTACCAACGATTCCAAAACAAATTCTATTGCAGATTCAAATGCAAAAACATTTGATAACGAACTAAATTTAACCAAAAAATTTGGTAGTAAAGGTGCTTTTTTAAGAGTAGAATTAACGGCTAATATTAGAAATTCTGATACGGAAGATTTGGTGAAATCAGAAACAAACATTTTTGGCTCTAATCCAGATCAAATTATTAGAGATCAATTATCTGAAGGAAATTCTGATAGAAACCAGTTGGGTAGTGAAGTGACATATCGTTTTCCATTACTGGCAAATCAGCTTTTTTTAGATGTTGCTTATGATTATCAAAATAGAGAAACAAATACAAAAAGAAGTACGTTCGATTTTAACCAAACTACGAACGATTACACAGATTTTAGCACGTTATTAAGTACCGATTTTAAATATTTAGACAAAACAAAAAGACCAAGTGCAGAGCTAGAATTCAGAAATGAAAAATGGTCTGCATCCGCAGAAATTGCATACATAAATAGGATTCTAGAAAATACAGATTTTTTAAGACCACAAACAAATTTAGAACGTTCTTTTGATAATTTAGAATATGGTGCAAGTATTCGATTTAGAAAAGACAGAACAAGTAGCCTCCGTTTTAGGTATAATTACAGAAATAACACGCCAAATCTATCTCAATTACAACCTTTTAGAGACGAATCTAATCCGTTGAATATTGTAACTGGTAACCCAGCTTTATCGCCTTCAAAAACCCATAATATTAGAATGGGATTGTCTAATTTTAACTGGCAAAAAAGAACTGGTTTTTGGTCTTTTGCTAATGTTTCTTTTACTGATGACAGAGTTATTTCTAGCACCATTATAGATCCAAATACATTAATTAGAGAAACTACTTTTGCCAATGTAGATGGTTTTTTTAACGCACGTTTAGGCGGTAGTTACAGCGCTACAACAAAATGGGAAGATTTTGGAAGTTTAAAATCAGAATTTAGACTTTTTGGTAATTATGAAAAAAACATAAACTTTAATAATGGCGTAAAATATTCTAGCTACATCGCTTCTGTTTCACCAACTATTGGTTTCGATTTTAATTGGGATGGTGTTTTACAGATAAATCCAGAATATTCTCTTTCGTTCAATAATAACCAATATGATATTGCTAGTTTTGAGGATAGAAACTTTATAAATCACAATTTGAATATACAAACGTCAACTTTTTTACCTAAAAAATTAGAGTGGAGAAATGATATAAATTTTAACTATAACTCTAATATTGCAGATGGCTTTCAAAAAAGTGCTTGGTTTTGGAATGTTTCTTTGCGTTATTCAATCTTAAATGATGATGCAGCAATTGGTCTTAAATTTTATGATGTTTTAAATCAAAATACAAATGCAAGAAGAGTTGCCACGGAAGATTATATTCAAGATTCTTCTAGTACCGTTTTAAACCAATACGCAATGCTAACCTTTACTTGGAAGTTTAATAGTTTAGGAAACGCAGGTAAAAAATTTGAGCCAGGTAGCAGAAGAAGCTACAATTAAAATCAACACTCTTTATACCATTGCTGGCAATTTAAGTTTTAAAAATAAAAAAAATCAATGATTAATAATTAACACAACTTTCTTGAAAAAAAGTATGACATAATAGATCAATGTCATACTTTTAAATTTAAAATATCAATTGTGCTAATGCTTTCTTTTTGTAAGAAAACTCAAAATATAATTTATTACAACTCGGTTGCTCAAATTCCTAATAAAATTTGGGAAGATTTGAATTGCAAAAAAAATCTTTATTTTTCTTCTGATTATTTAAGCGCTCTAGAAAAAAATCATCCAAACATCATTTTTTATTATATTGTTCTTTTTGATAATTCTGATAGCGCAATTGCATTTACAACAATACAGGTTATTGATTTTCAAATACATAAAATAGAAAAAGAAACGAAAAGTTTTTTAGATGTAATAAATAAAATACTTTTTCCGAAAGAGAAACCTATCAAAATTTTAGTAAGTGGAAATACGTTTGTGAGTGGTGAACATGGTATTTTAATTGCAGAAAACCAAGATAAAAAAACCACGCTTTTAAAACTTACAAAAGCAATACTAAATCTTGTAAATACAGAAGAAAATTTAAACAAATCCATTAGCATTTTTATGCTAAAAGATTTTGAAAAAGAATCGTTAATTATTACAGACGAGTTAAAAGAACTTAACTATTATTCTTTTAAAGTAGAGCCAAACATGCAATTTCTGATTGATAAGAATTGGCAAAATTTTGATGATTATTTAGCGGCTTTAAAAACAAAATTTAGGGTAAAAGCAAAAAAGGCAACTCAATTAAGTAAACCTTTAAAAATTGAGGAAATCACTTTAGAAAATACTGATGAGCAGTTTCCTAAAATGAAATCGCTCTATGAAAAAGTTGCTCAAAAAGCATCTTTTAATTTTGAAGAATTTAATATTGAAACGTATAAAACACTCAAAGAAAATTTAGGTGAAAAATACATCTTAAAAACGTATTATTTAGACGATAAAATGGTGGGATTTTTATCTGGTCTAATATCAGAAAATTCTTTAGATGCACATTTTGTTGGCATTGATTATAACCTAAATAAGCAATACGCTATTTACCAAAGAATGTTGTATGATTATATTCGAATAGGAATTAAAACCAATTTAAAAATCATTAACTTCGGACGAACAGCAAGTGAAATTAAAAGCTCTATTGGCGCAGTTCCGCAAGAATTGACCATTTACATTCGTCATAAAAAAACATTGAAAAATAAAATCTTAAAACTATTTTTGCAAAAGATTGCACCAACAGCATTTCATCAAAAATACCCGTTTAAAAGCAACAAAAATGAAAACGATTAACGATTTAATTACTATTTTAAAATTAGAGAGTCTTGGCAAAAACGAGTATCAAGGCGTTAGTGAATCTATTGGAAGTCCAATTGTTTTTGGTGGTCAAGTTTTAGCGCAAGCTGTTCATGCAGCTTACCAAACTGTTCCAGAAACAAGAATTTTACATTCGTTACATTCTTACTTTTTAGAACCTGGAAATTTAGATATTCCGATTCGTTTTCGCGTAGAAGAGACTAGAAATGGTGGCAGCTTTTCTACAAGAAGAGTAAAAGCGATGCAAAACGAAAAGACAATTTTTATTTTAGGGGCTTCATTTCAAATTCAAGAAGAAGGTTATGAGTATCAAGTTGAAATGCCACAAAACTTAAAACAACCCGAAGAATTGTTGAGTTGGACAGAAATTGTCGAGAAATTTGGAGATTATATTCCTAAAGGAATGAAGATTTTTTTGAGTATTGATCGCCCAATTGAGTTTAAACCAACAAGAATTCCTAATCCTGCAGATCTAAAAAATTTAGCGCCGACAGAAAATGTTTGGTTTCGCTTAAAAGGAAACCCAGGTAATTTAAAATTAGCGCTAAAACAGCAAATTTTAACTTATGTATCTGATTACAACGTGTTAAATGCAGTTATTAACCCGAATGCTAGTGTTGCCAATTGGGGAAATTTACAAACAGCAAGTTTAGATCATTCGATGTGGTTTTTTAGAGATTTTGATTTTGATGATTGGTTACTTTTCTCTGCAGAATCGCCAAACAGTTTTGGTGCAAGAGGTTTAGCGAGAGGAAATATTTTCACAAAAAGTGGTAAATTAGTCGCTAGTTTTGCACAAGAAGGATTAATTAGACCGATTAAATAGTAAGCAGTAAGCAGTAAGCAGTAAGCAAAAATAAAAAATGCAATTATGAATGACGCTTTAACATACGTATTAACAACAAACGGATTATTATTTGTTTTGAGTATTATTTTTTGGCAATTTCCACCAAAAAAAATAAATACTTTTTATGGGTACAGAACAAATAAATCTGGACAAAATCAAGATATTTGGGATTTTGCAAATGCTTTATTCCATAAAAATTTAGTTATTTATTCGGCTTTATCTTTACTTGCTGGTTTGTTATTTGCTTTTTTAGTTCCAGAAAAAACCACCTGGCAACCTATGGTTTTGGTGCTTTTAAGTCTTTTAGTTTGTATTATTAAAACAGAAAGAGCGTTGAAGGAAAATTTTACTGATGAAGGGGAGAGATTGAAAAAGTAAGTTAACTAAAAACGGTTTCTAAAATTGCCAAAGATTTTGGATTTCTGAATCCGTCTAAATGCAATTCGTAATATTTTAAGATAATTTGCAACACATTTTGCCGTTGATTTTTACTGAATGATAGTTGCGCCAAATCTTCAAAATCGATATTTACTATTTTTTTAAATTGATGTAAATCGTTTCCTGAAATTACATTTTTAAAATTTGTAGCATCAGAAAATTCGCCTTCAATTAAATCAAAACCTAATTTTTCATTTTTAATATTTGGATAAAAACCCAAATAATGCGTTAAATTCAATAAAAATAATAAGTGAAAATTAGCGATTTTTGATTGTGAATCTAACCAAAGCAATCCATTTTCTAGATAGTTATAAAGCGGCTCATTTTTTTCTTCTTCTTGAATACAATTAGACAATACTTCTGCTAGAAATAACACAATAGATTGTTTTACAACATCTGAATACACCGTTTTATATGGATGTACTATATGTGCTTCTTTAAGCGAATTAAGATTGCCTTTCGTGTTGTGATTCCCAACAATATTCAATTGATTTAAAACCTGAAAATAACCTGCTTTCAAATTTCCTTTTTTTGTAGATAAAACACCACGAATTAAATAGGTTTTTAATCCTTCTTCCGCTGTAAAACATTTTACAATTAAACTAGTGTCCCCATATTTTAAAGCAGATAAAACAATTGCTTTTGTGGTTACAGTTGCCATTTAATTAACAATTGCAATTTTTGTCATAGACGTTTCTTCGCCATCTTCTGTAATTAATAAAACAATGTAAATTCCAGAAGCTACTTTGTTACCTCGTAGGTTTGTTTTGTTCCAAACTACTTTACCGCCTTGCACCTCTTGCCCTTCTACAACATTACTTTCATACACCAAGTTACCAGCAACATCTAAAATTTTTACATTGGTTCCTTTTGGTAAGTTTGTGCCTTTCCGTCCGGCAATGGTTACTGTTTCATGATTTTTTAATACCGGATTCGGATATGCATATACTTCACCCAAATTTTCGCCAAAAGGTGAAACTTTGCTATTGTAAGCAACAATACCTTTGTCTGTGGCAAAAAAAACTTTTCCGTTGGAATTATCTACACTAATTTTTAAAATTTTGTTAGATGGTAATGGCGAGTTTTTTGTACTAAAATTAGCCAATGTATTTTGTCCGCTGGGATTTGTATACGTTACACCTCCATTGTCTGTTCCAAACCATTTGTTATCTGCGCCGTCAATTGCAATAGTATTTACAGATTGATCACCTAATAATCGTTTTGGAATTCCATCATCTAAAATAATAACAGGTGCTGCATCTACATTTGTTGCGTCAAAAACATTAGATGCGTTATTGTAAACTACTAAACCAGATTGTGTTCCAATCCAAACTCTATTATTTGCATCTACTTTTATTGTAAATACTTTTAAATCTGGCAAAGCGCCTTGGGTAATATTTGTACCTAACGCTTTTTTTCTATTCCCATTTTCATTAAAAACATAAACGCCATTCGCACGGGTACCAACCCAAAGAGAATTACTTCTATCCAAATCAATTTCATACATTCCTAATGCCGCCTTGTTTGATTCTATACTACTTAAATCATAACCTGTCCATTGATCGCTTGGCGATAATTTTTTCAATTTTTTATCAACTCCAATATTTGTAACCCATAAATTTCCTTGAGAATCAAAAACAGTTCCTTCAATTTTAAGCGTTACAAATGTTGGGTTTGTTGCTAAGCCATCTTCTAAACTGCTATTTTTTTGATTGTAAAATATAGTCGGTTCGTTATCTTCTACAACTAACAAACCACCAGTAGATAGTGAATTTGGATCTGAAGTAAAACCAAAAGAACTAATATAGACTTTATCTTTATTATTTGGATCAAAGGTTACATTTACCAAATCTGTGACTGGAAAATCAGTACCAAATTTTGTGTTTAACCATTTTTCACCATCAAATTTACTATAGCCAATTCTTCTTCCAAAATTGGCAAAAGTCCCATCATATCCTCCATAAACAACCCACAAATCGTTTTCTTTAGCTGCGATAGAAAAAACTTCGTTTGATAATGGTCCATCTGGATGAATTTCTTTAAAATTTGGAATTTCAGAAATAACGGCTGTTAAAATTCCGAATTCTTTAGTTCCTAAAAATAATTCTGAATTGGTAGAAAAAGCGGTGTTTAAAGTATAATTAAATGTTGAATTTCCCGCTGGTGTGTAAATATCTTTTAAATTTAAATTCGAATTAAATGAAATTACAGAAGAATTTAATGCAACAGTTAAATTATTTGTTTCACTTTTTAAGCTGATAATGTTTTCTCCAAAATTTTTAATTGGATTTAAAGTAGCTCCGATTATTTGATATAAATCAGCGTCTTTTGAAACAAATAATTGATCATTAAATGGGATAATTTGAGAGAAATTTCCATTAAAATTTTGTTGCCAATTATTAAAATCTATTAAATTATTGGCAGTAACATCTGCATTAAAAACACCATTTTCTGTGGCAGCGTAAATTCTATCATTTAAAAAAGCCGTTTGATTTATTCTAATTGCAGATGAATTATTACCAATAAAAAAAGTGTCACCAAAGGTTAATTTTTCAATATCATATTCAATTATTGCAAACGGAGTGGATACATATAGTTTGTTTCCAAATTCTGAAATATGAGTAATTCTTTTTTCTCCTGATTGATTAAAATTTACAATATCCGCAGAAATAGAAATGCTACCATCATCATCAACAATTTCAATTAATCCGTTTTCATAACCAATAACTAATCTTTTAAAGGTTTTGTTATAAAATAATGCAGACGTTGTTCTGCCAGAAAGTCCTTGAACAGAAGATAATTTTTTGGTTTCTTGTGTAGTTAAATCGTATATAAAAACCGCATTATCTGCTAATGCATAAATAACATCGTCAACAATAATAAAATCTTTTACATTGTTGTACGAATAAAAATCTTCCCAAGAATTACTATAGTCTGTTTGAGAAAAAACAAATTGAGATACTAATAAAAAATATAAAAATGTAAATTTTTTCATCATAAAATAAGATATTCAAAGATATTTATTTAATATTACAATAACGATAAATCAAAGTAATTAGTACAAATTTGTTAACTGACCTATGGCAATAGAAATTGAACGAAAATTTTTAATAAATAACAACGATTATAAAGCAGAAAGCTACACTTCTTATCCTATTAAACAAGGCTATATTTCTACCAATAAAAATAGCGCCGTTCGCATACGAATTACTGATAAAAAAGGATTTATTACTATTAAAGGAAAATCGAATACAAGCGGTACTTCTCGATTTGAATGGGAAAAAGAGATTCCGAAAAGTGACGCTGAAAGCTTATTTCTTCTTTGCGAAAAAGGAGTTATTGAAAAAGTTAGGTATTTAATAAAACAAGGAAACCATATTTTTGAAGTTGATGAATTTCACGGTGAAAATAAAGGTTTACTTATTGCAGAAATAGAATTAACTGAAGAAAATGAAACTTTTGAAAAACCAATTTGGTTAGGAAAAGAGGTTACTGGAAAAGTAGCATATTACAATGCTTATTTAAGTGAGCATCCGTTTAAAAATTGGAAATAAAAAAATGTACAACTACTTTATCAAACGAAAAAATAAACACTAAAAAAGTGACTAAAGCTGCCTAATAAAACAAATACGTGAAAAATTGCGTGATTATAAGGTAGTTTTCTAATCGAATATAAAATTGCTCCAATGGTGTAGAAAATTCCGCCTAAAAAAAGCAACTGCAAACCCTCTGTGGCTAAATTCTGCATCAACGGTTTATACGCAAAAACCACTTGCCACCCCATTAATAAATACATTGCGGTAGATAATTTATCGAATCTTCCTGTAAAAAATAATTTTAAAACTACTCCTACAAGCGCAAATAACCAAGTTAACCCGAATAAAACCCAACCCATTTCACCTTCTAAAGTGACTAGAGTATAAGGAGTATAAGTTCCCGCAATTAAAACATAAATTGCTGCGTGATCAAAAATATTTAGTTTTCTTCTATTTCTTGGGTTCTTTGCGGCATGATAAAATGTAGAAGCAGCGTATAATATTAGCAAACTAAATCCGTAAATTATAAAACTAGCAGATTGCCAAAAAGATGCTGCATTTACTGCTTTTAATAGTAAAAAAGGAAAGCCAATAACACTAAATAGCAAACCAAAAGCATGTGTGTAAATATTTAATTTTTCCTCTTTTGATGTGTATTCGTGATTAAGATTTTCTTTCATTTTCTGGTCTATTTGTATCTTCCATATACAACTTATCATTACTCAATTCATTGTACAAAACAGTATATGTTTTTTTAGAAAGATCTTCTAAATCATCATGCGTTAAGTGTTTTGTTTCAATAAACTTATGCTGCTTTATCCTTAATAATCCTGGACCACCTTTAAAAGGATCCCAAGAAAAAGAGCGTTTTGCATCATAATATGTTTGTGGGACAATTGGTATTTGAAACTCAATTGCCAAACTAAAAGCACCTTTTCTAAATGGCGATAAAATTATGTTTTCTTTAGGTACTAATCCTTCAGGAAAAATAACAACACTTACCCCTTTTTTAAGTCTTTCTTTTGCTCTGTTATAAACATTTTTTCTACTTTCTGGATTACTTCTATCTACCATAATTACAGATTTTCTATAAAAATATCCAAAAATAGGGATTTTCTCCAACGATTGTTTCCCAACAAAAGCTATAGGATTTTCACTCACAACCATCAAAATAAAAGCATCTAATAAAGACGTGTGATTTGGACAAAACATATAGCTTTTATCCGGATCTAATTCTTGTTCTCTTTCTATTTCTAAACGAAAACCCATTCCATAAATAATTACTTTTGCCCAAACTCGTACTAGTTTCCATAAAGAGGGGTAATATCTTTTTTTTGATGTTAAAATAACCATAAAAGGAGCAGTAATAATGATTGTAACCAACACAAGAAGGTAAAACCAAAATCTCCAAAGAAGTAGTAAAGCAATTTTGATGTATTTCATTAGTATCAAATGTAATGATTTATCTTTCATTGTTGTTTTCAAAATTGTAATTTTACCAAATCAAAATCATTTTTTATTTATCTCAAAAATTAATTCATGTCAAGAATTTTAACTGGAGTACAAAGTACTGGGACACCTCATCTTGGAAATCTTTTAGGAGCAATTTTACCTGCGGTAGAAATGGCAAATAACCCAAAGAATGAAGCTTTTCTTTTTATAGCAGATATGCATTCGCTAACACAAATTAAAGACGGAAACCAATTAAGAGAAAATACCTATAGTACAGCTGCAACTTGGCTCGCTTGCGGATTAGACATCAACAAAACAATTTTTTACAGACAAAGTGATGTGCCCCAAACAACCGAATTAACATGGTATTTAAGTTGTTATTTTCCTTTTCAAAGACTTACACTTGCACATAGCTTTAAAGATAAAGCAGATCGTTTAGGTGACGTAAATGCAGGTTTATTTAATTACCCAATGTTAATGGCGGCGGATATTTTGTTATACGATGCAGAAATTATTCCTGTTGGTAAAGACCAGTTGCAACATATAGAAATGACACGTGATGTTGCCAGCAGATTCAATAATATTGTTGGCGATGTTTTGGTTTTACCTGATGCGAAAATTCAAGAAAACACCAAATTAGTTCCTGGAATTGATGGTGAAAAAATGAGTAAATCTAGAAATAATACGATTAATATTTTCTTGACGGATAAACAACTTCGAAAGCAAATTATGGGAATAAAAACCGATAGTTTAGCATTAGAAGAACCTAAAAATCCTGATTCTGATAATGTATTTGCTTTGTATAAATTATTAGCTACAGTAGAGCAAACAGAAAAAATGCGAGCAAAATATGTTGCAGGAAATTATGGATATGGTCACGCAAAACAAGAGTTGTATGAACTTATTGTAGAAAAATTTGCTACGGTTAGAGAAAAATACAATCATTATATGACGCATAAAAATGAAATTGACGATGCGCTTAAATTAGGAGCAGAAAAAGCGAGAAAAGTTGCGAATGAAGTGTTGCAACGTGTTCGTTCTAAAATTGGATATTAGTAAAAAATTGATAAATCTTTTACATAAAACTCAACTTGTTTCATTTTCTCATTAGTATAGTATTACATACAAAAAAACCTACAAAATATCTTACAATTTTGCAGGTTTTTACTTTTGTGATACTTATAAGGTTCTTAAAAACTTGAAGTAATATAAATTTAAAACCACTGACAAACAATCCCGCCCATAAGTGCTAACGTTACAATCCAATAACCTGTATTAATTGCGACATATTTAAAAGTTCTTTTTTCAAAAACTGCTTGAATTCCAAGAACAGGAAATATTAAAAATATGCTGTACAAAACACCATGAAAAGCGCCGTGCTTAAAAGTTCTAAAACGATCACCGTAAGTCACTAAAAAATTCTCAAAATAAGAATATGCCTCTCCAGTTTGCTCATTAAAACCTGGATTACCAGCTAAAGTAGAATACATTCCCATTTGATGAATTACCATTTGCACTAATACAAATGCAATTAACAAACTTAAAACATAATAAAAAATTAGCTTTTTTACCATATTTGCAAATTTTAAAGATTCTCTAGTAAAACGCCTTTGTTGCATCCAAGCGTTTCCGAATAAAGGGCCATACCAAATATAGCCGATTAGCATTGGCACTAAAGACGCAATAAAAAGAACATAATAATTCATTTCCATACTAAAAAGTTGTTTTGGTTGAACATCAAATATATAAAAATAAATTCTTGATTATTAAATAATTAGAAATAAAAAATGACGAAAAAATTAATTTTCGGCATTTAAAATTTTAACATTTATCTTTATTTTATCTTCATCGATTTCCCGATTGCTTCCAATTCAAAAACAAATTCTCTTTTGTTTACTGATGGCGCATACGTAAAACCTTCAAACACCAATACTCTATTATTTTCTTTATCTAAAATGGTATAATTAATAAATGGTCCAGCCATAAAATCGTTCATAACTTCCCATTTTCCACGCATTTCAAACGCTTTTCTTCCGTCAATCATTGCATCAAAAGTAAAAGGAGTGTATGCTTTCTCTGTAATCATGTGCATGGTTTCTGAATCTGAACCTGGAATATATTGTTTACCAATTGTATCTCTTTTAGTCGAGATATTTTCTTTTATAGTTGCATCATCTGTATAAGGATAAGAATATACCAAAATATTGTTACTACCTGCTCCACGGGCAATTCCGCTACTCATGTGTTGTCTCAACCACAAAAATTCTCCTGTATCTTCTACTTCTCTAAAATCGTCTGGAATAATTAATGAGATATTTAGATTTTGTAACGTTTTAAATTGAGATGAATTTAATTTTCTTTTTTCAAATCTTTTCTGAATTACATTAACATCAGAATCCTTAAAAGTTTGAATGATTTTTTTATCATTTTTCTTTAACAGCTCAATAATTGCATCATCATCTTTGGCAGAAATATAAATTAAAGTCTGTGGTGAAGAATATTTATTGGTGTTTATGGTAAAATTTTCTTTATTGGATTGCTCAATAATCAGAATATTTCTAGTTAATTTCATTGTCTGATTAAAACCAACTGGCGCTACTTGAGAAAGTGTTAAATGAGATTCTGGCTGTGGTAATCCAACCATTTCTTCGCTCATAAAACGTCTTAATTCTTGACCTATTTCGCCTTCCCAATCACTTGCTTTAGTAACAATTAAAACACGATTATCTCTACCGATAGAACTTTGTAAAACAAATGAATCTTTACCTCCACAAGAAATAAATAAAAAAACAGCAGTAATTAAAAAGATAAAATTCTTCATGAAATTAATTTTAAAAGTTAGTTATTTTTAATATTATCAAAGATTGTTCCAATATTAACAATAATACTAAGTTTTTATTTTAATCTCTTCGGATAAATGCTTAATCGTTGTCCAATTTTTAATCTGTTATTTTTTAAACTGTTCCAGCGTTTAATATCACTTACTCTAACACCATATTTATCTGAAATTTTCCCAAGATAATCGCCACTTTTTACTTTGTAACGAATTCGTTTATCCATTTCAAAATATTCCGGTAATGGTTTTTCTCTTTTCGCTTCATCTTCAATTGCCAAAGAATAAATCTCATCCTCTAATTCTAAAAAATGAAGTACTTTATGTTTTGGTAACGTAAGCGCATAATTTTTTCCTTTTATACTTGGTATAATATCCATCTTATAAGCAGGATTCAATAAACCTAACAAATCTGTACTAATTCCTGTTTTTTCTGAAATTTGATCAAAAGATATTGTTCTTTTAACATGAATTGTATCTGTTTCAAAATGATAAATTTCTGGCAAATCGCTTTTTAATTCGTGTTCTTGCGCATACTCAAACAAATACATAGTAGCATAAAATGCAGGAACATAACCAGCCGTTTCTGTTGGCAAATACGGACGAATATTCCAATAGTTTCTATAACCACCAGATCTTTTTATGGCTTTTAACACGTTACCAGGTCCAGAATTATAAGCTGCTAAAGCCAAATCCCAATCTCCAAAAATCTTGTATAAATCAGATAAATATTCACAAGCCGCAATAGTAGATTTTATTGGATCTTGACGATCATCTACATAAGAATTTACTTTTAAACCATATTGTAAACCTGTTGGATACATAAATTGCCATAAACCTGTTGCACCTACTCTTGACCTAGCTTTTGGATCTAAAGTAGATTCTACAATTGCTAAATATTTCATTTCTAACGGAATTTCATATTCATCCAAATATTTTTCAAACATTGGAAAATAATATTTCGTTTTTGCCATCAATGCTGGATAATACTTTTTTGCGTATCTCAAATACGATTTTATTACATTCTCTAAAGCCGGATTGTATGCAATGTGAAAAGGCGATTTTTCATTAATTCTTAATAACCTCTCTTTTAAAACTTCTGATGATAATTCTACAGAAGAAACATCTATATTTTTAAAATCTTTAATTATATATTGTGTGGTGTCATATAATGGAGAATGAAATTTATCATTCATTAACAAACTATCAATTCTTGACAAATCCATTTTAGAAAATAACAGTTGTGAACTGATGCTTGGAAGTGTATCACTTTTAGTTTGTGCCGTAAAGTTAACTACGATAAGTAGAAGTAGAATAAGAAATTTCCTCATAAATAACAGTTGCTTTTGCACAACCAAGCATTTTAATATCTTTTGATAAAAATAATTCTATATCATTTCTATATTTTTCAATTATAAATCTAACTCCACAACAATTGGGCAATGATCAGAATGTTTTGCTTCTGGTAAAATATATGCTCTAGCAATTTTATCTTTTAACGGTTCTGAAACCATATTATAATCAATACGCCAACCTTTGTTATTAGCTCTTGCATTTGCTCTATAGCTCCACCAAGAAAATTGCTGCAATTCTGGATGAATAAATCTAAAGCTATCAACGAATCCATTAGCTATAAATTGTCCTATCCAAGTTCTTTCTTCTGGTAAAAAACCAGAAACTCCTTTCATTTTAGGATTATGAATATCAATTTCTTCGTGACATATATTATAATCGCCACAAATTACTAAATTCGGAATTTCCTTTTTTAAATTATTGATGTACTCCTGAAACGCTGCCATGTAGTTCAGTTTAAAATCCAATCGCGCTAAATTAGTGCCTGATGGTAAATACAAACTCATTACAGAAATATTTTCAAAATCGACTCTGATGTTTCTACCTTCAAAATCCATCGATTCAATTGCTGTTCCTACAACAATATTTTTTGGTTTTGTTTTACTGAAAATTGCCACACCAGAATATCCTTTTTTTTGTGCAGAATGCCAATAATGATATGGGTAACCAGCATTTTTAAATTCAGTAAGATCAACTTGGTCTGGATTTGCTTTTGTTTCTTGAATACAAATCACATCTGGATTTGCCGCTTTTAACCAATCTATAAATCCTTTTTTTAATGCTGCTCTAATTCCGTTTACGTTGTATGATATTATTTTCATTAGCATATCTTTACTTCTTCCCGATGGGAAGAAAACTCATTCTCTTTATATTAATCTATTAAAATTGGTTTCTTTAAGAAAACCCAAGTAATTTGTTTAACTACTCCTTTTTGCGTTTGAATTATTTTTTTTCTAGGTGATAAAATAAAACCTATTAATCCTGCAATTCCACCTGAAATTAAAAAATTATCTATGTTCAACATTTTATCCATAATAAATAGACAAATAAACATTATTAATGGAAAAATTATCCAGTAAATTTTTTTAAAAATTTTCATACTTTTCTTTTCTAAATATTTGTTTATTAATAATCAAAAAGTCCTTTCCTCTGGAAAGGATTTAGGATAGAATCATTTCAGGAACTTCACCATCAAAAACCAAAGTTCCTTCTGTAGCTTTTTGAATTTCTTCCACAGAAACTCCTGGCGCTCTTTCTAACAAATGAAATTTATTGTCTCTAACTTCCAAAACCGCTAAATTAGTAACCACTTTTGTTACGCAGCCAACTCCGGTTAATGGCAAAGAACATCTTTTTAAGATTTTACTTTCTCCGTGTTTATTGGTGTGCATCATTGCAACAATAATATTTTCTGCGGATGCTACTAAATCCATTGCGCCACCCATTCCTTTCACCATTTTACCAGGAATCTTCCAATTAGCGATATCGCCATTTTCTGAAACTTCCATTGCGCCAAGAATTGTGAGATCTACATGTTTACCACGAATCATAGCAAAACTTGTAGCAGAATCAAAAAAACTTGCGCCTGGTTTTGTAGTAATAGTTTGTTTCCCTGCATTAATAATATCTGCATCTTCTTCGCCTTCAAAAGGAAAAGCGCCCATTCCTAAAACTCCGTTTTCACTTTGGAATTCAACTTCTATATCATCACGAACATAGTTTGCAACTAATGTTGGAATCCCGATTCCTAGGTTTACGTAAAATCCATCTTGAACTTCTTTTGCAATTCTTTTTGCGATACCAATTTTATCTAACATATTTATAATTTGAAAATTTCTTAATTTGGTAATTTGATTATTCCAATATTATGAAAATAATTCTGTTATTTAATTTAAAAATTCTTAAACACTAAAAAATTAATCTTTAGATGAAAATATAATTTTGCTAATTATTTTAATGATTACAGTTAATTCTTCAAACATTTTTTCATCTGGATTTGGATAAAATTCTAATGCTTTGCAAAGTTTTAACCAATATTCAACTTCATCTGCTTCTTTTACTGCAATTTTAAATTTATGTATAAAATCTCTCTTACTTTCTGCGTTTTAAGCCTCTCTTGTATTGGCACCAACTGATGTTCCACTTCTAAATATTTAAGATGCCATCTCAAACCTATTATTGCTTCTTACTAATTCTGAATAAGCAATAATTTTTAAAGCAAATTCAAAAATTAATTCGACAATAACATTCTTTTTATCATTTCTCATAATTTTAAAATCATCAAATTAAATCATTTTCAAATTATTTTCTCACCGTTCGTTGTTCAATTCTTTTCTCATAATTCTTTCCTTCAAAAACTCGTTGTACAAAAATCCCTGGAACGTGAACATTATTAGGATCTAATTCACCAACAGGCACTAATTCTTCTACTTCTGCAACTGTAATTGTTGCTGCACCACACATATTGGGATTAAAATTTCTTGATGTTCCTTTAAAAATTAAATTCCCAGCTGCATCACCTTTCCAAGCTTTTACAAAAGCGAAATCGGCTTTAAAAGCATGTTCTAAAACATACATTTTTCCGTTAAATTCTCTGGTTTCTTTTCCTTCTGCAACTTCAGTTCCGTAACCTGCTGGCGTATAAAATGCAGGAAAACCGCCTTGTGCAGCTTTGCATTTTTCTGCTAAAGTTCCTTGCGGAGTAAGCTCTACTTCTAATTCTCCAGACAACATTTGCCGTTCAAATTCATCATTTTCACCTACGTAAGAAGAAATCATTTTTTTAATTTGTCTTTTTTTCAGTAACAATCCCAATCCAAAATCATCAACTCCAGCATTGTTAGAAATACATGTAACGTCTTTAACCGCTAAACGAACCAATTCTGATATTGCATTTTCTGGAATACCACACAAACCAAAACCACCTAACATTAAAGTCATTCCGTGTTTGACTCCTTTTAATGCGACTTCAACATTTTTTACTTCTTTATTTATCATAGTGTTGTTTTTTATCAGGATGAATTATTTACCGTTTATTTATTTAATTTTATCTTTTAAATACCTAAAGATTAAAGAAACATTACAAGAATTTTATATACACTAAATTAGAAATCTGTATCTTTTTGATTTTGCTTTTTATCAGAATTATCATCATCAATACAATTAATATCTATAGTTAAATTCTCTGGTCTTTCAAAATCTTCCTTACTTATATTTAGTGTTTTATCTGCATATACTTTTTTCATATATATTGCCCAAGATGGTAAAGCCATTGTTGCTCCTTGACCTTTATCTAAATTCGCAAAATGTATGGCATTATCTTCTCCACCAGTCCAAATACCTGTTGCTAAATTTGGCACAACACCCATAAACCAACCATCTGTTTGATTTTGTGTCGTTCCTGTTTTTCCAGCAATTGGGTTCTCAAAACCATACGGATTTCCAGTAATATAATCTGCACGCTTGTAAGTAGAACGCAAACGAGCTCCAGAACCAGATTGCACCACACCTTTTAATAAGTCTAAAACTACATACGCAGTTTCTTCACTTAAAACTTCTTTGGTTTTTGGCGTAAATTCTGCTAAAATAGTTCCGTTTTTATCTTCAATTCTTGTAATCATCATTGGTTCTACACGCAAACCTTTATTCGCAAAAGTTGCATACGCACTTACCATTTCCATTAATGTTAGCTCAACCGCACCTAAAGCAATCGCGGGACCTTTTGGAATATAATTTTCTATTCCTGCGGATTGTGCCAAACGAATTACATTTTCTGGTTTTACCATATCAATTAATCTTGCAGACATTGTGTTTACAGATTGTGCCAAAGCATCTTTTAATGATAATTCTCCACCATAATCTCCGTTTGAGTTTTGTGGAGTCCAAGGTTCTAATAAACCGTATTTTCCAGTAGGTATTGTATATGGTGCAATAGGAAATTTATCACAAGGTGATAATTTTAATTGATTAATTGCAGCAGCATAAACAAATGGTTTAAAAGTAGAACCTACTTGTCTTTTTCCTTGCTCTACATGATCGTATTTAAAATATTTATGGTCAATACCACCAACCCAAGCTTTTATATGTCCCGTTTGTGGCTCTATTGATAACAATCCAGAATGTAAAAAATATTTGTAATATTTTATAGAATCATTCGGACTCATAATTGTGTCTTTTTCTCCTTTCCAAGCAAAAACACGCATATCTGTTTTTTCTTTAAAAGCAGAATCGATTTGTTTTGGAGAATAATCTTGTGAACGCATTCGCTTGTAACGCTCTGAATTTTGTTTTGCGCGTTCTAAAATTCTATCAATTTGATCTTGACTTAAGTCGTAAAAAGGTGCTGTTTTATTTCTGGATTGTTCTTCATTAAAATAGGTTTGTAGATTCGCAATATGTTCTTTAACAGCTTCTTCTGCATATTGTTGCATTCTAGAATCTAACGTTACATAAATTTTTAAGCCGTCTCTGTAAATGTTATATTTTTCTCCGTTTGTTTTCGGATTCTCATCTACCCATTTACCCAGAAAACTACGTAAATGCTCTCTAAAGTACGTTGCATAACCATCATTATGACTTTCTGGTGTGTAATTTATTTTTAAGGGCAATTGTTGTAGCGAATCTTTCTCTGTTTTGTTGATGAAGCCATTTTTTTCCATCTGCATAAAAACAACATTTCGTCTTTGTAGCGATTTCCCTTTCGATATCTCTCTATTCGGATTGTATTGACGCGGGTTTTTTAACATCGCAACCAAAATAGCAGATTCTTGAAGATCTAAATCATGTGCTTCTTTTCCAAAATAAATTCTTGCTGCAGAACGAATACCAACCGCATTAAAAATAAAATCTTGGGTATTTAAATACATTGCAATAATTTCTTGCTTTGTATATTGTCTTTCTAATTTTGTAGCGACAACATATTCTTGGGCTTTTTGAATAATTCTACTAAATGCATTCGAAGAACGTCTCTTTGTAAATAAGTTTTTTGCTAATTGTTGTGTAATTGTACTTGCACCACCATCTTTACCTAATTTTGAAATTGCTCTTGCGGTTGCAAAAAAATCGATTCCAGAATGTTCATAAAAGCGTTCATCTTCTGTTGCAACCAAAGCATTTACCAAATTCTGTGAAAGTTCTTTGTATTTAATTGGGGTTCTATTTTCTGTTGCGTATTTTCCTAATGTTTTTCCATCCACAGAAATTACTTCTGTTGCTAAATTTGTCTGCGGATTTTCTAATTCTTCAAAAGAAGGCAACGTGCCTAAAAAACCCCAAGAAGCAAATAAAAACAATAATAAAACAAGACCAAAACCACTTAATACAACTATCCAAAATCGTTTAACGTACTTACCAAAATTGGTGTTCTTTTTCTTCGCCATTCTTATTTTATTTTTTCAATTCTAAAACCTACATCTGTAATTCCTAATAGGTTTTCAATTCCTTTTATTTGATTGTTTTCTCTCATTGCTTGATAAATATTCAATGAATATTCTCCAGAAATAGGAAACTGAACGCTCTCTTTATAAAACAACTTATTATTTTTGATTTCTGCAAATCCATTACCTAAAAATCGCCCATTTTTATCTGTCATTTCGTATTGTAAAGTATCTACAATTGTATTTCCGTTGGGAAAGTACAAATGAGATATTAAATACAAGTTGCTAAATGAGTATTCGTTGTTATTTCTGATATTTATAAACAGATTGTTTTTAGAAATCGTATCTGATACTTTAAAATTAAACTGTACCGCTTCTTTTAAATTCCATTCATTATCTGGAACTTTTTTATACGCATCTAAAACCCCATTCGAATCACAAGAAACAACAAAAAGTACCAGAATAAAAATCGCTAAAAAACTATTCTTTCTCGGCTGAATCATTTCCAGTTGGTGGTTTTTTACCGCGACGTTTATTTGGTTTTCTTGCGGACTTATTTTTTGCATTCGGATTTGCGTTCGGGTTTGAATTCGCATTCGGATTGTTATTCTCCCTTGGCGGACGTTTCTTTTTAGGTTGATTCGGATTATTAGTTCCTTTATTATCTAGTTTATTCCCAGTTTTATTTGCTGGTCTTGGAGTTCGTTTTGGTTGATTTGGCTGACTTGATTGATTTTGTGAATTTGGTTGATTAGAATCCTCGCCAACTACAACCTTCTTCTTGCTCTTATTATTACGTTTTTTCTTGCTCTTTTTAGGCGTATCAAAACGTGTTAAACTATCTTGACCAACTACATTCTCGTAATCAACTTTTTTAATAATTTCAAAATCAGCTTCATATTCTTCTAAAGACAATGCCGTTTCATCTCTTTTGTTGATTTCAATAATTTCTAAAACCTGATCTAAAGTTAACTTAAACCATTTAGAACGTTCTTCATTATAGGTGTACCACAATTCTTTTTTAAAGATATCCATCTTTACAAAAGCTGCCGTTCCTTTTTCTGTTTTTAAAATTATTTCTTGTTTTGGAAACGTTTTTAATGCATCTAAATACGTGTCTAGTTCGTAATTTAAACAGCATTTTAATTTACCACATTGTCCTGCTAATTTCAGTGGATTTAATGATAATTGTTGATAACGAGCCGCAGAGGTAGTCACTTTTCTAAAATCTGTTAACCAAGTAGAGCAACACAATTCTCTTCCGCAAGAACCAATTCCGCCTAAACGAGCCGCTTCTTGTCTTGAACCAACTTGTTTCATTTCTACGCGAATAGAAAACGAACTTGCTAATTCACGAATAAGTTGCCTAAAATCTACCCGAGCATCCGCAGTATAATAAAAAGTAGCTTTATTTCCATCACCTTGATATTCAACATCAGACAATTTCATTTGCAGGTTCAAGGTATTGATAATTTCTCTACCTTTTCTTTGCGTTTCTGGCTCTTTGTCTCTCGCTTCTGTCCAAACATCAATATCTCTTTGTGATGCTTTTCTGTAAATTTTTAAGATTTCTTCACTATCCGTAGTTACTTTTTTCTTTTTTAATTGAACTTTAACCAATTCTCCGCCTAAAGAAACAACACCAATATCATGACCAGAAGTACCTTCTACAGCAACAACATCACCCATTGAAAGCGTTAAGTTTTCTGTATTTCTAAAAAAGTGTTTTCTTCCATTTTTAAAACGGACTTCATACACATCAAATTTTGCTTGTCCAGAAGGCAATGTCATGTTAGACAACCAGTCAAACACACTTAATTTGCTTCCGCTTCCGCAAGTTCCTGATGCGCAATTTCCGTTACTTTTACAACCTTTTGGTACACCATCTTCTGTTGTACCACAACTTCCACAAGCCATGCAATTTTATATTTTTTATAGTTTATGATTTATATATTTATGGTTATAGCCTAAAAACTAGCAACCAAAAACCAACAACTATTTTGAGTTCATAATTGATTATCAAGAACTTCTAAAAAGAGAACTTGATAAAGTGTAATCAGTAAATATATGAAATCTCACTGAAAAGTAGTTGGTAAATTTTTGGTAAAAACCAAAGTCGTTTTTTATCGATAAAAAAAAGGTGTTTTTCCTATTTATTTAACAGGAAAAACACCTTTTTTTAAACAAAACGCATATTTCTTTTGCTTTACTCGTTTTTTTTTTACATTTAGCTGTTTTTAAGACAGTTCTGATAAAACCACTTTAAAAATTTGCTAGCAAGAAAAAGAATGAAATTTTAAGTGCACAAATTCTTTTTCAAATTAATTTGACTTTTTACAATTAAAATTTTCTAAATTGAAGATTTTATATTGATGACTTTTTAAGGATGTGATTTTGCATTCTATACTTTAACTTATAAAAATTTAAAAACTTATATTATGAAAAAAATAATATTTATGTTGGCATTTATGCTAATGAGTGGTTTTGCTTTTGCAAATGAAGATAATAACTATGATAATGAGGCAGTAAAAAAAACAAATACTATCTTAAAAGTAGATAATTTTAACAAACTTTATAAAAATTTAAAATTTGTAAAGATTTGTAACATAACTCATAGGGTAATCGATGAAAATGGTAATGTAATGGCTACGTATTCATATAGCGTAGATGTTGGATCTTCAAAAACATGTAGACAGGCTTCTGCGGAGCTAAAACATTTTTCTAATTGGCTTGCAAATGGAATGCCTGGCTTATTTTAATCTTTAAAAAATTAAGCTAGCTAAATTGTAAAAGATTTATGCCAGTTTATTAATTGGTATATAAAATGAAAAAAATTTTATTAATTATATTTTTTAATATTCAATTACAAGCTCAAGAAAGAGAAATACTTGTTGAATATGAAGTTCACTACAATACCGCTAGCCCTAGAGTTAAAACTTCTTTTTTAGCTATATACAACAATACTAGTTCAAAATTTATAGAGTTACCTAATTATAAATTACTCAATGAAAAAAATAATGAAAATGTGGATATAGTAAATATTAACTTTAGTCAAAAAGGCACTGTAAAAGAAGTGAAGATAGACTTTACAGAAAATAACCTTGAATCTATAGAAAAAATTTTTATGAATAAATTAATTTTTAAAGTAAAAGAAAATATTCCGAAAATTAAATGGGATATAAATTTTACAGAAACCAAATTAATTGGAAAAAATAAATGTGCCAAAGCTAAAACTTTTTTTAGAGGCAGAAGTTATACGATTTGGTATTCCCAAGAAATTCCTTTAGGTTTTGGTCCTTGGAAATTAGTTGGTGCTCCAGGTCTAATCCTTGAAGCTTATGATGAAACACTTACATATAGATGGATAGCTAAAAAAATTCAAAAAGTTGATAGTCAATTTGAAAATTATTCTAATATGGTAACTTATGATGAAGAAATAACTTTGAAAAAATTTATAGAAAAAAAATATGGAAATCAAACAGATATTGTAAACTTTAATAAAAAAATTAAGAGTAAACTCCCAAGAGGCACTAAACTAGTAATTGAAATGAACACTAATAGACAAGGAAAAGAACTTATTTTTGAATGGGAAGAAGAAACAAAAGAAAACTAAAGCATTTATTATTATTTATAACTTTACTATTTTGTCAAAATAATTACTTTTCACAAACTAAAACTAAAATCTCTGGTATTGTAAACAACAATGAAAAACTATTCTCTGTAAGCATAATTTTGAAAGATAGTATCAATAATTCATTTCTAGATTATACTTATTCTACAGATGAAGGGAATTACAGCCTTTCTACCTTAAAAAAAGGGAAATTCAATCTTACGTTTTCTTCATTAGGCTATAGAACCAAAAACGTTTCTTTTGCAATTACTAATCAAACGGAAATAAAAATAGATGCTCAATTAAAAGAAAAACCTTTCGAACTCAACGAAATTATTATCGAGGCAGACAAAGTACAACAAATTGTAGATTTTTATTGATAAAAAAAAGGGTGTTTTTCCTGTCTTAAAATAGGTGTTTACACCCTTTTTTAAAGAAAGCGTATATTTCTATTGCTTTACTCGTTTTTTTACATTTAGCTGTTTTTAAGATAGTTCTGATCAAACCACTTAAAAATTTGCTAGCAAGAAAAAGAATAGAATTTTAAATGCACAAATTCTTTTTCAAATTAATTTGACTTTTTACAATTAAAATTTTCTAACTTAAAGATTTTATATTGATGACTTTTTATGAATGTAGTTCTTACATACTATACTATATTTTATAAAAATTTTAAAACTTATATTATGAAAAAAATAATATTAACACTTTGTTTGAGTTTGAGCTTTTTGTTTACATTCGGAAATGAAGTCAAAAATGAAAAAACTAAATCCGACGTCTTTAACTGTTGGGTAAGACTACAAACAACAGTATTAGACATTGTAACAGGAGAAATGTACACTTATTCATGGTGGCAATGGGCTGGCTATGCAGGCACAGAAGAGGTTTGTAAAGAAAGTATTAAAAAATTAGTAGATTCATTAAATTAATGAAATTGAAGTGCTCATTTTATGAGCATTTTTAAATTAAAAAAACATGGATTATGAAAAAAATATTTATTATTCTACTTTTAGCACTAAACTTTCATTGTTATTTTTCTCAAGAAAATAAAATTTTTGCTACTTACGAATTTACAAATGCTGTTTCTGGAAAACCATTTTTTATGAAAGCCAAATTATTTATAGCAGATAATTTATCTCTTTACACTATTAATCCAAAAGATATAAGAACAGAAAAGACGAAGGATATAATACTTTATAACGAATCAGAAAACAAAATTATTAAGAACGTTTATCTACCAAATGAAAATGACTTCTTTTTAGTAACTAACAAGAAAAAAGATAGTATAAAACACACCACAAATATAGGTAGTGATAAATATTTAATAACTGAAGGAGTTTATCCATTTAATTGGGAAATTAAAAATAAAAATAAGAAAATAGGCAAGTTTAATTGTATTAAGGCAACTGTATATTTTAGAGGTAGAAATTATATTGCTTGGTATAGTCCAGAAATTCCTATTAGATTTGGTCCCTGGAAATTTTCTGGTTTACCAGGATTAATTTTAGAGATTTACGACCAAGATAATAAGTTTTCATGGAAAATAAAATCAATTGTATATCCCTTTAAAGAGATTTTAGATATTTCAATAGCTAATGTTAATTCTTACAAAAAAATTGAATTAAAAAATTATGTTGCTCTTAAAGGTCAAAGTACAAAAGATTATTCTGGGTTTCTTAAATCGAAATCTCCTAAAGGAACTAAATTTAGAGACATGACTATAAAAAGAAGCGGTATTGAATTGTTGTATGAATGGGAATAATAACCTAAAAAAACATTTTTACAAACTAAATTTACTGGAACTATAATGAGCAACAAAGAAAATTTATTTTACGTAAGTGTAATTTTAAAAGATAGTATTAATAACTCTATTGTAAATTACATATTTTCTAAAGAAGAAGGCAAATACCAATAGTCTACTTCAAAAAAAGGGAAATTCAATCTTACGTTTTCTTTATTAGGTTATCAAACCAAAATTATTTCTTTTGAAGTTTACAATCAATTAGTAATAGGGTGTTTTTCCTATATATTAAACAGGAAAAACACCCTTTTTTAAAGAAAGCGTATATTTCTATTGCTTTATTCATATTTTTTTTTTTACATTTAGCTGTTTTTAAGATAGTTCTGATCAAACTACTTTAAAAACTTGCTAGCAAGAAAAAGAATAGAATTTTAAATGCACAAATTCTTTTTCAAATTAAATTGACTTTTTACAATTAAAATTTTCTAACTTGAAGATTTTATATTGATGGCTTTTTTATGAATGTAATTCTTACATTCTTTATTTTAACTTATAAAAATTAAAAACTTATATTATGAAAAAAATTATCATTGTTTTGTCCTTTATTTTTTTTGGGACTTTCTGTAACGCTACAGAAAAAAAGAACTTAAATTTGACTGAAAACGCATTTGCAACTATTCAAATATTAGCATTTGAAACAAATTTAAATGAATTAAACTATACTTTTGATTTTCAAGAAAGCTGCACTATTAAACAAGGACAACAAGTAATTTCAAATGGTGAGGTTGTATATGAGTATATTGCTGTTTTACATATTGACGGTATGTCTTGTTCGGAATTTTTCTCAAGACTTATGATGATGGCTTAACCAGAATAGAAGATATTAATTTAATGCCTAAAATTTAATTTGAATTTTATGCTTAAAGTTTTAATGAGTATGATAAAAAAAACAACAATATTTCTATTTCTATTTATTAATATTAACGCCTTATTTAGTCAAATAATAAAAGTAGAGTATTATACATTTACAAAAAACACAATAGATACAACTGGAATCAAGAGTTATCTTCTATTTGATAAAGATAAATCACTGTTCGTTTGGAAATCTATCTACCAAGAAGTTACAAATACTAAAGAAGCAAACAATGAAGGTGTAACTAAAATTAATGTAAAAAAAATATTTAGAGATACTATTGGAAGAAGAGTTTTTAATAAATATTCTGACAAAAAATTAATCTTAAGAGAGCCATTCTTGGAGAAAAATTTTAAGCTATTAGATAGTAAATTAGATATAGATTGGAAGATTACAGATGAAATTAAATATTTTGATAAAATAAAATGTAGAAAAGCTAAAGGACATTTTAGGGGTAGAAATTACATTGTTTGGTATACTTTAGAATTTCCTGTGCCAACAGGTCCATGGAAACTAAACGGTTTACCCGGTTTAATTATAGAGGCATATGATGAAAAACGTGAAGTTAACTTTTTATTTAAAAAATTATATAACTGTAAAAAATGTATTAAAAAAATAGGTATTGATAATAATGTTGAGATTATTTCTATTAAAAATTTTATTGAACAAAGAGATGAACTATACTTAAAAGAAATTAATAAAAATTTATCAAAACTACCAAGAGGTACAAAAATCATCAAATCTTCATTCAAAAAAAGAAAAGGTATCGAATTAATTTATGAATGGGAAAGTGAAACAAAAGAAAACTAATTTTTTTCACATCAATATTTTTAAAACACAGATTTATGAAAAAAATAATAAAATTAGTAATAAGCTGTTTTCCCTATTTATTTAACAGGAAAAACACCTTTTTTTAAACAAAACGCATATTTCTTTTGCTTTACTCGTTTTTTTTTTACATTTAGCTGTTTTTAAGACAGTTCTGATCAAACCGCTTTAAAAACTTGCTAGCAAGAAAAAGAATGAAATTTTAAGTGCACAAATTCTTTTTCAAATTAATTTGACTTTTTACAATTAAAATTTTCTAAATTGAAGATTTTATATTGATGACTTTTTAAGGATGTGATTTTGCATTCTATACTTTAACTTATAAAAATTTAAAAACTTATACTATGAAAAAAATAATATTTATGTTCGCATTTGTTTTAACAGCTTCAATTTGCTTTGCTAATAAGAGTATTGAGAAAACAAATTTTATTGAACTTAATAAAACTGTAAACGCAGATAACTCATTAATTTACAGTGTATCCGTATCCGTAGAAAAAGAAGAGTTATTTGGTAGATGGATGAGAAGAAGAATATGCAGTTACAGAGGCGGTGAATTAATTGGCTGTACCGCTTGGGAATACTATTATGAATTAGATGAAATAGTTATAACAGCTAACTAAATTTAATTTAAAATAAAGCTTTAGCTATTAAAATTAGCTAAAGTTTTTTTTAAACAACAACATAAACTATGAAAAACTATATACTTGTTATAATTTTAGTAGGGATAAGCTTTAAAATGTCTTCACAAGATTTATGTGGCAACATAGAGTACACTTACACTAAAAATTTGGCTTATTTATATATTGAAAAGTATGAAATGAAATTTGATAATTTTAAATCACAATCAATAGAATATGATATTAAAACTAAAGAAAGTTTAAAGGAAAAAGAATACTCAAACGAGGGCTTGACTATCAAAAATTTTAAAGGCAGGAATAATAAAACACCCAAATTTTTCTTTCAAACAACTAAAGAAACTTATTTTACAGACATATGGGATAATAATCAATTTCTAGTTAAAGAAAACCCTTTTTTATGGAAGTGGAAATTAATTAATGAGAAAAAAACAATAGGAAGTTTTATTTGTAAAAAAGCAAGCATTAAATTTAGAGGTAGAGAGTATATAGCTTGGTATACCATGGATATCCCTGTTTCTTTTGGTCCTTGGAAATTTAAGGGATTACCTGGATTAATATTGGAAGTTTACGATACAGAAAAAGTTTTTCATATTATACCTACACAAGTTAAAATTAATAAAGACTTAAGTTGTGATTTTAATATTAATAAAAAGGAATTAGAAAATTCAATTACAGTAAGTCAATATCTAAAAGAAAAGAAACTCCTTCTAGAAAAAGAAATTGCTAAGATGTCTAGCAAACTATCTAAAGGAAGCAAACCTCTAAAACTTGACAATAATTGCAATAGTTGTACAAATACTATAGAAATTTTTAATGAAAAAAATTAAAATATTAATTTTATTGTTTATAATATCATGTAATTATTCCCATTCTCAAACCAAAATCTCTGGAATTGTAACTAACAATAATGAAAAGCTATTCTCTGTAAGCGTTATCTTAAAAGACAGCATAACTAATTCTATTTTAGAATATACCTATTCTACAAATAATGGAAAATACCAACTTTTCACTTCAAAAGAAGGAAAATTTAATCTCAACTTTTCTTCATTAGGTTACAAATCAAAAAATGTTTATTTAGAAATTGCCAATCAAAAAGAATTAAAAATAGATGTTCAATTAGAAGAAAAATCGTTTGAACTCAATGAAATTATAATTCAATCAGAAAAAGCTATTAAAGTAAAAAAAGACACCATCACTTTTAAAACCAAGTTTTTTACCAATGGTACAGAACAAACTGTAGAAGATTTACTAAAGAAAATACCAGGCTTAAATATAGATAGCCAAGGAACCATAAAAGTAGGCAATCAAGAAATAGAGAAATTAATGATTGATGGTGATGATTTATTTGAAAAAGGATATAAAATTCTTTCTAAAAACATGCCTGCGTATCCAATTAAAGAAGTAGAAGTTTTGAAAAGGTATTCTAACAACTATTTATTAAAAGGAGTTGAAGAAAGTAATAAAGTGGCACTTAATTTAAAAATGAATGAAGATGCCAAACGTATTTGGTTTGGTAACACAACTATTGGTTTAGGAAATGATAATTTCAATGAACTAAAAGGAAATTTAATGAATTTTGGCAAAAAAAATAAATTCTATTTTTTAACCAATTTAAATAATATTGGGGTTAATGCAACTGGTGATATTGAGAGTTTAATAAGACCTTTTAGATTTAATGAACCTGGAAGTATTGGCGATGACCAAAAAGTAAATAATTTGCTAAATTTATCTGCTTCTAATTTAAGTTTTAAAAGAGAGCGTACTAATTTTAACAATGCAGAGTTAGTATCGTTAAATGCAATTTTTAATCCTACAGAAAAAATTAAAATTAAAACACTTGGTTTTTTTAATTGGGACGAAACAGACTTTTTTAGAAACAGCAGTCAAATATTTAATGCAAACAATACCAACTTTACCAATACAGAAGATTTTACGTTACGTAATAAAAAGAATTTAGGTTTTGGTAAGTTAGATTTTACGTACAACATTTCTAAAACAGAAATGTTAGAAACCGTTACAAAATATAATGATGGAAATTACACAGCTAATTCTGATTTAATTTTTAATGGAAACGCAACCATAGAAAATTTAGAAAGTAATAACCAACTTTTTGATCAGAAAATAAATTACACAAATAGATTTAGCAGCACTAAAGTTTTTTTATTAACCGGACGATTTATTGATGAAGAAACACCTCAAAACTATGCGATTAATCAATATTTTTATGAGAATTTATTTACAAACGCTGGAAATGCAAATAATGTTAGGCAACAAAGCACAAACAAAATGATATTTGGTGGTGCTAATGCACATTTACTAGATAGAAGAGAAAACGGAAATTTATTAGAACTGCAATTAGGAAACGAGTTTAGAAAAGACAATCTAAATTCCGTTTTTACTTTGCTAGAAGATGATGATGTTATAGAATACCCAATTGGCTATCAAAATGAAACGAATTATTTAGTAAACAACAGTTATTTAAAAACAAAATACAGATACAAAATTAAAGACTTTGCCATTGTGGGTAAATTAGATTTTCATCAATTGTATAATCGTTTAGAAAGTAATTTGGAAACGAAAGACGAATCTCCATTTTTTGTAAACCCAAATCTTGGTTTGGATTGGAAAATAAATGAAAAAAATAAAATTATGACTTCTTATTCATATAATTTTAAAAATGCATCTATTTTAGACGTCTATCAAGATTATGTGTTAACAGGATTTCGTAATTTCTCAAAAGGAACAGGTAATTTTAATCAGTTGAATTCTTCGAATTTTGTTTTTAATTATCAATTAGGTAATTGGAGCGAACGTTTTTTTGCCAATACTTTTTTTATCTATAATAAAAACAATGATTTCTTTTCTACCAACTCAATTATTGCACAGAACTATTCGCAATCTCAAAAAATACTGATTAAAGACAGCGAATTTTTAAGTGTAAATTCTAATATAGATTATTACTTTAACTTTATTTCATCGAACTTAAAGTTAGATTTGGGTTATTCTAAAAACAATTTTAAAAATATAATTAATAACTCTAATTTAAGAAAGATAACATCTGAATCGTACAAGTATGGTTTTGAAATGCGTTCTGGATTTTCTGGTATTTTTAATTATCATTTCGGTTCTAAATGGAATACAAATAGTATAAAAACAACAATTGAAAATTCATTTACAGACAATACTAGCTTTTTAGATTTATCTTTTGTTTTTAGCGAAAAATTTGATTTAGATTTGCAATCTGAACGCTACTTTTTCGGAAGTTTAGAAAACAATAACAATATTTATAATTTTCTAGATGCAGAAGCTAGATACAAAGTTCTAAAAGACAAACTTACGTTTAGCATTTCTGGAAAAAATTTATTTAATACCAAAACATTTAGAAATTTTTCTATTAGTGATATTGGTAGTTCTACCACAGAATATAGATTATTACCAAGATATGTTTTGTTGAAAATGGAATATCGGTTTTAGATTTACCTCTTAAACTTCAAAACCTCACTTCGTCCTTTTTTAAAAATTTTATTACTCGCAAATTTTCCCTTTCTAAGTTCTTTCTGCACTTCATAAGTTAAATGAATTATTTCTTGACATTCTGGCGAGCAGGTGTTTTCCATTTTTTCTGAACATGCATCACATTGAATAAATAGCAAATGACAACCTTCATTTGCACAATTAGTATGCGTATCTGCTGGTTTGCCGCATTGGTGGCAATTCGCAACTACATCTTCTGTAATTTTTTCTGCTCTTCTGTGATCAAAAACAAAGTTTTTACCAATGAATTTATTTTCAACACCATCTTCATTTACTTGACGTGTGTATTCAATTATTCCGCCTTCTAACTGAAAAACATTTTTAAAACCTTTGTGTTTGTAATACGCAGATGCTTTTTCACAACGGATGCCGCCCGTGCAATACATCAATAAATTTTTATCTTCTTTGTTGTCTTTTAAATCGGCTTCAATACTATCTAACGAATCCCGAAACGTATCTACATCTGGCGTAATTGCGCCTTGAAAATGACCAATTTCACTTTCATAATGGTTCCGCATATCCACACAAACCGTATCAGGATTTGCCAACATTTTGTTGAATTGTTTTGCATTTAAGTGAATCCCAATGTTTGTTACATCAAACGTTTCATCATTTAAACCATCTGCAACAATCTTATCACGCACTTTTACTTTTAATTTTAAAAACGATTTATTATCATGTTCAATAGCGATATTTAAGCGTACCTCTTTTAGAAAATCAATCGAATCTAAATGTTTTTTAAATTGATGGAAATTATCCGCAGGAATTGATAATTGCGCGTTTATGCCTTCAAAGGAAACGTAAATTCTTCCTAAAACATCGAGTTTGTTCCATTCTAAAAACAAGTGATTTCTAAAAATTCTTGGGTTTTTTATCTTGTGATATTGATAAAAAGAAATGGTGAATCGGTCTTTGCCCGCTTCGTCAATTAATTGTGCGCGTTCTATGGCACTTAACTTATTGTACAGTTGCATGCTATACTAATTTTTTAAGCTGATTTTCCTGAAATAAATTCAGGACAAATGTCAGTCTGTTTTTGTAAAATGCAAAACTACGCTTTTTTATCTTAAACTCCGTTATTGTAAGGCATTAAGCAATCTCTAATTCAATAGAAAGTTAGCTTTGTGCATCGCATTAAAAGAAACCATCGTAAAAAAGTTTAGCCCTGATTGAAATGGCATCCTTTTTATGCTGAACATATTGAAATTCTATACAATTTTTTAAAATAGATTTTGGTTAGAATAAAAACCACTGAAATAAATTCAGCATAAAAAGATAGAATGGAAAGCAGGAAACCTGCCAGCCGGCAGGCAGGTAGCTTCAAAAAAAAAATAGAAAATTTAGATAAAGTTTAATTTTCAACAATCAATTTTAATTTAGTGAAAATTCAAACTTTCATTAATTTTACTTGTTTTATCGCAATATTATCTTTCCTTTTTTTAGTATTTTTGCAAATAAATTAGAATTTTTTTCCTTGCTTGCTTTTAAGATATATTAAGAGCTGGAAATTAAAAATAAAGAAGTATGAAAGTAGCTTTAGTTGGTGCAACTGGAATGGTTGGCACAGTAATGTTAAAAGTATTAGCAGAACGTAATTTTCCAATAACAGAATTAATTCCTGTTGCTTCAGAAAAATCTGCAGGAAAAAAAATTGAGTACAAAGGAACCGAATACACCGTTGTTACTTTAGAAGATGCGGTTAATATGAATGCAGATATTGCATTATTTTCTGCTGGCGGAGAAACCGCTTTAGAATGGGCTCCAAAATTTGCAGAAAAAGGAACTACGGTAATTGATAATTCTTCTGCATGGAGAATGGATCCCTCAAAAAAACTGGTTGTTCCAGAAATTAATGGAGATGTTTTAACCAAAGATGATAAAATTATTGCAAATCCTAACTGCTCTACTATTCAATTAGTTATGGCTTTAGCGCCTTTGCATAAAAAATATAAAATGAAACGCGTGGTAATTTCTACTTATCAATCTGTTTCTGGAACTGGTGTAAAAGCGGTTCAACAATTAGATAATGAAGAAGCTGGTATTGAAGGCGAAATGGCATATCCTTATAAAATTGGTAGAAATGCGTTGCCTCATTGTGATGTTTTTTTAGAAAACGGTTACACAAAAGAGGAAATGAAATTGGTAAAAGAACCAAAGAAGATTTTAAATGATACTTCTTTTACTGTTACTGCAACTGCGGTTAGAATTCCTACTGCTGGTGGACATTCTGAAGCCGTAAATGTGCAATTTGAAAACGATTTTGAAATAGCAGATGTTCGTCAATTATTGAGCGAAACTTCTGGGGTTGTTGTACAAGATGATTTAGCAAATAATATTTATCCGATGCCAATTACAGCGCACAACAAAGATGAAGTTTTTGTTGGGCGAATTAGACGTGACGAATCTCAACCAAATACCTTAAATTTGTGGATTGTTGCAGACAACTTGCGTAAAGGCGCTGCGACAAATACAATACAAATTGCCGAATATTTAGTAGAACATAATCTCGTATAAAACAAATGTCTGATTTTCATAAACTTACTGTTAAAAATATTATTAAGGAAACCGCAAATGCGGTTTCTGTATTATTTGATATTCCTGAAAACTTAAAATCCGTTTTTAAATTTGAAGCAGGTCAATACATTACACTAAAAGCAAAAATTAATGGCGAAGAAATTCGTAGAGCCTATTCTATTTGTTCAACACCAAAAAGTGGCGATTTAAAAGTTGCGATTAAAGCGGTAGAAAAAGGTGCTTTTTCTCAATACGCAATTACCCAATTAAAAGTTGGTGATGTTTTAGAGGTAATGCCACCAGAAGGGAATTTTAAAATTAAAATAGAAGCAAATAAAAATTATATTGCTTTTGCAGCTGGTTCTGGAATTACGCCAATTATGTCGATAATTAAATCGGTTTTAGAAGAGGATTCATCCACTTTTACGTTGATTTACGGAAACAAATCTGCCGAGGAGACTATTTTTAAAGCTGAACTGGACAAGTTAAATTCAGAAAAAGATAATTTTAATCTACATTATATTTTTAGTAGAGAAAGAACGGACGAAGCTTTATTTGGAAGAATTGATACATCTATCGTAAACTTTCACGTAAAGAATAAATACAAAGATATTTCTTTTGATAGCGCCTATTTATGTGGTCCAGAAGAAATGATTAATCAGGTTTCTGATGCTTTAAAAGCTGGAAGTTTTTCTGAAGAAAATATTTATTTCGAATTATTTACAAGTTCAGCTAAAGAAGAAAATTTAGATAAAATAAAAGAAGGTTTCACAGAAATTACTGTGATGTTGGATGACGAAGAAACTACGTTTGTTATGCAACAAACAGATAATATTCTTGCTGCAAGTTTGCGTAACAATTTAGATGCGCCATATTCTTGCCAAGGCGGGGTTTGTAGTTCTTGTTTAGCAAAAGTTACAGAAGGAAAAGCAGTAATGATAAAAAACTCTATTTTAACGGATGGCGAAGTTGCAGAAGGTTTAATTTTAACCTGCCAAGCGCATCCAACCTCACCAAAAATTACTATTGATTATGATGATGTTTAATCGATTTTAGACAGGTTATCAAAATTTCTGTTTTTAAGGATAAAATTAATATCTTTGAATAATGGACTTTTACGATTTTAAAAACGCTTTCCTAATAGGTTTTTTCATGGCATTCATGATAGGACCTGTTTTTTTTATGCTTGTTCAAACCAGTATTTTACGTGGTGCAAGAGCTGCATTAGCGTTAGATCTTGGTGTAATTTTAGGCGATATTGTTTTTATTGTAATTGCGTATTATGGTAGTAGATCTCTATTAGAAAGAATTAAAGATGATCCGAGATTATTTTTTATTGGAGGTCTCGTTTTAATTATTTACGGTCTAGTTACTTACCTTGACAAAAGCAATAAAAAAGAAGCGATACACGCTGCTAATATTGAAATACAAGTCGTTGAAAATAATTACGTAAAACTTTTTTTTAAAGGTTTTTTTTTAAACTTTATTAATATTGGAGTACTTGCTTTTTGGCTGGGTTTAATTGTAGTTATTGGACCAACATTAAATATGAATCAAGCAAGTATTTTTTGGTATTTTGCAACCGTAATATTGGGTTATGCAGTTACCGATGTTGTAAAAATATTATTAGCAAAACAGTTAAAAGACAAAATGACACCTATAGTTGTTTATAAAGTTAAAAGAACAATGGGTGTTCTATTAATGATTTTTGGACTCGTTTTAATGCTCAAAGGGTTTATACCAAACGAAGAAATAAACAGTTATATTTTTAATTAAAATAAAAAAGGCGAGATTTTCATCTCACCTTTTAATCAATCTTTATATTTTAGATATCTACTCTTTATTTACTTCAAAAATATTATTGTCTAAATTAATATCAGCCATTAATTTCTCTGAATCAATTTCTACAGATTGTACTGTTTTTGAAACCTCAAATGTGTATGTTGGATATGCCCAACCCCAATCTTTTAGCACTTTTGCTGTTGTTGGTTTACTTCCTCGCATAATCTCTAACGGAATATTAAAACTTTCTTTTGTTCCATCCGTATACACCACATCAATATCCATAGGCATTGGCATTTGACCAATTCTTTCTAATGTGATTGTTGTTCCATCAACAGATTTAATTCCATAATCAATTGTATGTGTAGTTTGCGTCCATTCATTCAAATACCAATCTAAATTTAATCCAGACACTTTCTCTGCGCTTCTTTTAACGTCGTTTGGTGTTGGATGTTTAAAACTGAAATCTCTAAAATATTTTTTAATCGTTTCCGCAGTATTTTCTTTCCCAATAATATATTCTAGTTGAGATAAGAAAATACTTCCTTTTGTGTAGCTAGCAACTCCATAAGCAGTATTTGTGTGGTATCTATCTGCTTGTGTTGTTAACGGCTCTTCAATTCCGTTAGCAACTACATAATTATAACCTCTGTAAGGACCAGCAATTGGATTCCCTGGTTTATTTAAAATTTCTGCGGATGCTTTTGCCGAAATATAGCTCGTAAATCCCTCATCCATCCAAGGATGTTTAATTTCATTAGTTGCTAATATAAACTGAAACCAAGTGTGTGCCATTTCATGAGCAGTTACGCCAAACAAACTTCCAAAATTACGTTGACCGGTAATTAAAGTAGACATTGCATATTCCATTCCGCCATCACCACCTTGAATTACAGAATATTGTTTGTAAGGATATTCTCCTATATGTTTAGAGAAATAATCCATCAATTCTTCTGTTTTTGGCTGTAACTCTTTCCAATTTGCCAAATATTTTGCGTCTAACGTTTTCTTGTACAAAAAGTGTAGATTTATTCCGTTTGGCATAATTCTAACATCGTGATTGTACTCTGGATCTGCAGCCCAAGTAAAATCATGCACTCTAGGCGCTTTAAAATGCCACGTTAATTTATCGCCTTTTGGTAAATTCAATTTTTTAGTTGTGTCTTCATAATTATGACCAACTTCTTGCGGATTTTGCAAATAACCCGTTCCACCAACTACATAATTTTTATCAATATGAAGCGTCACATCAAAATCTCCCCAAACTCCATGAAATTCTCGAGCTATGTAAGGAGGTGTGTGCCAACCTTCAAAATCATATTCTGCCATTTTTGGATACCATTGCGCCATCGATAATGCAACACCTTCTTCACTATTTCTTCCAGAACGTCTAATCTGTTCAGGAACTTGCGCATCAAAAAGCATATCAAAAGTTACACTTTCGCCAGATTTAATAGGTGTATTTAAAGTAACCTCTAAAATTGTCCCAACAGTTTCATGAGAAACTTCTGTCCCGTTTTGCTTTAAAGAATTTACTTGAATATACCCAATTTCATTTGGTTTCAATTTGCTGATTCTATCCGCAATTTTATCACTAGGATCTTTAATATTCATTGAGCGAGCATCCATTTGTGAACCTGGCTGAAATGCATTAAAATACAAGTGATAAAAAACTTTATTTAACTCGTCTGGAGAATTGTTTGTGTACACAATTTTCTGAACTCCTTTGTATTGATATGTAGTTACGTTCATATCAATATCCATTGTATAATCTACGTGTTGTTGCCAATATCCATCTTTAAAGTTAGATGAATCTTGATTGTATGTTGCTTTTTTTGTTTCGCTACACGATATTAATAAAAGCATCGAAAACGCAAAATAAATTACTTTTTTCATTAAAATATATTTTTTGAATTAATTATTTTCCGTTAACCATAGCATCTGCCATTAACAACGCATTGTAAGCATTTACAACTCTACCAGAAACAGATAAATCTGTAAAAGGCACCATTTCTCCTTCAGGATTTTCTCTGCTTTGAGATCCTGGCTTAATAACATCAATATTAATTAATGTTCCAGAATTCATTAAAATATGCTTTACTTGTTTAGCTGTTAATTTTGGATAATAAGATCTAATTAGTGCAGCAACACCAGCAGTTGATGGAGCAGCCATAGATGTTCCGCTAAATTTTGCATATCCATTTTCTGGAGTTGTAGAATAAATCTGAACTCCTGGTGCAAAAACATCTACATTTAATTTACCGTAGTTAGAAAAATTTGCAGGTAGATTTTCATCATAAGAAGCACCCATTGCACCAATTGAAATTAAATTATCAGAAATTTCTGTAACTAAATCTTTAGAATCATTAGGGAAAGCAAACTCTACATCAATATCTGATCCGTCATTTCCAGAAGCATTCACTATTAAAACATCTTTAGAAGCCGCATATTTAATTGCATCCCAAACCCACTCTTTTTTCGGAGAATATCCTTTTCCGAAACTTGTGTTTAACACTTTTGCTCCATTATCAACCGCGTAACGTATTGCTAAAGCAACATCTTTATCATACTCATCACCATCTGGAACAGCCCTAACCGCCATAATTTTTACATTATTTGCAACACCATTCATTCCGATATTATTATTTCTAACCGCTCCTATAATTCCAGAAACATGAGAACCATGAGCTTCACCAATAATTGAATGACCAACTTTATTATCACCATAGATTTTAATGTCCATTGTGTTTTCATCATCACCTAAAACAGTTCTGTAGTTTATTTTTAAATCATCTCCGTTTAAAGTATTAGCTGCAGTTTCTGTTAAACCCGTCAATTCTTTTATTGCATCTTGCAGTGAACCTAAACCAAAGCCGTACATTTGATTTGCAACAGCAACACTTTGAGACAAAGCTTCATCTTCTGTTTTAATTGCTAAAACTTCTTCTTTTGTATAGTCTGATTTGCCAAAATGCGCTTGTAATGTTTTGTCTGCATTTGTAACTCCCGCTAAAATTTGATCATAGCGTTCCTTGTTCGTTTTTGCAGTTTCAATAGATTTATCATAAGCTGCTTGAGCTCTTTTTACTGTCTCGGCATCTGCAATAGATGGATTTGCAACAATACGTGTCAATTCCATGTTCTCTTTATAGATAGAACCTAAAAAGTTCCAACCATATACGTCATCAATAAAACCATTTTTATCATCATCAATATTATTATTTGGAATTTCACCTGGATTCATCCATGCATTTCCAGCTAAATCTTCATGCGTTAAGTCTGTTCCAGAATCGATAACACCAACTAAAACCTCAACGCCTTTTTTCCCTGATAAAAATGCGTATGCTTTGTTTACACTCATTCCTGGAATTGAATCTGTCATCAAATCCATGTGTTGCCAATTCTGACTCTCCTCTTCAGTTAAAGGCATTTTTTTTGCCGTTGCAGTAACTGCTATTGTTGTTCCATTAGGAACAGAAATATCTGCAATTGATTTACAACTTGCAAATGCTAAAACTGCAAATGCAGTGTATAAAAATGGTTTCGTTATTCTCATTTTAGTTTAATTAAATATATTAGTAAATTTATGTATTTCTTTTAATCGCACTCCCTTTTCTGTGTGTTCTACGGTACATAATTCATTTTGTGAATCGTGTTCTAAAAACAGGTAATAATTCTTGTCTGCCGCTTCATTCAAAAACACCTCTTTTTCTTTAATCGTCAATAAAGGTCTTGTATCATAACCCATTACGTAGGGCAACGGAATGTGACCAACTGTAGGCAATAAATCTGCCATAAAAACAATGGTTTTGTCTTGGTATTTTAATTTAGGTAACATTTGTTTTTCTGTGTGACCGTCCATAAATAAAACCTCAAAACCAATTTCTTCTTTTGCATTTCTGTGGATAAAATTCAACTGACCACTTTCTTCAATTGGTAAAATATTTTCTTTTAAAAACGATGCTTTTTCACGAGGATTTGGTTCTGTTGCCCAATCCCAATGTTTTCTGTTGCTCCAGAATTTTGCGTTTTTAAATGCAGGTTCAAATCCTGAATTGTCTTTTTTTCTTTGGATTGCGCCACCACAGTGATCAAAATGCAAATGCGTTAAAAAAACATCTGTAATATCGTCTCTGTGAAAACCATGTTTAGCTAAAGAAGCGTCTAATGAAAAATCACCAAATAAATAATAATATCCAAAAAACTTATCTGTTTGTTTATCACCTAAACCTGTATCAATTAAGATTAATCGATTTCCATCTTCTATAAGCATACTTCTCATACTCATAGAAATTAGGTTTTTGTTATCTGCAGGATTGGTTTTTTGCCAAATAGATTTTGGGACAACACCAAACATTGCGCCACCATCTAATTTAAAATTTCCTGTTTCTATGGGATATATTTTCATAGTTAACAAAGATGCAGAAAAAAGATGAATCTATTTGTTAAGAAAATTAGAAAATGTTTGGAAATAAAAAAATTAAAGACACGGATTACATGGATTTTCACAGATTTTAATAAAACTCAAATTTACTATTTAAAACATCCGTACCAATCCGTGTAATCTGTGTCAAAAAAATTAATCCTCAATCTTTATTCTTTAACTAATCTCATTCCCAAGTTCATCAACCACAATAATGTTATAATTCCCAGAATCTATCAAAACAGGAATTTCATGGAATTGAGTAGTTTTCCCCAAATATGCTGAATTCAAATACCAAAAAATGGTTGCCTTTGGTCGATTCATTTTTTTTAAACTTTCTAACGTTAAATATGTTGATTCACTGTCAAATAACGTTTTTTTTGATTGTTGACCGAAATCGACTTTTTCATTTTCTAAAAAAGCAGGTTCGCTAAATTCTCTTGTATCAATTCTTTGCCTTTTTCGAAATAAGTTCTATCAGGATTTTCTTTTGATAACCGAATTACTTGTTGTGTAATTGTGCTTCCGCCTCTTTTTACACTTACTTTTGTTGAATTTTGCTTTGCCGCTTTGAAATTAAAATCTTAATTACAAACTTGAGAAGCATCAACTGAATCAAAGACTGGTTTTGGAGACACAAAAGGTATGCCCAATTCTAAACCACGTAAAATAAATAATAAGCCAATGCAAACTACGGCAACTGGAATTATTTTCTGAATGTTACGTTTCCATGTGTTATTGGTAAAGTTGCCCAAATAAACAAAAGCAGTCATTAATGGAATAGTTCCTAACCCGAAAAGTGCCATATACAAAACGCCATCAATTGTATTAGAAGTTGCTAGAGCTCCTATAACCGCCATGTAAACTAATCCACAGGGAAGAAATCCATTTAAAAAACCAAGAACGAAAAAAGTATCGTTTCCTTTTTTTTTGAGCTCTTTTCCTAAAGCTGATTTCACTCTCATAATCACCAAACTTATTTTGCTTGATGCATTTATTTTATTAAAATACTTTGGTAACAGAATAATCAAAATCATAAAAACACCAGCAAAAATAGAGAGTTGTTGCTGCATGCCAAATAAAGAAATTCCTTTTCCTAGCAATCCGAAAATAAGACCAATTAAACTGTAGGTAAAAAGGCGACCAAAATGATAGCTTAAAATTTGAAAGAATCTTTTTGTTTTGTTGGTTCTATCAACTGGCAACATAAAAGCAATTGGACCGCACATTCCTATACAGTGAAAACTTCCTAGTAGTCCAAAAATGAAACCAGATAATAACATTAATAAACAATTTCTTTTTTAAATAAATAATCTTTGTCGTTGTAGTTCCATTCTACATAAATATTCCAACGACCACCCAATAAACTATTGTCAGGCACGAGCAAATATGGTGTAGAAATTGAGATTGGAATTTCAAAATCTAACTGTTTATTAGATGGTCTGTAAAGGAATATATTACCGCTAATTTTTTGATAGTCAAAATCTTGCGGAAAAAAAACTTGAATTCCTTCCGCAGTTTTTTGAACTTTTATGTTTTCTTTTAATTTTTGTGAATTTTGTTCTGCATCTAATTTACCTTGAAAAACTAATTCTTGTTGATAGTATTTTTCGATCACTAAATCGTATTGATATTTCTTATTTGTAGACATTGAAATCACAAAATAAAGGATGAATCCAATAAATAAAACAAATGCAATTATAATCCCCGTTCCCCAATTAAATTTCATAGTTTCTATTTTTTGAATTGTAATTTTATATCACAAAAGCGACCGCCAAATCATTACTGAATATTGTGCACTTTTTTTATTAATAATTTCTAGGCCCAATAAACGTTGTACTTGTAGTTTCAATGAGATTATCATCTTTATAAACTCCAATTTTTATTTTGATATTATCGTCATCCATCACAGAATTATTAAGCGTAACAAATAATGTACCTTCTGCAATACCTTGTTTCGGAATTGTAAAATTTTTATGATTTACTAGTTCAATAGTCCCTTTATGAGATAAAATTTTAAAACGCACATCTTCAATAGGTTCTGACGTTTTGTTGATTACTTTAAATGTGTAGACATTACGAATATTATTATTTTCTTTAAGCTGATATAATTGCCCAGGAAGTCTTAATACTTTTGCTTCTACAGAGTTTCTTAAAAATAGCATTCCAATTAAAAAACCTGTTAAAATTAGCAATACAGCTACGTATCCTTTAATTCTTGGGGTTATTTTAAATGGCGCTTTTTTCTCAATATTTTCTTCGGATGCATATCTGATTAATCCTTTTGGTAAATTGATGCTTTCCATAATATGGTCACATTCATCAATACAAGCAGTACAATTTACACATTCCATTTGTGTACCGTTTCTAATATCAATACCTGTTGGACAAACAACTACGCATTGCTTACAGTCAATACAATCTCCTTTACCTAACGCTTCTCTATCTTCATTTTTCTTAAATTTAGACCTGCCTTCTTCTCGTTCTCCACGTTTATGATCGTAGGCAACGTTAATGGTTTTGTTATCTAATAAAACACCTTGCAATCTCCCATAAGGACAAGCAATAATACATACTTGCTCTCTAAACCATGCAAATACAAAATAGAAAACGCACGTAAAAATGGTTAATGAAATAAGTGTTCTAATATTATCAAAAGGAGAACCTGTAATGTATTCAATCAATACGTCGCCACCAATTAAATATGCAAGAAAAACATTTGCAATTAAGAATGAGATTACAAAGAAAACAAACCATTTTAATACTCGTTTTCTAATTTTTTCTGCATTCCATTCTTGTTTATCTAAACGGATTTGTTTTCCCCTATCGCCATCGATCCAATATTCTATTTTTCTGAAAATCATTTCCATAAAAATAGTTTGTGGACAAATCCATCCGCAGAAAATACGTCCAAAAACTACCGTAAATAAAATGACAAAAACAACACCAATTAGCATTGAAAGAACTAATAAATGAAAATCTTGCGGCCAAAACGGAAAACTAAAAATATTAAATTTACGATCTAAAATATTAAACAATAAAAGCTGATTCCCATTTATTTTGATAAAAGGAGCACTCAAGAAAAAAACTAATAGAAAATAACTTACATAGGTTCTATACTTGTAGAATTTACCACTAGGCTTTTTTGGAAAAATCCAAGAACGCTTTCCTTCCTCGTTGATAGTACCAATAGTATCTCTAAAATTTTCGTTTTCTGAATTTTCCATGATTTGATTGATGAATAATTAATTATTCTCCATCTGCTTTTTCCACTATAATTTTATCTTCAAGAACGGTTTCATCTACTACTTTTTTTTCTTTTGCATCATCTACCCAAATTTCACCTTCTGCGGCTTTTGGATTTGCAGGAGTTGTACCATCAAGCGATAACACATAACTTGCAACTTTTGCAATATCTTCTGGTTTTAGCGTTTTATCCCAAGCAATCATCCCTTTTCCAGTTCTACCGCCGTTTAACAACGTGTGTACAACATTTTTCATTCCACCACCTAAAATCCAATATTCATCGACTAAATTTGGTCCAATTCCACCTCCACCATCGGCAGAGTGACAAGAAGCACAATTTAAAGTGTACACCGCATTACCTCTTTTTAAATCTGCGGCATCTGTTAATTGCGTTGCATTTTCTATATCGAAAGTATCTGGAGCTGTCGTTTTATACATCTCTAATTCTTTCTTTGCAATAGCTAACTCCTCATTGTATTCATCTATTTGTGTTTCCCCGTCAAAAACTTCATAACGCACTAAATAAATTATCGCAAAAATGATAGATAGATAGAATAGGTTTTTCCACCATGGTGGAAGCGAATTATCTAATTCTCTAATTCCATCATAATCATGGTCTAAAATAATTTCTACTTCTTCTTTCGGTTTTGCAGTACCCCAATATTTGATGTAATTTGTATACCATGCAAATAATTGTGGTTTTTCAAACACTAAACCTTCTTTTTCCATTTCAAGTCTTCTAGCTTTTTCTAAAGCAGAAAATGTAATAATTTCTTTCATTAGAACTATTACTCCAAAGAAGACAATTACAAACCAAACCATCGGATTTTCTATAAAATTTAATGGTTCTTTATACAGTAACATTCCTTGATGAATAATGAAAGGCATCGAGAAAATGAAAAGAAATGAAAGTATAGCTTGGATATATTTTTTCATCGGTTTTTATTTTATTGATCTAATGGGATTTGACTAACGGTATTGATATACTCTTTTTTAGCGGTAAAAACCCACCAAAATAATAGCACAAAAAAGGTAAAAAATATGACGAGTGACACTAACGGATATATTTCTATACCCGTAATACTTTCCATATGATTTTTGACAAATTTTAACATGGCTTTAATTTTTTATTTGTTGTTCTGGTTTTACTTTAATATCAGTCCCTAAACGTTGTATGTATGCAATTAATGCAACAATTTCTCTATTTCGCATTTCCACAAAATCTTCACCATTTTGTTTTGCAGCTTTTTTATCTGCTTCATAATTTCTTTCGAAATCTGGATCTGAATATAAGTTTTGCTCAATTTCTGTCCCTTGATCTAACATATCTCTTTGTGCGTTTGTAATTTCTTTATCAGAGTACGGAACACCAAGCGTAGCCATCGCTCTCATTTTTGTTTCAGTATTCGTCTTGTCTAATTCGTCTTTTATCATCCATTTATAAGAGGGCATAATAGAACCCGGCGACGTACTTTGCGGATTATAAAAATGATTTAAATGCCAGCTATCATTGTATTTCTGACCAATTCTATGTAAATCTGGACCTGTACGCTTACTTCCCCATAAGAATGGATGATCGTAAACAAATTCTCCTGCTTTAGAATATTCTCCGTAACGTTCTACCTCACTTCTAAAAGGTCTTACCATTTGTGAATGACAACCCACACAACCTTCTCTAATATATAAATCACGACCCTCTAACTCTAAAGGCGTATATGGTTTAACACTAGAAATTGTTGGAATATTAGATTTTACTAATAATGTTGGTACAATTTGCACAATACCTCCAATTAAGATAGCGATTGTTGCAAAAATTGTTAATTTTACTGGTTTTCTTTCTAACCATGTGTGATACCCTTCACCTTTTGTTCTACCACTTGGAACCGCAACTAATGCTGGAGCTTCTGCCAATTCATCTGTAACATCAGATCCAGATTTTATTGTTCTTATCATGTTATACAACATAATAAAAGCACCTAAAATAAACATACTTCCACCAATTGCTCTCATCCAATACATTGGCATAATTTCGTTTACGGTTTCTAAAAAGTTACCGTAAGTAAGTGTACCATCTGGATTAAATTGTTTCCACATAGACGCCTGTACAAAACCTGCAACATACATTGGTAGTGCGTATAAAATGATTCCTAATGTACCTACCCAGAAGTGAACGTTTGCTAAACCAACAGAATATAATTTTGTTTTAAACATTCTTGGAACTAACCAATAAATCATACCAAAAGCAAGAAAACCATTCCAACCTAATGCACCAACGTGAACGTGAGCAATAATCCAATCACTAAAATGCGCAATTGCATTTACGTTTTTTAAAGATAACATTGGTCCTTCAAAAGTTGCCATACCATAAGCTGTAATTGCAACTACAAAAAACTTTAAAACAGGATCTGTTCTTACTTTATCCCATGCTCCACGTAAGGTTAATAATCCGTTTATCATACCTCCCCAAGAAGGTGCTAATAACATAATTGAAAAAACGACTCCCAAATTTTGAGCCCAATCTGGTAAAGCGGTATATAATAAATGGTGTGGTCCTGCCCAGATGTAAATAAAGATTAAAGACCAAAAGTGAACAATAGATAATTTATATGAGTAAACGGGTCTGTTTGCTGCTTTCGGAACAAAGTAATACATTAAACCTAAAAACGGCGTCGTTAAGAAAAATGCCACAGCATTGTGACCGTACCACCATTGTACTAAAGCATCTTGCACACCTGCATAAACCGAATATGATTTTAAGAAACCAACTGGTACTGCTAAACTATTAAAAATGTGCAAGACAGCAACCGTTACAAAAGTTGCTAAATAAAACCAAATAGCAACATATAAATGACGCTGTCTTCTTTGCAAGATTGTCCAAATCATATTTACACCAAAAGCAACCCAAACTAAAGCAATTGCAATATCTATTGGCCACTCTAACTCAGCATATTCTTTTGATGATGTGTACCCTAATGGAAGCGTAATTGCTGCTGCAACTATAATAGCTTGCCACCCCCAAAAGTTAAAATTACTTAAAAAGTTACTTGCCATTCTTGCTTTCAACAATCGCTGGAGCGAGTAATAAACTCCTGCAAAAATTGCATTACCAACAAATGCGAAAATTACAGCATTGGTATGTAATGGTCTTAAACGACCAAAACTTAACCATGAAATTCCGTCTGTGTAGTTTGGGAACATAAACATAAAAGCTAACATTAGCCCTACTGTAAAACCTACAATTCCCCATAGTAAAGTAGCGTAAATAAATTTTTTAACGACCTTATTATCGTAATAAAATTGCTGCATTTCCATAATTAATATTTATTCTTTTGGTTAATTTTCTTCTTTATCTTTAACTAATTCATCATCAAAAAGCATTCGTACAGAAGGGGTGTAAGAATCGTCATACTGCCCGCTCTTTACAGAATATATAAATGCTATAAAAAACACGATTGCCACTAAAACACTTAGTGAAAGTAGAAGGTATATTACGCTCATATCTTGCCTGATAATTTAATAGTTCAAAAATAATATTCACTGCTTATTTAAAATATGACATTTATCATATTTCTTAATTTTTTGTTAAATTGATAATTTCAACTTAAATAGTCATCGAAAATAATTGTGTTTTTGGCTTGTTTGCAAGTAAATGCAGATCAAAAGCCATACAAATATTCCGCACAAACGGTCTTGCTTTTTCTGGAATTGATAATGATTTTTCTTCAATTATAACTAAACCGTCTTTTTCCATCTCTTTTAACAAGTGCAAATGCTTTTCTATATTGTCAATTTGCATTGATTTTTCTTCCCAAGAGGTATAAAAATGACACATCATATTTAAGATATGTTTTCTAATAATAATGTCTTCTTCGGATAATAAATGTCCTTTAAAAATTGGAATTTCACCTTCATTCACAAATTTCTGATATTCCTTAACCGTCTTTACATTCTGTGCAAATGCATACCAAGAATCAGAAATGGCAGACATGCCCAAACCAATCATTAATTGGGTTTTATTTGCAGTGTACCCCATAAAATTTCTGTGGATGGTTTTATCTTGAATTGCTTGATACAAACTATCTGTTTTTAAAGCAAAATGATCCATGCCAATTTCTTCATATCCTAACTCTGCAAAACGTTGTTTCCCTATTTCGTAAAGTTCTCTTTTTTCTTCGTTTTTTGGCAAATCGGCTTCATTAAATCCGCGTTGACCAACACCTTTTACCCAAGGAACATGAGCATAGCTGTAAAATGAAATTCGGTCTGGCTGTAATTCTTTGGTTTTATTGATGGTATAAATTATGTTTTCTTTCGTTTGATGTGGCAATCCAAAAATTAAATCATGACTTACAGAAGTATATCCAATTTCTCTCGCCCATTTGGTAACTTTTTCTACATTTTCAAAAGGTTGAACTCTATGTATTGCTTGTTGCACTTTTTCATTATAATCTTGCACACCATAACTAACTCTTGTAAATCCGCAATCATATAACGTTTGTAATTGTTCTTTTGTAGTATTATTTGGATGACCTTCAAAACTTAATTCAGCCTCTGAATGTCTTTTAGCAAGTTTAAAAATCCCATCCATCAGAAATTTTAAACTTTCTTTCGAGAAAAAAGTGGGTGTTCCGCCACCTAAATGTAATTCTTTGATAATTGGAGTTTCATCAACCAAATCAGCATATAATTTCCATTCTTTTAACACAGATACAATGTAATCATCTTCTACTTCGTGACGTTTGGTAATGTGTTTGTGACACGCGCAAAACGTACACAAACTTTCACAAAATGGCAAGTGAATGTAAAGGCTAATCCCCTCTTTTTTATTGCTTTCTATAAAAGATTTCTGGAAAGATTGAATCCAATTTTCTTTACTAATTCCTTCTTTATTCCAATACGGAACCGTTGGATAACTCGTATATCTTGGTCCAGAAATATTATATTTTTGAATTAATGATTTCATTTAATTTTATTATTTTAAAAAAATTGCCGCGAACCTGCCTGCCACAGGCAGGTTCACGAATTATTAGATTAATTAATTGAATTTCAAAATTCAAAGATAATTTTTGAGATTTTTGATTTTGATTTTGAATTCGTGCATTCGTGGCAAAATTAATTTTCATTCTTTACGCCAATCCTAAAGCAATCTCTATCATTTCTTTAAATGTTTGTTCTCTTTCATCCGCAGTTGTTCTTTCGCCAGTAACCAAACTATCTGAAATTGTTAAAATAGACAACGCATTTACTTTGTGTTTTGCAGCGACTGTGTATAAACCAGAAGTTTCCATTTCTACACACAAAACGCCATATTCTGCCCATTTTTTATAGCTTTCAAAATCATCTGCATAAAACTCATCAGAACTTAAAATGTTTCCTGCTTTAAGCGGAATATTCTTTTCTTTTGCAATAGCCAACGCTTTTTGAAACAGCTCAAAACTTGCTGTAGGCGCATAATCTGCTCCGTTAAAACGAATGGTATTTAACCCAGAATTTGTAGAAGCTGCCATGGCAATAACAATATCACGAATCCTCACTTCCTTCTGATAAGAACCTGCAGAACCGACACGAATTAAATTTTTAACGCCATATTCATTAATCAACTCGTGTGCATAAATTAGCGTAGACGGAATTCCCATTCCCGTTCCTTGAACTGAAATTCGTTTTCCTTGATACCTCCCTGTAAAACCTAACATTCCGCGAACATCGTTATAGCAAACTGGGTTTTCCAAAAACGTTTCTGCAATCCATTTTGCTCTTAATGGATCTCCTGGCAACAAAACTGTTTCCGCAATTTCTCCTTTTTTTGCTCCAATATGTACACTCATAATTTTTGTTTGAAAATTAAAAATTTAATACTTCCCGCTTTCTGAAATTCCTTTTGTAACTAAAGAAACGCCAGATGATGTTCCCAAACGTGTAACACCCATTTTAATATATTTCTCTGCGGTTTCTCTGTCTTTAATTCCGCCAGCTGCTTTTATTTGCGCTTTATCTCCAACAACATTTTTCATAATTTGAACGTCTTCAAAAGTTGCGCCGCTAGTTCCAAAACCCGTGGAAGTTTTTATAAAATCAGCTCCTGCAATTACCGCTAATTGTGAAACTATTTTTATTTGCTCTTCGGATAAATAACAGTTTTCAAAAATTACTTTTAGAACGTTATTTCCGATTGCTTTTTTTATCAAACGGATTTCATTCTTCACATCGTCATTTTCGCCACCCAATAATTTTCCAATATTGATAACCATATCAATTTCTGACGCTCCTTTTTCGATACAATCTTTTGCTTCAAAAACTTTCCCTTCAGTCGTCATTGCACCTAATGGAAATCCGATTACTGCTGCAATTTTTACATCAGAATTTTGCAATTCTTGCTTTGCTAATTGCACATAACAACCGTTTACACAAACCGCATAAAAATTGTACTCTTTGGCTTCGCTACACAACTTTACAATTTCTTCTTTTGTAGCGGTTGCTTTTAATAACGTATGATCTATGTATTGATTTATTTGAATCATTTTAAACGCTTTCTACTCGTTGAACAGTGTCTGCTTTTGATAAAGATAATCGCACAATACTTTCCGCTAAAGCCGTAAGATTATGAACTACACTTGGTTTTAATGTGATTAAGTCTCCTGCTTTTAATTGTAAAATTTCTCCATCTACACCAAAATCGATACTTCCTTTTAACACTTGAACGATAATTGCAAAAGGTGCTTTATGATCTTTCATAATTTGACCTTTTTCAAATACAATTCTTATTTCTTTTGAAAAATCAGTTTCTAATAACATGGAAACAGCTGGCTTATTTCCTTCATTAAAGGTTACGTTTTCTAAAAATTCTGCTACTTTCATAATTTCTATTTTTAATTAATTATTTTATTTTTTTTCCCAATAAATTGGTCGAAACTGTTGTAAACACAACAATACTAATTGAACTTAACGGCATTAAAATAGCTGCAACAACTGGCATTAATTGCCCTGTAACTGCAAAATACAATCCGATTACATTGTAAAATAAGGAAAGTATAAATGCATATTTTATAATCTGAATTGCTTTTTTTGATGCACCAACAAAAACACCTAATTTACTAAATTCTGACGCGTCTAAAATTCCGTCACAAGCTGGAGAAAATACATTTATATTTTCTGATAATGCAATTCCAACATCGCTTTGAGCCAATGCGCCCGCATCATTTAAACCGTCACCAATCATCACCACTTTTTTATTTTCTTTTTGAAGATTGGCAACAAACTCTAATTTATCTTCTGGTTTTTGGTTGAATAATAATTTGGTTTCTACGGGTAAATTCTCTTCCAAATAACTTCTTTCACCTTCATTATCTCCAGAAACAACTGCTAAATTATAATCCGTTTTTAGGGAGTTAAAAAGTGATTTTACTCCTTTTCTATAGCTATTTTTAAATGTAAATTTTCCTTTATAATCATCATTAAAACTAATATGAACAGAAGTATCTAAAGTTGCTTTATCCTCCTTGTTATTCACAAATGAGGATGAGCCAAATTTTACTTTTTCATTAAAATAATTTGCAGAAACTCCTTTTCCTACTTCTTCTTTATAATTGCTAATTTCAACCGTTTCTGCTTCTGCAAAAGAACTATATAATTGTCTGCTTAATGGATGATTTGACGCACGTAAGGTACTTTTTAAAATATTTTTCTCCTGGTAATTTAACTCTAAACCATCATAAGAAATCGTGTTCTCTTTGTGTGTAGTTAATGTGCCAGTTTTATCGAAAATAAGCGTATCAATTTTTGCCAATTGTTCAATAACACTTGTGTTTTTTAAATAGAGCTTTTGTTTTCCAAAAATGCGCAACATATTCCCCAAAGTAAATGGCGCAGCCAATGCAATTGCACACGGACAAGCAATTATTAAAACTGCTGTAAACACATTTAATGCTTTGCTCGCATCTTTAAATAACCAAAAAGTTGTTGAAATAAATGCGATGGACAAAACGCCAATCGTAAAGTTTTTACTAATGTTATCTGTAATGGTTTTAAAGTGCGATTTTTTATCTTTTTGAAAAATATCATTACTCCATAATTGCGTTAAATAACTTTGAGAAACAGATGCCAAAACTTCCATTTCCAAAACTCCAGACAATTGTTTTCCACCAGCAAATAATTTGTCGCCAGATTTTTTCTGAACAGGAATACCTTCTCCAGTCACAAAACTGTAGTCTATTTTGGCGCAACCGTTGATTAAAATTCCGTCTGTGGGTATTAATTCTTGGTTTCTAATTAGTAACCGATCTCCTTTTTCAATGGCATAAATTTGAACATTTTCTTCTTTTCCTTCGGATGAAATTCTGGTTACTGCAATTGGAAAATACGATTTATAATCGCGTTCAAAAGACAAAAAATTATATGTTTTCTGTTGAAAGAACTTTCCTAATAATAAAAAGAAAACCAAACCTGTTAAACTGTCAAAAAAACCAGAACCTAGATCGAAAATAATTTCAACCGTACTTCTTATAAATAAAACGGATATTCCGAGTGCAATTGGCACATCAATATTTAAAAATCCTGCTCGTAAACCTTTGTAAGCTGCTGTAAAATAACCTTCACTTGCGTAAAAAACAACAGGTAAAGAAAAGGTAAACATCAACCATCTAAAAACCACTTTGTATTGCTCTAACCAAAATTCTGATACTTCAAAATATTCTGGAAAAGACAAAAACATTACGTTTCCAAATGCAAAACCTGCAATACCTAATTTGTAAATTAAGCTTCTGTCAACTTTTTTCTTTTCCGCGCCATAATCTTCTAAACTAATATAAGGTTCATAGCCAATTGCATTTAATAACAGCACAATTTCTTTTAAAGATGTGGTTGAAGAATTGTAAATAATTCTCACTTTTTTAAGCGGAAAATCGACTTGAGAAGAAGAAATTTCTGGCTTTAATTTATGTAAGTTTTCTAAAATCCAAATGCAAGAACTACAATGAATGTGAGGAATGTAAAGAGTTACAATTTGAGAATTCTCATCAGAGAAATCCAATAGTTTTTCTACGATTTCTTTATTTTCTAAAAAATCGTATTTCCCTTTAATTTCTGTGGGAATTGCTCCTGGATTGTCTTGAAAGTTGTAGTAACTTGTTAAATCGTTTTCAGAAAATATCTCGTAAACAGTCTTACAACCGTTACAACAAAAATCTTTTTCATCAAATTTCAGTGCGTCATTATTACAAGAATCGCCACAATGGTAACATAGTGTAGCTTTCATATTTACTCTTTTGCCTTATGCAAAGGTGTAATAAGAGTTGCGTTTAAAACATGATAATTGTCAGCTTTTCAATATATTTGGCAAATCAAACTTCTCTTTAAAATGAGCAAATGTGAACAGTGTATTGTCAGGCAATTTAATTCTCTAAAAGAACTTTCTAAAAATGAAATTATTAGAATTTCTTCTTGTAAAACTGTAAAAATGATTAAAAAAGGGGAAACTCTTTTTGAAGAAGGCGAACATATAAATGGCGTATTCTGCATTAAAGATGGCGTCTGCAAAGTTTCTAAAAGAAGTGAAAATGGCAGAAATCAAATTATTAGTTTGGTAAAAAAAGGAAACTTATTGGGTGAAAGGAGTTTAATTTCTGATGAAGTCTCTAACCTAAAAGCAGTTGCTTTGGGTAATATGGAGGTTTGTTTTATACCCAAAGAAGAAATTATTTTGGATTTGCAAAAAAACCCTAATTTCTCTATGAGTATTTTAAAAACAATGGCAAATAGTTTGAAGCAAGCAGATAATTTAATTGTAGACATGGCTCAAAAAACGGTAAAGCAGCGTTTGGCAGAAGCACTTATTTATTTAAAATTAAATTATGGATCTGCGAATAATATATTTATTGATGTAAATCTTTCTCGTGAAGATTTTGCCGATATTATTGGTGCTGCAACAGAATCTACTATTCGGTTACTTTCTGAATTTAAGAAAAGTAAAGTAATTGAAATTAAAGGAAAAAATATTGCTATTATCAATGAGGTTGAATTAGAGAAAATTGCTAAAGGCTTTTAATATTTAATAAAATTTTTGCCTTTTTCCAGTTACTATTTATTTCAAATACAGAACTTTTTCTACTGAATCTCACTTTCTTTAAAGCCTAATCTTAAATAATTTCTTATGATTGCTGCCATTACCCTTTTTCTTATTGTTTCACTTTCTGTATTAATTACAACTATTGCTTTAATTCACAAGGGTTTTTCTGCAGAAAGTGCAAAATTTCAATCAAGATCAGCTTACACTGGAACAGGATTTAGCACGGGAGAATCAGAAAAAAAGAATGAATCGTCCAATAAGAAGAAAAATAGTATATCATTTAATGTTAGTAGGTAACGCTGGTATTGTAACTGTAATGTCTTCATTAATTTTAACTTTTATTTTACCAGATACGTTAGCATCAAAAGTGTATGGTTTTTTGATTGTTATTATTTTGGTTTATTGGGCAATTAATAGCAAATGAGTAGATAAAGGATTATCTACATCGATAAACAAAATGTTAAAACGCTATACAGATTTGAAAGTGCAAGATTTTGCAGCTGTTTTACATTTAAAAGATAATTTTAAAGTAAGCGAAAGAAGAATAGAAGAGGTTGATTGGATGGCAAATAAAACGTTAAAAGAATTGAGTTTGCGTAAAGAAGGAATTACCGTTTTGGGAATTGACAGAAAAGATGAAAGTTATTTAGGATTGCCAAGTGGTGACGCAACTATTTTGGTAGATGATTTAATTATTATTTATGGAAAATCTGACTCAATTAAAAGTGTATTTAGTAGAAAGCAAAATTTTAATTCTGAAATAGGACATAGAGTTTCAGTTAAAAATGAAAAAAAACGTTTGGAAGAACAAAATAAAGCAGTGTAGGAAGATTCTTAAAATTTATAAAAAAACTGACTTGTATGAACGCTTTTAATTTTTATGTGCTTTAACTTTGCAAGAAAATTTAAATATTTATAAAAAATAAAAGTATGAAATCATTATTTTTAGCAATCGCAACATTTGTAATATTTAGCTCTTGTGCGCAACAAAAAGAATATCAATTATCTACACACATATTAGTACATCTCTGAAGGATTACCTGCTAAAAACGTCACGATAAAATTAGACAAAATGAATTCTAACACTAAAGAATGGGAATTTATTTCGGAAAAGAAAACCAATGAAAAAGGAAGAATCAATGAATTATTACCTTCAGAAAAAGAAAATAAAGGCATTTATAAACTTACTTTTTATACAAAAGAATATTTCTCTGCAAAAAATGTAGAAATTTTTTATCCGTTTATAGAAGTAGTATTTGAAATTGAAGGAACGAATCATTTTCACGTACCAATTACACTTTCTGCTTTTGGATACTCTACCTATCGTGGCAATTAATTCATCAAAAAAATCTAATAAAATAACACTTTAAAATCTATTTTTATCCTTATTAAATGACAGGAAAATTATCAAATTCAGTCTTATACCTCATGAGCATTTCTGCTGGTTTGGTTGTTGCAAACTTATATTACAATCAACCTTTACTGCATTTAATTTCAGTAAGTTTTGGTGTTACAGAATCTCAGGTGAGTAATGTTGCATTATCCACGCAATTGGGTTATGCATTTGGCTTGTTGTTTATTATTCCTTTGGGCGATAAAGTTTCTAACCATAAAATTCTTAAAATAGATTTCTTTTTAATGATTTTAGCATTGCTAGCGGCAGCACTTTCAAGCACATTATTTCTGTTGATAATTAGCAGCTTTTTTATTGGCTTTACCTCTGCAATTCCCCAATTATTTGTACCAATGGCAGCTGCTTTAAGTGACGATAAAAATAGAGGTCGTGCAATTGGTATTGTCATGAGTGGTTTACTAATTGGTATTTTAGGAAGCCGAATTATAAGCGGTTTTGTTGGCGAAATTTATGGGTGGCGAATCATGTATTTTGCTGCGACAGCTATAATGATTGTTCTCTTTTTTATTTTGATACTAAAACTTCCAAAAATTAATCCAAAATATAAAGGAACGTATCGCAGTTTAATGAGTTCGCTTTGGTATTATTTCAAAAAAGAACCTTCGTTGCGATTAGCAACATTAAGAGCTGGATTGGCTTTTGCAGGTTTAAGTGCTTTTTGGACAACTTTGGTTTTTTTAATGGAAGAAAATTTTGGCTACGGAAGTAGCGTTGCTGGAGCATTTGGTTTATTCGGAATTTTCGGTGCTTTGGGTGCTACTGTTGTTGGGAAATTGAATAATAAAGTGAGTAAAAATAAAATAATAAATTACTCAATTGTTGTGCTTATTTTATCATGGATTCTTTTTCTTTTTTCTGGAAATTCTTTAATTGGCTTGGCAATTGGTGTAATTATTGTCGATTTGGGTTTACAAGCTTTACACATAACGAATCAAAATATTATTTTTTCTAGAAATCTAGAAGCTCGCAATCGAGTCAACACTATTTATATGGTTGGCTTTTTTATTGGTGGCGCATTAGGTACAAGTTTGGGCGCTTACGCATGGACACATTATGGTTGGACAGGCGTTTCTGTTCTTGGTTTGTTATTATCTGTAAGTATTGCTATTGTCCATTTTTTGTTTCGCAAAAAAGCTGCGATATAGAATTTTTTATCCTGATAAAAATGAATAATTGTTATTTTTAAAATAGCCCAAAATTTATCCTAATTAGAATTGTTGTACTGAAATTGTTTTGATCATAAAAATATCATCCGAAGAAATTAAAAAATTTTGATTTGTTTTTTTGAACTTGAATCTAGCGAATAAATTATTTATCAAAAGGTAAAAATTAAATTAAAATACTAGTGTCCGACAAAAGAATCAAGAAACAAGACTTGATTTTAACTATTTAAAAAATAGCGTTATTTTAAAAAAGAAATTGCATTTATTTATCTTTTAAACGTGAACTTCAAATTCAAGATACTAATTAAAAATAACGTTAAATAATACTATTTATTGATATTACTGATATTAAAATAGTTTTAATCGGACAACAATGAAATTAAAACAAAAAACACGAGCATTTTTATCAATTCAAAAATGAATATGAATAAAAATGCTGATGTTATAAGTTACTTGTACTTCTAAAATTACTTCATAATACGTGTTAACTGAAAGAACTTTTTATATTCTTTAGGGATCGTATCAATGTGAATTAACGAACCTTGTTCTACATAAGGATAAATATCTTCGTACGTTTTTACACTGTACAAACCAACTCTTTTACTGATGTGATCTCTTGTTAATTCGCTTGGATCATTAAGACCAGCAGCTGCAACTAATTCTAAAAAACTACGAATTGTAGCGTCATGGTATCTTTGTGCTCTTGGTGCTTTATCCTCTACAACCAGCCCTTTTACCAAAGATTCATTTTGAGTTGCAACACCTACCGGACAAGTATTTGTGTTACATTGTAATGCTTGAATACAACCAATAGAAAGCATCATTGCACGTGCGCTATTACAACCATCTGCTCCCAAAGCAATTGCTCTTGCCATGTGAAAACCTGTAATAATTTTACCCGCAACAATTACTTTTATATCTTTTCTTAAATCAAAACCAACTAATGTATCATGTACAAAAATTAAACCTTCACGCAACGGCATTCCCATAGAATTAGAAAATTCTACTGGCGCTGCTCCCGTACCACCTTCTCCACCATCAACCGAAATAAAATCTGGTTTGATACCTGTATGAATCATCGCTTCACAAAAGTCCATGAATTCTTGTTTTCTTCCCATACACAATTTAAAACCAACCGGTTTACCATCAGAAAGATCTCTTAACTTTTTGATGAAATACATAAATTGGATCGGATCTGAAAAAGCCGAATGTGACGGTGGTGAATGCACCGTAATTCCAGGTTTTACGTGTCTTATTTTTGCAATTTCTTCTGTATTTTTTGATGCTGGTAGAATACCTCCATGACCAGGTTTTGCGCCTTGTGATAGTTTAATTTCTATCATTTTTACTTGTGGTCTTATCGCATTTTCTCTATAAGTTACTTCGTTAAATGTACCATCATCATGCCTACATCCGAAATAACCTGTACCTATTTGCCAGATTAAATCGCCACTATTTTCTAAATGATAATTACTAATACCACCTTCTCCAGTATTGTGTGCAAAATTTCCCATTTTTGCTCCTTTGTTCAATGCTAAAACTGCATTTTTACTTAAAGAACCAAAACTCATTGCAGAAATATTTAATAAACTAGAAGAATACGGTTGTTTACAAGCTGCACCTCCAATTAATAAACGTGGAAATTCGCCAATATTCTGCGGATTATTTTTCGCATACATAGAATGCTCCAACCACTCATAACCTGCATGATAAACATCTAACTGGGTTCCAAAAGGTTCTGTATCATTTTCCCCTTTTGCTCTTCTGTAAATTAACGATCTTAAAATTCTGTTAAGCGGCCTACCTTGCGTATCTGTTTCCACAAAATACTGCATAATTTCTGGACGAATAGATTCTAATATATATCTAAACCTACCCAACAAAGGAAAATTACGTCTTATTGTGTGCTTTTTTTGCACAATATCAAAAATCCCCATAACAATTAATGGACCAATCAAAAGAAATACCCAAATCATTGGAAACCAAAACTGAGCTATAATTATAATTGTTGCAGTTAAAACAATTGAAATAATTATAAAATATTCACGAACTTTCATAGAGCAAATTGCTTATTATTTAAAAAAACACCTAAAAAAATATAGACTATATAATTTTCACGAATTTAAAGAAATAAGATTGGATTAATTGATAATTTTTTGAAGTTTTAATTTGTTGTATTAAGTTTTAAAAAATGATGAAATCATAAAATTAAATTAGCTAAAAAAGCTAAGTACATGACAAAAAATGAAATATATTCGTATTAGATTGATTTTTATTATTTAACAAAACACTAGCTAAGAAATTCAGTCCGTATTTAAAAATACTTTTAGCTTTCCTGCCATGTTTTTTAATAGTAATCGGTTTTTTTTGATGCAAGTATATTCCAATTTTATAGCACCACACAAAGGCTATCATAACG
>Ga0209491_10000877_pt1 | contig 60383 bp, 60 predicted proteins | sample BON02_FD_187213 | JGI IMG/M metagenome (GOLD analysis project Ga0209491, IMG submission 187213) | Freshwater microbial communities from Lake Bonney liftoff mats and glacier meltwater in Antarctica - BON-02 (SPAdes) (version 2) | ecosystem: Environmental > Aquatic > Freshwater > Ice > Glacier... | reverse complement strand
CCACCACCTCGAGCTGACCCGGCCCCGCCGCCGCCACCCGATTGCCCTTGGCCAGCTTCTCGGCCTTGTTGGGCTTGTCGGCCTTGGCCGACGCGGCGGGGGACGCCATGGCGCCGGTGCCGCCGCCTTCTGTCGTGCTCCCGGTGATCGTGCTGTTGGTGATGGTGAGCGAGCCCGAACCACCCTTGAGGGCAGTGAGGAAAACACCACCCCCGTCGCCACCGGCGGTGTTGCCCGTGATGACCGCAGCGCTCACCTCGAGGTCCGAACCGCCGCTGTACAAGGCGATCGCCCCACCGTTCCCGGTGGTGGAACCACCGGTGAGCGTGAGGCCCGAAACCGATTTCGTACCCGACGTGATACTGCCGGTGAACTTCGGGATTCGCTGGCCATCGCCGTCGACGCTCAGCACGTCGGCCCCCGGCCCCTGGATCGCCAACGCACCCGTCACGTAAGGCAGGTCCGAAGTCAGCGTGATCGAACCGGTGACGCTCGGGGCGAACGTGATCGTGTCGGGACCAGCGGCGGCGTTGGCGTCGGTGATCGCCTGGCTCAACGACCCCGGCCCGGTATCGACCGTCGTGGTCAGCTCGAACGTCGCCGCCGACGCCGGCGAAGACGACAGGGCCAGCGGACCGGCGACACCGCTGACCAGCACCACGCCCGAGCCCACCACGGCGAACTTGCGCGACCGGCGAGCGGCAGAGCGCCGCTGCTCCCGATTTCCGGTGCCTGCTTCGGTGTTGCCGTTTCGGGGGCCGATGCCATCACGAATCTCTCTGTCGTTGCGAGGTGCTGAACACCTTCGGAAAAACACGAACTGAGACAAGCTGACGCCCTGGGACCTCGGACGCCAGGATTTCCGGTCACCCGCTCACGCCTCGTGTCAGGCGGCCAAGGCCACCCACTCCCCATCCGTCGGCGAGGCACCCGACGGGGTCGGGGGTCCGCCTACCATATGTCCCGTTCCGTCCGCCGCCGCCACCCTCGGTTGCGCCCGTCCAGGCTCAGGAGCCCGTTCTGCAACTGCACCACAACTTCGTCCGGCTGCCGCTGCGGGTCGACGCCGAGCGGCTCGCCGCCGAGATCGACACCATTCCTGAACAGTCGTGGCGCGACCACCCCGAGGGCGCGACCGGCAACACGGCCCTGCCCCTCGTCGCCGTGGGTGGCGACCCGATGAACGACTCCACCCATGGGGTCATGGCGCCCACCCGGTACCTGACCGACCTGCCCTACACCCGACAGATCCTGGCTGCCCTCGGCTCGACCATCGGCCGGACCCGCCTCATGCGCATCGGCACCGAGACCGAGCTCGAAAGTCACGTCGACACCAACTACTACTGGTGGAACCACCTGCGCGTGCACGTCCCGGTGCGCACCACCCCGGACGTCGCCTTCGACGTGGGTGACGAGTCCGTCCACATGCCGGCCGGCGAGGTGTGGGTCTTCGACACGTGGCGCCGCCATCGCGTCGACAACCCGGCGTCGTCGCCGCGCATCCACCTGGTCATCGACACGGTCGGTGGCAGCACCCTCTGGGACATGATCGACCAACCCGACCGGGAACCGACGGGAATCGAGTTCGACGAGCGTTCCGACCCCCCGATCCCCTGGGAGACCTGGAACTGGCCCACCGTCATGCCCGCAGCCGAGGTGGACGCCACCATCACCATGCTGGTCGCCCAGGCCCGGACGAAAGACCCCGGCGGCGCCGACCGGGCCGAAGCCATCCTCACCCTGTTCCGACGCGACTGGCGCGATCTCGAGGCCCGCTTCGGGCCGTCCCCGGCCGGCTGGCAGGCGCGACGGGCCCGGCTCGACGAGGCCATCACCCGGGTGAAGAACGACCTCGACGGCGTGCAGCTGCCCAACACGATCGAGCTGCGACGGGCGCTTCTCCAGTTGGTGCTCCTCGTGGCCATCCCCGACACGGCGCCCGAGGGCCAGCCCTCGCCCCGGAACGATCCGGAACCATCGCCGATGGCGCCGCCATCCTCACCTGCGCGCCCATCGGCCTCTCCCTCGCGGCGTGACCCCTCGGTGGCCCTGGCCGGACCGCCACGGATCGCCGACCCGATCTTCATCGTCTGCCCGCCCCGATCGGGTTCCAGTCTGCTGTTCGAGACCCTGGCCCGGGCGCCGGATCTGTTCACCATCGGCGGTGAGAGCCACCAACTGATCGAGAGCATCCCCTCGCTCACCCCCGCCGCCCACGAGTGGGCATCGAACGCCCTCGCCGCCACCGACGCCACCGACGGGGTGAGCGCCTTCCTGAAAGAGAAGTTCGTCAGGCGGCTTCATGACCGTGACGACAAACCTCCGGTCGGCGGGTCCGTTCGCTTTCTCGAGAAGACCCCCAAGAACGCCCTGCGGGTTCCGTTCCTCGCCGAGGCCTTCCCCGACGCCACCTTCGTGTACCTCTACCGCGACCCCCGGGAGACGATCAGCAGCATGCTCGACGGCTGGCGTTCCGGTCGGTTCGTCACCTACCCCGATCTCCCCGGATGGAGCGGATCGCCTTGGTCGTATCTGCTCACCCCCGGGTGGCCCGACCTCAAGGACCGACCACTCGGGGAGGTCGTGGCTCGGCAATGGGCCAGCACCGTCGACGCCCTGCTCGACGATCTCGAAGCCGTCGACCCCTCCCGCTGGTGCCTGGCGTCGTATGACCGTCTGGTCGCCGAGCCGCTCGAGGAGATCACCCGGCTCTGCGGCTTCCTCGGCCTCGGCTGGGACGACGATCTGGCCGAACCGCTGCCCGACTCGCGGCACACCCTCGACTCGCCCCACCCCGACAAGTGGCGGCGCAACGCCGAGGAGCTCGAACCGCAGCTCGAGTTCATCGCCCCCACCGCCGAACGCGCCCGCCAGGCCTTCGCTGCTCCGCCCCGCGTCGCGCCCGTCCGCGCCGAGCCCTCGGCCAACCGGCCCCGACGGCCAGCGTCGCCCACCCCGGCCGCGACGACGGCGATCCCGGACGCCCGGTCACCCGAGGCCGAGACCGAGGCCGAGGCCGAGGGCCTGAGCACGGAGCAGCTCTTCGGGTCGCAGCACACCGCGTCGTTCCGCGCCCTGCTCAACACGCTCGGGGCCACCCTCGTGATCACGACTTACCAAGCGGGGCGGCTGATCATGGTGCGCCCCACGGCCGACGGTCTCAACTCCCACTTCCGTTCGTTGGCCACGCCGATGGGCGTCGCCTACGACGGGCGCCGCCTGGCCATCGGCACCCGCGCCGAGATCGTGGTGTTCCAGAACCAGCCCGCCCTCACCGCCCGACTCGATCCGCCCGATCTCCACGACGGGTGCTTCGTGACCCGCCGCCGCCATTCCACCGGCGACATCCGGGTCCACGACCTGGCCTGGGCCGACGACGGCCTGTGGCTGGTCAACACCCGGTTCTCGTGCCTGGCCACTCTCGACGACGAGCACTCCTTCGTGCCCCGGTGGCGACCGCCGTTCATCACCGCACTGGCTGCCGAGGACCGTTGCCACCTCAACGGACTGGCCGTGGTCGACGGCAGACCCCGCTACGTCACCGTGCTCGGCATCAGCGACGAACCGAACGGCTGGCGCGAGCACAAGGCCGACGGTGGGGCCATCATCGACATCACCAACGACGCCGTCGTGACCGCCGGGCTGTCGATGCCCCACTCCCCCCGCTGGCACAACGGTCGACTCTGGGTGCTCGAATCCGGCCTCGGGGCACTCGGCGTCGTCGACCTCGACACTGGTCGGGTGGAGCGGGTGGCCGAGGTGCCCGGGTTCGCCCGTGGCCTCACCTTCGCCGGCCAGTACGCCCTCATCGGGCTCTCGAAGGTGCGCGAGCACGTGTTCGACGGCCTCCCCCTCACCCGCGACCGCACCGAGGAACTCAAGTGCGGGGTCTGGGTGGTGGACACCGAGACCGGCGAGTCGGTCGGCCATCTCACCTTCGAAGGGTTGGTCCAGGAGATCTTCGAAGTCGCCCTCCTGCCCGGCCTGCGCTACCCCGAACTGATCGAACCCGGTGCCCCCTTGGCCGACTCCGCATTCGTCCTCCCGTAGCCCAAAGCGACCGAAAGACCGCCCTGGGCCCCAAATGACGGCTACAACGTTCCGGTGTCACTGACCAGCAAAGCGCTGTCACCCGCCCGCGTGGTGGTGCTGGCGTTCGCCGCGGCCATCGTGGTCGGGACCGTGCTGCTCATGCTGCCGATCGCGACGGCATCCGGCGAGATCACCAGCCCCGGTGAGGCACTCTTCACCGCCACGTCCGCCGTGTGCGTGACGGGCCTGACCGTGGTCGACACCGCGACGCACTGGAGCACCTTCGGCCAGGTCACGATCATGGTGCTCATCCAGGTCGGCGGATTCGGGATCATGACGCTCTCGTCGCTCGTGGCCCTCACCCTGTCGCGCCGCCTGGGGCTGCGCCAACGCCTCATGGCCCAGGCCGAGACCGGCACCATGGACTCCGGCGAGGTCCGGCGTGTCCTCATCGGTGTCGCCAGTTTCAGCCTCCTCTTCGAGAGCGTCGCCGCGTTGACCCTCACGTGGCGGTTCTGGACCGACGGCGACGTAAGCCTCGGACGCGCCGCCTACCTCGGCGTCTTCCACGCCGTGTCGAGCTTCAACAACGCCGGCTTCGCGCTGTTCAGCAACAACCTCATGGACTTCGTCACCGACTGGTGGGTCTGCATCACCATCGGCTTCGCCGTCATCGCCGGCGGCATCGGCTTCCCGGTCTGGATCGAGCTGCGCGAGTCGCTGCTCAACCCGAAGCGCTGGTCACTGCACACCAAGCTCACCGTCGGCACCACGATCGTCCTCCTCGTCGGCGGTACGATCCTCATCGCCGCAGGCGAATGGAACAACCCGGGCACGCTCGGCCCGCTCAGCACTCCGGACCGGCTGTTGGCGAGCTTCTTCCAATCCGTCCAACCCCGCACCGCCGGGTTCAACACCCTCGACTACGGCCAGATGAGCGAGGGCACCTGGCTGGTCACCGACGCGCTCATGCTCATCGGTGGTGGCTCGGCCTCCACCGCCGGTGGCATCAAGGTGGCCACGTTCGCCCTCCTCGGCTTCGTGATCTGGTCCGAGGTGCGCGGCGAACCCGACGTCAACGCCTTCGGACGCCGGATCCCCAACGCCGCCCAACGACAGGCCGTCACCCTGGTGCTGCTGGCCGTCGGCGCCGTGATCACGGCGACGTTGGGCCTCATGCTCCTCGCCGACATCGACCTCGGTCCGGCGCTGTTCGAGGCGCTGTCGGCGTTCTCCACCGTGGGGCTGAGCACCGGCATCACCCCGAACCTCGGCGCACCGGCCCAGATGATCCTGGTGGCATTGATGTTCCTCGGCCGGGTCGGGCCCATCACCCTGTTCGCCGCCCTGGTGCTGCGCGAGCATGGGCGCCGCTACCGCTTCCCCCACGAAAGGCCGATCATTGGCTGAGCGCATCCCCAGCCGGTGGGGTCGACGCCGCGCCGGTGTCTCCGACCTCGCCTCCACCGACCAGGTGCTGGTCATCGGCCTCGGACGTTTCGGCGCGGAGCTGGCCACCAGCCTCGTCGCCCTCGGCCACGAGGTCCTCGGTGTCGACACCGACCCGCAGATCGTCCAGCGCTACAGCGCCCTGCTCACCCAGACGGTCGAGGCCGACTGCACCGACCTCGACGTGCTCCGCCAGATCGGTGCCGCCGAGTTCCCGTGCGCCGTCGTCGGCATCGGCACCGGCATCGAGGCCAGCGTCCTGACCGTGGCCGCCCTGGCCGACCTCGAGATCCCGAACATCTGGGCCAAGGCCATCACCGAGTCCCACGCCCGCATCCTCGAACGGGTCGGCGCCCACCACGTGGTCTCCCCCGAGAAGGAGATGGGCCAGCGCGTCGCCCACCTGGTGACCGGACGCATGATCGACTACCTCGAGCTCGACAAGGGGTTCGCCCTCGTCGAGACCACGGCCCCGGCCGAACTGGTCGACAAGTCGCTCACCGAGGTGCTGTTCCGCAGCCGCTACGGCGTCACCGTCGTGTGCATCAAGCCGGCGGGCGGGGTGTTCACCTACGCCACCCCCGACACCAAGATCGGGGAGGGCGACATCCTGCTCGTCGCCGGCGAAGCCGCCCGGGCCGAGGCCTTCGCCAACCGGGTCTGATCGCAGAACGTGCCGACACGGGCGCGTCGGCCGTCGCGCCGGAGGAGCAATCGATGTCCATCCCCACCGAGGACCGTCCGCCGATCGACCACGATGTGCACACCGTGGACCTGCCCCCGCTCCCCCAGCGCGAGTCGATGATCCCCGCCACCCGTTGGATCGAGGCGCCCGCCGTCGTCGTGCACCTCGGGGCCGGGATCGGCGTCGCTCCGGTCAGCTACATCCGCGCTATCCACGGCTACCTGCTGTGGCGGGCGGGGCGAGCCGCGGGCGAGCCCGCCCGCTACTGCGCAGTGCGTGCCGCCGACCTCGAGGAACGGTGGTTCTTCGCCCTCGACGCCGAGGGCAACGGTCGCGGGGTCGGTCCCGACGGGGTGGAGCACACCCGGTTCCGGACGTGGAAGGAATCGTTGCGCGACGCCGGTGCCGACGGACCGGCCGACACCTGAGCCACCGCAAGAAGCCGGAAGGCCGGCCTCAGCCAGGCAGGTGGGCCAGCACCGCGTCGACGACCGTCGGCACCGCGACCCCCACCAACGGATGCACGAACACACCGCTGAGCGCGTCGCTCGGATCGGTTCCGGGCGCCACCCGGGCCAGACCCGGGGCGAGGACCGCGGCGTGGCGATCGGGGTCCCAGCCCATGAGCAGCGAGGACTGGAAACGCGCCGCGCCGCGAGTGCGGCGCTGCGACATGCCGACCGACTTGGCCCCGTCGACGGTGATCTCGCCCGGTCCGAGGCCGGCGAAGCACACCACCGGCCCCAGCGCCGTTCGCACCAGCGCACCGGTGTGGACCTCGATGGCGGCGGCACCGACCCCGAGGTCGGCCAGCGTTGCGGCCCACACCCGCCCGAACCACTCGAACGCCACGCCCACGTCGTCCACCCAGAGCTCGTCGTCCCGGGGCACGATCGCGTCGATCCACACCGTCGTCGCCGGATCCACCAGCACTGCCCCTCCCCCGCTGCGGCGCCGAGCCACATCGAACCCGAACCGGGCGGCCGCGCCCGGGTCGACGTCGGCCTCGGGCTGTGTCGACCCGAGCACCACGGCCGGCCGCGACGGTGCCATCACCCAGACCTCCCGACGGGCCGGCTCCTCCCCCGAACGGCCATGGAGCTCCGCGACACGACCGTGGAGGCGACGGACCGTCCACCCCGAGGTCAACGGGTCGAGACCAACCAGGGGGTCCACTCGGCCCGTGACGCGCCGGCCCGCACCACGAGCGCACCCACGCCACGCGGTTCGAATGGGCGGGTGAGCAGCGGCATCCCCGCTTCGTCGGGCGTGCGGTTGCCCTTGCGGCCGTTGCAGGGCCGACACGCCGCCACCAGGTTCGACCACGAATGCACACCACCCGGACGCGACCGCGGCACGACATGGTCGACGCTGTCGGCGCGACCTCGGCAGTAGGCGCACTGATGACCGTCCCGGGTCAGCACCCCTCGCCGGGTGACGGGGGCGATGCGGCCCCGCGGCACCCGCACGTAGGACAGAAGACGGATCACGTGGGGCCGCGCCAGCGAGATGCTCGGCGACCGCACCCGTCGCTCGTCGTCGGCGGCCACGATCTCGGCCACCCCGTCGAGTACGAGGACGACCGCCCGCTGCCAGCCCACGGTGCTGAGCGGCTCGTACGTGGCGTTCAGGACGAGGACGTGCTCACCCACGATTCCCCTTGGGGTGTGAGAGGGCGGGCGCCCTGCTCCGGTGCTGACTCTAGTGGTCACCGGCCATCAGTTCGCGAGCCGGATGTGCTCAATCGCCGATCACCCGGGGCCAGGCCCGGCACCAGTGCAGGTAGGTGACGAGGTCGGCGACGGTGGGTTCACGGCCGTCTCCGCCGTAGGCCGTGACCAGACGAAAGTGCAGGTATCCCGGATCGGGAAGCGGCAGGTGGGGCGACCGTCGCCACCAACCCGTGGGGGCCAGACGGCCGACCTGGCGCACGGCCGTGCCCCAGAGCCACGGTCGGATGACGACCGCGACAGCCGCTCGCGCCGCCCAGGCCGGGGACACCGGCGACGAACCGACCGCTCTGGCCCTCATCGCTTCTGCAACTCCCGCCACGTGACCCTCGGACCGGCCGGCTCCTTGGGCAGCCCGAGGACCAGCTCACCGAGGATGTTGCGCTGCACCTGCGACGTGCCGGCATAGATCGTGCCGGCCCGGGCCAACAAGAACGTTCCCACCCACGACGCCGAGTCGTTCGGCGCGCCCACGTCGTCGCAGTAGAAGGCATTGGACGGCCAGCGCCCGTCGGGCACCATGGCCTCGGCCCCGAGGATCTGCACCGACAGCTCGGTGACCTTCTGGTGGTACTCGCTCCAGAAGAGCTTGAACATCGACGCCTCGGGCCCCGGGTGCGCACCCGCCAGCCAGGCGGTGACGGTGCGCATGCCCAGATAGCGCATGATCTCGACCTGGCTGTAGCACCAGGCCAACCCCTGGCGGATCTCGGGGTCGTCGTTGCGGCCGCGACTGCGGGCCAGGTCGAGCAGGCGGTCGACCTCCTTGCGGAACATGATCGGGAACGACGCCGCTGTCTCGCCCCGCTCGAAACCGAGAAGGGTCATGGCCACCGCCCAACCGCCGTTGACCTCCCCCACCACGTTCTCGACCGGGGTGCGGGCGTCGGTGAGGAACACCTCGTTGAACTCGGGCTCACCGGTGAGCATCACGATGGGGCGGACCTCGACGCCGGGCTGGTCCATCGGCACCAAGAGGAAGCTGATGCCCTTGTGCTTCACGACGTCGGCGTCGGTGCGGGCCAGTACGAAGATCCAGTTGGCCACGTGACCGGCCGACGTCCAGATCTTCTGGCCGTTCACCACCCACTCGTCGCCGTCACGCTCGGCCCGGGTACCCAGGTTCCCGAGATCGGAGCCGGCGTTGGGCTCGGAGTACCCCTGGCACCACACGTCCTCCCCGCTGATGATGCGCGGCAGGAAGTGGCTCTTCTGCTCGTCGGTGCCCCACATGAGGATGGTGTTGCCGACCATCGAGATCGAGAAGGCGTCGTTGAAGCCGCCCATGGGCACGCCGGCGGCGAAGAACTCCTCGGCCAGGATCACCTGCTCGAGGGGGGTGAGGCCACCGCCGCCGTACTCCGACGGCCAGGCCGGAGCGAGGAGGCGGTGGTCGGCCAGCACCACCCGCCACGTGTCCATGAAGGGGGCGGCGTCGTCGCGGGGCAGGCCGCCGATGCCGTGCCAATCGGCGGGAAGGTGCTCACCCAGGAAGGCGCGGATCTTCTCGCGGTAGGCGTCGGCCTCGGCCGAATAGGTCGGGTCCATGGGCCGAGGGTACCGCCGGCCGAGCGACGATGACAGACCCGTCAGCCACCGTGCGGGAATCGGCCGACGCCGCGCCATCCCACCGCCGCCGCTCCCACCAGCGGGCCTTCGGCGCCGAGCCCACCGGGGCGAATCTGCGTCCCCACGCTGAACGCCAGCCGGGCCGATCGGTCGACCTCGTCCTGGGCCGCCGCGAAGAAGGGCTCACCGAACCCGAGCGCCACCGAACCGGCGACCACGGCCAGGCGGAGATCGAGCAAATTGGCCACCGATGCCACCGCCCGGCCGACCAGCATCCCTGTGCGTTCGACCATCTCGGGCGGGGCCTCGGCGGCCGGATGGCCGGTGATGGCGGCGATGGCGATGCCCGAGGCTTCCGCTTCGAGGCAACCCCGTGCCCCGCACGCGCACTGCCGACCGTCGGGGACGACGATCACGTGCCCGATGTGCCCGGCGTTGCCGGCGGCACCGTCGAGGAGCCCGCCGTCGAGCACGATCCCACCACCCACCCCCGTCGACACGACCATGGCCAGGAAATCCATGACGCCGGCCGCGGCCCCGACCCAACCCTCGGCGAGGGCCAGGGCCTTGGCGTCGTTGTCGACGAACGTAGGAAGGCCGGTCAGCTCGGCCACCCGGTCACGCAGCGAGAAGTCACGCCAGGCGGGGATGTTGAGCGGCGACACCGTCGTTCCGCCTCGAGCCATCGGCCCGCCGCACCCCACGCCGGCCACCACGGCGGGCGACCCGGGAGTCGGCCCGGCGAGCACCGAGGTGACCGCGTCGGTGAGAGCGGCGAAGAGCACCTCGGCGTCGTCGGTGCGCACCGTCGGAACCTGCACCCGCCGGAGAATCGCTCCCGCCGTGTCGACCAGTCCCACCGCCATCTTCGTGCCACCGATGTCGATGGCGAGAGAGCGGAGTCGGGCCGCCGGCTCCTCGATGTCGGTCACGGTCATCGACGCTACCGATCGCCGACCCTGACCGTCCCGATGGGCGGGGCTCCGCCTAGCCTGACGAATCCAGTGCGCCGCCCGGCCGCTGCCCCTTCCGCCCGCCCGCCGGGCCCGCCGAGAGGAGCCCTCGAGTGGTCACTCAGGAGTCCGGAGTGCGCGCCACGACCTTTGCCGAACTGTTCGGGACCATCGCCGACTCCGTGGGTCGGGCCATCCAGGGCAAGTCCGAGGTCATCGAACTGGCCCTCCTGTGCCTCGTCTCCGAGGGCCACCTCCTGCTCGAGGACGTGCCCGGGGTGGGCAAGACCACCCTGGCCAAGGCCTTGGCTGCGTCGATCGACTGCACCTTCGGGCGCATCCAGTTCACCCCCGATCTGCTGCCCTCCGACGTCGTGGGCGTCACCGTGTGGAACCGGTCCACGGGCGACTTCGTCTTCCGTCCGGGCGCCGTGTTCGCTTCGATCGTGCTGGGCGACGAGCTGAACCGGGCCTCCCCGAAGACCCAGTCGGCGCTGCTCGAGGCGATGGCCGAGAACCAGGTCACCGTCGACAAGGTCACCTACCCCCTCGGTCCGCCGTTCATGGTGATCGCCACCCAGAACCCGATCGAGCACGAGGGCACCTACCCGCTGCCGGAGAGCCAGCTCGACCGCTTCCTCCTCCGCACGAGTATCGGCTATCCCAGTCGCGCCGCTGAGCTCGAAGTGCTCGAAACCCATGGGGACGTGGAGCCACTCGCCAAGCTCACGCCGGTGGCCACGGTCGGAGACGTACAGGGCCTCATCGCTGCGGCGCGGACCGTTCATGTCTCGCCTTCGATCAAGGCCTACCTCGTCGACGTGGCCGAGGCGACGCGCCATCATCCACTGCTGGCCCTCGGCATGTCGCCGCGGGCCACCCTCTCGGTACTGCGGGTGGCCCGGGCCCGAGCGGCTTCGGTCGGTCGCGGCTACGTCGTGCCCGACGACATCAAGGCCCTCGCCGAGCCCTCGCTCGTGCACCGGCTCATGGTCACCCCGGAGGCGCAACTGCAGGGCATCACCGCCGTCGATGCACTCCGGGAGGCGATGGCCACCGTGACCGTTCCCACCGCCGGCTGAACCGTGCTGACCCGACGCGGATGGCTCACCGGTGCCGGTGCGCTGTTGCTGTTGGTCGGCGGGCGGGTGTTCGGTTTCGTCGAGGGCTACGTGGCCGGGGCCGCTCTCGTCGCCCTCCTGGTGGTGTCCATCCTCTGGTTGGCCGTGACCAAGGTGTCGGTGGAGGTGAGCCGCGAGCTGCACCCCGCTCGGGTGCATGCCGGCAGCCCCTCGAGGATCGACCTGCTCGTCACCAACCGCGGATCGCGGCGGTCACCGCTGCTCACGTTGCGCGATCGCGTCTCGGGTACCAGGGGGGCGCTCCTGGTCGTGAACCCGCTCGCCGCCGACGACTCGGCTCGAGCGGCCTATCGGTTCCCCACCGAACACCGAGGGGTCGTCTCGATCGGCCCCCTGGAGGTGGAGGTGGCCGACCCCCTCGGGCTGGCCCGGCTGGTGCTCCCCGCGTCCGGTGTGTCCGAACTCATCGTCTACCCCCACATCGACACCGTTGCCCCCGTGCCGCTCACCTCGGGGAACGACCCGCTGGCCGGCGCCGAGCACCCGAACGCCCTCGGCCGCGGCGGTGAGGACTTCTACGCCCTGCGGCCCTACGTCGTCGGCGACGACCTGCGCCGGGTGCACTGGCCGTCCACGGCGCGCAACGACGAGTTGATGATGCGCCAGGACGAACTGCCGTGGCAGGGGCGATCCACGCTGCTCCTCGACCTACGGGCGTCACGCCACGACGACGACACCATCGAACGCGCCGTGTCGGCCGCCGCCAGCCTCGTGACCGCCGGCGCCCGCCGCCAGGATCTGGTCCGACTGGTTGCCGGCGATGGGGCCGATTCGGGCTTCGGTGCCGGTCATGCCCACCTCGAGGCCATCCTGGAGCACCTGGCCTGTGTCGACGCGACCGACGACGGATCGTTCCGGCGAACGCTCGACGCGCTGGCCGCCGGCAGCACCGGCGGTGCTCTGGTCGTCGTCGGTGGCACCTTCACGGATCGCGACCTCGAACAACTCGGGCGCCTCGGACGCCGCTACGGTGCCGCCCACGTCGTGGGGTTCGACGCCTCGGGCAGCCCACGCCCCGAGCAGACCCGGGCTGCGACGGGCCACCCGTTGTACCTGTGCGTGGTGGCCTCGAACGCGTCGTTCCCGACCGCATGGGAGAGCCGACAGCGCCGCTCGGGGCGACGTCGCACCGCGGTCGCCGGCCGGGTGCGGCCGTGACGACCACGTCCACGCCTCCGTCGAGCGCGACGGGAAACGGCGCTTTCCCCCCCGCGCCACCGCTCGAGCCCCCGAAGGAGGCCAGGGCCGTGCCGTTCGGGGGCACGCGACCACCGAGACCGGCGCCCGACCCCACCACCCGGCCGCCGCACCTCCTCGGATCGGAACTGGCCCTGGTCGGGGTCACCGCCGCCGCCCTCTTCGGCTTCGCCCGGCTCTTCGAGAGCTTCGAGTTCCTCTGGCCCCTACTCGCCCTCGCCGCCGGGATCCACCTGCTGACCGCCGTGCTGCGCCGCAAGGGGGTGGGCATCGCCTGGTCGTTCCTGGCCGTCAGCGGGGGCTGGGCTCTCGGCACCACCTGGCTGTACTTCCGCGAGACCACGTTCGCCCTGCTACCCACCCCCACCACCCTCGACGCCGCCGGCATCGAGTTCGACCGCGCGTGGTCGGCGTTCCGCGAGCTGGCGGCGCCGGCCCCTGCGCTCACCGGCTTCGTTCTCGCTATCGCCCTCGCCGTGGGCGTCACCGTGTTCCTCGCCGACTGGGCGGCCTTTCGCATGTGGTCCACCCGCGACGCCATCGTGCCGTCGCTGACCCTCTTCGTGTTCGCCACCCTCCTGGCCGGTGGCGCCCAGCGGATCACCAGCGGGGTTCTCTACGTCACCGCCGTGCTGGTGTTCGTCCTTCTCCACCGGGTGGCGAGGTTGGAGCGCAGCGGCGGCTGGGTCGGCTCGGCTCGGGCGACGGGCGGTAACTCGCTGTTGAGGATCGGTCTGGTGATCGCCTTGGTGGCCGCGGTCCTCGGCGCCGTCGTCGGGCCCCGGCTACCGGGGGCCGACGAGTTGGCCATCGTCGACTGGCGAGGCAACGAGTCGTCGTCGGGCCGCGTCACGGTGAGTCCGCTCGTCGACATCCGCAGCCGACTGGTCGAACAAAGTGAGACCGAGGTCTTCCAGGTCCGCAGCGAGCTCCCGTCGTACTGGCGGATGACAGCCCTCGACGACTTCGACGGCAACATATGGCGTTCCACCGGCACCTACGACCAGGTGACCGGATCATTGCCCGTGCAACAACGCTTTCCGGCCCGCTCCACCGACATCCTCGACCAAGACTTCCTCCTGCAGGGCTTGTCCACATTGTGGCTACCTGCGGCCCTCCAGCCGCTCGACATCGACTCTTCCATCCCCGTGCGTTACCAGCCCGAGACCTCCACCCTCATCGTCGACCCGGAAGCGCCGAGCGCCGACGGCGCCGCCTACTCGGTGCGCTCCGCGATCATGAACCTCGCCCCCGACCAGCTGCGCAGCGCCGACCCCGGTCTGCCCACGTCGATCATCCCGATGCTCGAGTTGCCGTCAGACTTCAGCGAGTCCGCTCGCGCCACCGCCGAAGAGGTGGTGGGTGGTGCCGCCAACCGCTACGACCAGGCCCTCGCCTTGCAAGACTTCTTCCGGGACAGCGGTGGCTTCGTATACGACCTCGATGTCGACTCCGGGCACAGCGGCGATGCCATCGAGGACTTCCTCGAGAAGCGGCGCGGCTACTGCGAGCAGTTCGCCGGGACCTTCGCGGCGATGGCCCGGTCGGTCGGCATCCCCGCTCGCGTCGCGGTGGGGTTCACGTGGGGCGACACCGTCGACGACCAACCCGGCCTCTTCCAGGTCCGGGGGCGAAACGCCCACGCCTGGCCCGAGGTCTACCTCGGTGGCTACGGCTGGGTGGCCTTCGAGCCCACGCCGGGGCGGGGCGCACCCAACGCCCAGAGCTACACCGGACAGCCGCCGTCCCAGGAGAACGCCGCCAACGCCCCCGAGGCGTCACCCTCCACCACCGCCGCTCCCAGCCCCACCACCACGGCCACCGATGCCGAGGCCACACCGAACCAACAGGCCGCGGACCTGCTACGCACCGGGGACGCCGCCGGTCCGAGGTCGACCGACTCCGGATCGCGGCTCCCGCGCTTCTCCACCGTGTTGGTGCTTCTCGGCGCCGCCGTCGTTGGGTACCTGGTGGTGATACCAGGAGGACGCACCCGGCGGCGCCGGCGGCGCCGGCATCTGGCCGTGGGCTCACCTCCCGCCGAGGTCGCCGTGGCGTGGAACGAGACCACCGAGCACCTCGCCCTGTTGCACCTCGAACCCCGCCCCGACGAGACCCACAACGAGCTGGCCCGACGAGCCGGGGCCGCCCTTCCCTCCGAAGCATCGGCCCTGATCGCGCTGGCCGACGCCGCCGACGCCGCGGCCTACGGGCCCGATCGGGTCGACGAGACCGTGTCGGCCGCTTCCAGAGCCGACGCCGACAGGGTCATCGACGCCGTCGATGCTCGGGTGCCCCGCTGGCGCCGGGCCCTCGCCCTGCTCGACCCACGAACCTCGATGGGGTCGCACGCCGTTCCTCGCCGCCACTCCGCCGGACGCCCACGCGACTGACGGAGAGCAACCCGTCGGGATCGGTCTACTCGTTCTCGTTGCGCTTCATGCGGTCCTTGAGCCGGGTGCTCGTGTTGCCCAGCGCGTCGCGCAGCCCGGCCGCCTTCATCGACTGCGTCATCTGCTGCATGCCCACCCGGCCCAGCCGGCGGCCGTTGCGCTCCGCAGCCAGCGCCGACACCAACATGACGACGAAACCGAGGAACGACAGCAAGTAGTGGGTGCCGAGGGCCAGGATCATTCCGACCAACCCGACCACGAAGCCGAGCAATGACCACTTCAGGTTGCGGTAAGCGTGGGTGTAGACCGTGGTGTCGGCGATGTCGCGAGCGAGCGCAGGATCGGATTGATAGAGCTGCTGCTCGATCTCACTGAGGATTCGCTGCTCGTCCTCTGATAGCGGCACCTGGCTCACCCTTCCACTGCTCCTCGGCACGGGGCGAATCGCAATGCGCCCGCCGGGTTCTCTCGCTCTGGCCTCTCATCCTCCCACCAAACCGTACCGACCACAACGCGCAGCCCGGTGAATTCTGCATGGATGATGTCATCGGCACTCAGAACTGGTGGGTTGAGTCGCCCGCCGGTGGGTCCGACGAGGGCCCCCACTGCTGACGGTGCCGACCCTTCACCGCCAGGCCATCCGCCCTGCTCAGCGCGGCCGGTCCGATGGCATCGGCGCCGAACCGGTCCCTGATCTCGTCGACGGTCCGGCTGGCCTCGGCCCACCCCAGCCGCCCGTCGGCGTCGTCGAGGGTGAGCTGGCGCACACCGCCGGCGCCGAGACCGCTGACCGACACGCCGAGGAGACGAACCCCCGGGCTGGGATCGATGCTGTCGAGGAGGTCGCGGGCCACCCTCCGCAGAGCCGGGCCCTCGTCGATCGGTTCACGATGCGTGACGGAACGGGTGACGGTGTGGAAGTCGCCGAAGCGGACCTTGAGGGTCACCGTCCGCCCGGCCAGGCCGTGGCGTCGGAGCCGGGCGGCCACGGCGTCGCTGAGCCCGGTGAGCTCGCGCTCGAGCTGGCCACGCAGATGCAGGTCGCGGGCGAAGGTCTCCTCGTGTCCCACCGACCTGGGTCGTCGACCGGGCTCGACGGCGCGGTCGTCGAGCCCGTTGGCCAGGTCGTGGAGGTGGCGTCCCTGGGCTCGACCCAGCGCAGCCACGACGGCCTCCGGTTCGAGCCGGGCCAGGTCACCGACCGTGACGACACCGAGGCGGCCCAGACGACTCGAGGTGGCGGGGCCGACACCCCAGAGGGCCTCGACGGGGAGCGGATGCAGGAACGTCAACGTCTCCGCCGATTCGACGACCCGCACACCGAGGCCCGGCACGGGCCCGGCCTCGGAAGGGGTGGGCTTGGCCGCCTGTGAAGCCAGCTTGGCCACGAACTTGGTGGTCGCCACCCCGGCCGAGCACGACAGCCCCTCCTCGTCGAGGACGCGCTCCCGGAGATGGGCCGCGATCTGCGGCGCCGGCCCGAGGCGGCGCTCGGCCCCGGCCACCTCGAGGAAGGCCTCGTCGAGTGAGAGCGGCTCCACGAGCGGGGTGACGTCACGGAAGATGGCCATCACCCGGGCGCTGACCTCGGCGTAGCGCGAATGGCGACCGGCCACGAACACGGCGTGGGGGCAGCGACGGCGGGCCTGCACCGACGGCATGGACGAGTGGATGCCGAAGGCCCGCGCCTCGTAGGAAGCGGCGGCCACGACACCGCGTTCGCCGTCGCCACCCACGACCACCGGGCGGCCCCGCAGCTCGGGACGGTCGAGGAGCTCGACCGACACGAAGAACGCGTCCATGTCGACGTGGATGACGGTCGGTCGGGGGGTCACACCCTGGTGACCTCGAGCGAACGTGGGTCGACACCGGCGATCCGGTACCCGTAGCGGCGTTGCCCTTCCCATGGGCCGGCCAACCATTCGTGGAGCGGATCGGCCACCCATGGAGAACAACCCTCCAGATGTTCCGCGCAACGCTCGCCCGGTACCCAACGGGCGTCGACCACGATGCCGTCGGGGTCTTCCACGACGAGCTCCCCGTGCCAAGCCATGGCCCGCCAGGCCTGGACCCGCAGTCGCCAGCCCATGTCGGGGGCCTCGGCCTCGATCTCGTAGAGCGGTCCGCCCCACTCGGTGACCACCAGACCGGTCTCTTCGACGACCTCGCGGGTCAGCCCCTCGACCAGCGTCTCGCCGGCGTCGATGACCCCACCGGGGGGACTCCAGTCGTGGCGCCCGTCGCTACGGCGGTTGTGGACCAGGAGGAGCCCTTCCGGCCCCTCGATCACTGCTCCCCCGACCAGCCACTCACGCATCGGGCCACGGTACCTGTCGTCGTGGCGACACCTCGGCCCCTATGGGCCGGTGATCACGGGACCCGGGGTCCCATCGTCGTTGCGGGTCTGCACCGCAGGAGGCAGGAGCGACACCTCAGGATTCAACGGCACCTCGATCGCCCCCGGTCGCGTGGAGGGGGTGGGCGTGGTGGAGGGTGGGGGGGGCATCGCCGGCTGGCTGTCGGCCCGCACCACCAGGAACACTCCCAGCGCACCCACGACGACCACGGCGCCGATCACCGGCGCGACGAGCTTGCGCCGAAGAGACCGGTGGAGGACTTCGATCTCGGGCGTGGGCCGGGCCATGAGGCCGACCAGCCGGGCCTCGACCTCGGGTTCGGCGAGTCGCACCGAACGGGCGAGGATGCCCAGGTCGTGCGTCCGCAGGATGAGCGGGGTCCCGGGCGTGGTGCGGCGCAGGACGTAGAGCAATGACAGGTAGGCCCCGAGCACCTCGTCGGCGGTGGGGGCGTCCAGATCGAGAACCGAGGCCTGTTCGGCCACGAGCAGCTGGCCGCGGTCCAGGTCGACCACGACCTGAGCGCGCTGGGACAACAAGTCATCCGGGTGCATGCCGTAGGCGGCGATCATCGCGTCGATACGGGCCTCGGTGAGTGGGGCCGCACCGGCCTCGATCTCGAGGAGCTGGGTCTCGGTGAAGGATGAACCATCGGCGACCTCGGCAACCGTGCTCGACATCAACATCCGGCGCTCGGCCAGGATCGCCCCCAACCGCCGCGAAGGGAGCAGGGTGAGCGTCGCCGTAGTCATCTGTGTTCCATCGGCAGACCCCACCTCATCCTTGAGATGTGGGGTTCCTCGACCCGGGTCAGCCTGATCGCTCACGCCCGGTGACCTCGGCGCAACAATCGGTCGCGCACGGCCCACCATGTGACCAGGACGAGAGCCTCGAACACGATCCGCCCCGACATCTTCGAGGTCCCGCGGATCCGGTCGGTGAACCGGATCGGCACCTCGACGATCCGGCCGCCACGATTGGCCACCGCGTAGGCCATCTCGATCTGGAAGCCGTAGCCATCGGCGTTGATGGTGTCGAGGTCGATCTGAGAGAGCATCGACGCCGCGTAGCAACGGAAACCGGCGGTGGCATCTCGAACCTGGAGCCCGAGGAGGAACGAGGCGTAGCGGTTGCCGCCGCGGCTCAGATACTCTCGGTACTTGGGCCATGCCGGGATGCTGCCGCCGGGGACGTAGCGCGAGCCGATGGCCAGGTCGGCGCCGCTGTCGACGGCGCTGATGAGCGCCGGGAGCGACGCCGGGTCGTGGGAGAGGTCCGAATCCATCTCGATGAGGGCGTCGTACCCCTGGTCGAGGCCTCGGGCGAACCCGGCCCGGTAGGCCGACCCCAGTCCCTGCTTGCCCGCTCGGCGCAGTACCGAGAGACCACCACCGTTGGCCTCGGCCCACTGCTCGGCCCGGTCGGCGGTACCGTCGGGGCTGCCGTCGTCCACGACGAGCACATCGGCCTCCGGCACGGCTTCACGCACCCGGTCGAGGACCTCGACGATGTTCTCGACCTCGTTGAAGGTGGGCAGGATGACCAGAGGCTTCACAATTCCATCGTAGGGCGGGACGGCGGAAGGCCAAGGAAATGGCGGCCGCGGCGTCTCGGTAGGCTGAAGGGGTGAGTGACACCGACGAGCCCACTGACCGGAGTCCGGGCGCGTCCCCACGGTCGTCGGGCCCCGTCGCCCCCAGTGCGCTTCCGTCGGTCGGTGCGAGGGTGCTGGCCTTCGCGGCCATCGTGCTGGCCGGTGCCGCCGGTGGCTTCATCGGCTACGGGGTGGCCGAGCTGCAGTGTTCCGACGGCGACTGCACCCTCATCATCGGGTTGAGCGCCCTCCTCGGCGCGGTTGTCGCCGCGGGAGGAACAGCAGTGGTCGCGGTACTGACCCTTCGAGCCATGGGCGAGTGGCACACCATCCAGGAGAGGGGAGGGGCCGCCCCGACCCCGGACCGGCGGAGCCGCCGGGCGCCCACGACCAAGTCCGGTCCCCCGCGGGTCCGCTGAGTGGCCACCCCACCGGCCGCTGCCACGCTCCCGGACGGACCGGCCCTGCTGGCTCTGGCCGTCGCCGTGGCCGCTGAAGCCGCGACGCTGCTGCTGGACGGACTCACCCGCGCCCGCGGGAGCGTCGACACGAAGTCGAGCGGCACCGACATGGTGACCGAGATGGACCGGGCCGCCGAGCAGCTCATCGTCGATCGGCTCCGCCAGGCCCGGCCCGACGACGCCGTGATCGGTGAGGAAGGCACCGACGTGGCCGGCACGTCCGGGATCGAGTGGGTGATCGATCCCATCGACGGCACCACCAACTACCTCTACGCGCTGCCCGGGTTCGCGGTGTCGATCGCGGCCCGGTCAGCAACGGGCACCTTGGTCGGGGTGGTGCACGATCCCCTCCGTCGTGACGTCTTCACCGCCTGCGCCGGTGCTGGGGCTCGTCGCAACGACGAGCCGCTACACGCCTCCGACGAGAAACGCCTCGCCCACGCCCTCGTGGCCACGGGGTTCAGCTACGAAGCCGAGCGGCGCCTCCGTCAGGCCGAGGTGCTGCGCCACGTCATTCCTCTCATCCGCGACATCCGCCGCATGGGCGCAGCGTCGGTCGACCTGTGCTCGGTGGCCTGCGGACGCGTCGACGCCTACTACGAGAAGGGCCTCCAGCCCTGGGACCACGCCGCCGGTGCACTCATCGCCCGGGAGGCCGGGGCCCAGATCGGCGACCTCGACGGCGACACCATCTCGGGTGACTTCTGCCTCGCCGCGCCACCCGCGCTCTTCGAGCCCTTGCGCCAACTCCTCCGCACCGCCGGCGCCGGCCAGGCCTAGCCCTTCCTGTCCGGGCGTCGAGGGCAGCGAGCGCGGGGCCGAGCCGGACCCCGCCGTCGCTTCCCTCGACTTCGGCGGCCAACTCCGGACGCGCCGCCCGCAGAGCCAGACGACGCAAGGCCGCGACACGATCCTCGCGTTCGCGTCGGCCATGACGAATCGCAGAAATCCTCGGAGAGATGCGCACGTCAGGGGGCTGCATCGGGCACGATGGTGGACCTATGGGCACGCGCATCCTGACGGTCGAAGACGACGAACGGATCCGCACGGCCGTGAAGATGGCCCTCGAGGACGAAGGCTGGACCGTCGAAGAAGCGGAGAACGGCGAGGAAGCCCTCCAGACCTTCACCCTCCACCCCACCGACGTGGTCCTCATCGACATCATGCTCCCCGGGATGGACGGGTTCGACGTGTGTCGCTCGATCCGGCGGGTGAGCGATGTGCCGATCGTGATGGTCACGGCCCGAGCCGACACCCACGACGTCGTCGCCGGGCTCGAAGCCGGCGCTGACGACTACCTCACCAAACCCTTCGCTCCGAAGGAACTGTCGGCCCGGATCCGCGCCCTGCTGCGCCGGGCGCGCGCCGCCGATCCCGCCGCCACCCACCTGCGCTTCGGAGACCTCGAGATCATTCCCGACGAGGGCGTCGTGCTGCGCGACGGCGCCGAGGTCCACCTCACCAAGACCGAGTTCCGATTGCTCGTCGAGTTGGCCTCGAGCCCGGGACGGGTGTTCAGCCGGGAGGTGCTCCTCGAACGGGTGTGGGGCTACGGCTACTTCGGTGACGGGCGGCTGGTCGACGTCCACGTCCGACGGCTTCGAATGAAGGTGGAGGCCGATCCGGCCAACCCTCGCCACGTCCTCACCGTCCGAGGGCTGGGCTACAAGCTCCAGGCGTAGCATCAGCCTCCGGTGACCGCCTCCCCCGACGTCGATGCCCGAAACGTCACGGCCGAGGCGCGACCGGTGCAGACCCGTTCCTCCCCTTCCAGCCCCCGCCGGAGGGTCCGGGGCTGGGGCCATCTGGGCCTCCGTACGCGCCTCACCCTCACCTTCGCCCTGGGTGCACTCGTGCTGTCGACGGTCCTGGCGGTGGTGGCCTTCGGCCTGACCCGCGAGAACTTGCTGGCCCAACGCGAGGACTCCGCCGTGGCCCAGGCGCTCTCGAACGCCCAACGGCTCGCCGAACGCCTCACGCCATCGGCCCTTCCCCAGGAGGCCAAGGAGGTCCTCGGCTCACTACCCACCCCCGAGGGTGCCCAACCGGTGCTGCTCGACCAGGGCGAGTGGTCGGCACGCGACAACGCCGTTTTCGGGCGCGACGACATCCCGGTGGAGCTACGCGACGCAGTCGCCGCAGGCCGGGCGGCACGTATGCGGACCGTCGTTGCGGGGCAGCCGTACCTCGTCGTCGGGATCCCGGTCGCCGCTCGCGAGGCGCAGTACTTCGAGGGCGTCTCGCTGATCGACGTGCGAGCCACCCTCGACAGCCTGGCCATCTCCCTCCTCGGGGCGGCGGCCCTCACCACCATCGCCGGGGGCCTGCTGGGGTTCTGGGGGGGCCGACGCGTGTTCACGCCGCTGCTCGAAGTGGGTCGCGCCGCCGAAGCCATCGCCGGTGGACGCCTCGACACCCGCCTGCCCGTGGGCAACGACCCTGACCTCGACCTCATCGCCGTATCTTTCAACGAGATGGCCCGAGCCCTCGAGAGCCGTCTCGAACGCGACGCCCGTTTCGCGTCCGAGGTCAGCCACGAGCTGCGCTCCCCCTTGATGACGCTGTCGGCCACGGTCGAGGTCCTGGAGAACTCACGGGACGACATGCCCGACCGGGCCCAGACGGCCCTGGTGCTGCTGTCAGCCGACGTGGACCGGCTCCAACAGCTCGTCGAGGACCTCCTCGAGATCTCGAGATTCGACGTCGGGGCCATCAAGTTGCACCTCGAAGAGGTGGTGGCGGTGGAGATCGTCATTCAAGCTGTGAGCGTCCTCGCCGGTGGAGGCGTCCCGGTTCGCTACGAACCCGAGGTCAGCGAAGTGATCGTCCGGGTCGACAAGCGACGGTTCGGTCGGGTGATCGCCAACCTGCTCGACAACGCTGGGAAGTATGCGGGTGGGGCCACCTCGGTCACCCTCGAGGTGGTCGACGACCAACTCCACATCGCCGTCGCAGACCGAGGGAGCGGCGTCCCCCCCGAGGACCGGCCCATCATCTTCGACCGCTTCTCCCGTGGCTCCGAGAGCGGGAACCGCTCCACCGACAGCGGTGTGGGGCTGGGCCTCGCCCTGGTCGACGAACACATCCGCCTGCACGGTGGGACCGTGTGGGTGGAGGACCGACTCGACGGCGAGCCCGGCGCTCGCTTCGTCGTTGAGCTCCCGATCGTCGATACACCAAAGACCGTCGATCCCGGCGGAGCGGCGTCGTGAGGGCCCGCCGGCCGACGCGTTGGAGGCGGGCGGCCCTCGTACTGGTCGCCGTGCTGAGCCTGGTGGCGACGGGAGGCTGCGGGATCGATGCCGACGAGGCCCCTCGCGAGATCCCGCAGAATCGGCTTCCCGGCGCCGTTGTCACCACCTCCACCATCCCCTGACGGAGCCCCTCTCCGGACGGCTGCGGCTCGCGGGTCAGCCGGCGAAGAAGACCTCGGCCACCCCGTGATAGAGCGCTGGGTCGACGGTCTTGAGCGTGCCGACCGCGTCGGTGAGCGGCACCCGCACGATCTCCCCACCCTGAAGGGCCACCATCTGGCCGAAGGCTCCGTCGTGGACGGCGTCGATGGCGGCGACCCCGAACCTCGTGGCCAACACCCGGTCGAAAGCGGTCGGAGTACCGCCGCGCTGCACGTGGCCCAGGATGGTCTGTCGCGTCTCGAAACCGGTTCGGTCCTCGATCGCCTCGGCCAGGCGGTTGGCCACCCCACCGAGCCTCACATGACCGAACTGGTCAACATCGCCGGACTGCAGTTCCATGGTGCCCTCCACCGGCACGGCCCCTTCGGCCACCACGACGATCGAGGCGTAGTTGCCCTTCTCGTGGCGGCGGCGCAAGGCATCGCACACCGCGTCGATGTCGAAGGGTTCCTCGGGGATCAGGATCATCGCCGCGCCTCCGGCGATGCCAGACCACGTCGCGATGTGCCCGGCGTGGCGGCCCATCACCTCGACGACCATGACCCGGTGGTGCGACTCGGCAGTGGTGTGCAATCGATCGATGGCATCGACGGCGACCTGCACTGCGGTGTCGAAGCCGAACGTCAGCTCGGTGCCCGAGAGGTCGTTGTCGATCGTCTTGGGCACGCCGACGACGTGCTCCCCCAGGTGGTACAGCTTGTCGGCCACGCCGAGGGTGTCCTCCCCCCCGATGGCGATGAGGGCATCGATCCCGAGGCGGTCCATCGACGACCGGCAGGCGTCGACGCCCCCGTCGATCTTGAACGGGTTGGTGCGCGACGAGCCGAGGATCGTGCCCCCGCGTGGGAGCGTGCCCCGAAGGGCCTCGACGTCGAGGGGCCGGACGGTGCCGTCGATGACCCCTCGCCAACCATCGAGGAAGCCGACGAGCTCGTCGCCGTAGTGACGTTCACCCTTGCGCACCACCGCTCGCATGACGGCATTGAGCCCCGGGCAGTCGCCACCCCCGGTGAGCATCGCCACTCGCATCGACATCCTCCGTCTCGATCGTTTCGCCCGACGTCGCAGGCGGCGCCGACCCTACTTCGGTCGACCGCTGGAGTCGGTCGACACGAGGCAAACTCGAGATGACGTGAGGATGACGTCCTACGCTCGGGCGATGCCCGTCGTCATCGCTCTCGACGCCGGCACCACCGGGGTGCGGGCCATCGCCTTCGACGAACGCGGACACCCGAGATTCTCCTCGTATCGGGAGTTCCCCCAGTACTTCCCCAGGCCCGGATGGGTCGAGCACGATGCCGAGCAGATCTGGTCGGCCATCCAGGTGGTGCTCGCCGAGGTGTCCGCCGGCGCGAGGGACGCAGGGTTGCCGATCGTCGCGCTCGGTATCGCCACTCAACGCGAGACCGTCGTCGTCTGGGACCGCCGGACCGGTGCGCCCTTGCACCGAGCGATCGTGTGGCAGGACCGCCGCACGGCCCCCCGATGCGACGACCTGGAGGCGGCCGGCCACCTGCCGATGGTGCGCAGGGTCACCGGTCTCGTCCTCGACCCGTACTTCTCGGGCACGAAGCTCGAGTGGCTGTTCACCACGGGAGGGATCGCCCCCACCGGCGATCTGGCCGTGGGCACCGTCGACACCTGGCTGCTGTGGAAGCTCACCAGCGGGGGTGTCCACGCCACGGACACCACCAACGCCAGTCGCACGCTGCTGTTCGACATCACCACCACCCAGTGGTCGACGGAGATGACCGATCTGCTCGGCGTGCCCACCCACGTCCTGCCCGAGGTGCGCCCCTCGAGCGGACGTTTCGGGCTGACCACCGACGCCGCGGCCTGCGGCGCCGGCATCCCCGTGAGCGGTGTGGCCGGCGATCAACAGGCCGCCCTTTTCGGACAGGCCTGCTTCGCCCCCGGTATGGCCAAGACCACCTACGGCACCGGCAGCTTCGTGCTCATGAACGTGGGCTCGACCTGCCCCGACCCGGTCGAAGGCCTGTTGACGACGATCGCCTGGACGACACCGATCGCTGACGGCTCGATCGAAACGGTGTACGCCTTCGAAGGGGCCGTGTTCGCGACCGGCGCCACGGTGCAGTGGCTACGCGACGGCCTGGGCATCATCGAGCGCTCCGAGGACATCGGTCCACTGGCCGAATCGGTGCCCGACAGCGGCGGGGTGGTGCTGGTGCCCGCCTTCTCCGGCCTCGGGAGCCCCTGGTGGGATCCGTACGCCCGGGCCGCCGTCCTCGGGCTGACCCGTGGCTCGGGTCGGGGGCATCTGGCCCGCGCCGCCCTCGACGCCATGGCCTTCCAGACCCGCGACGTCGTCGACGCCATGGTCTCGGCCCGGGGCCGACCCCTCACCGCCATGCGCGCCGACGGGGGCGCCGCCTCCGATCTGGTGCTCGCCCTCCAGGCCGACCAGCTCCGCATCCCGATCGCCCGCCCAGTGGTGAGAGAGACCACCGCCCTCGGCGCCGCCTACCTCGCCGGGCTGGCCGAAGGGGTTTGGGGATCGTTCGACGACATCATCGCCAACTGGCACCTCGACGTGGAGATCGGACCGACGATCTCGTCCGAGTCCGCTGATGCCGCCCATGCTCGATGGCTCCGCGGGGTGGAGCGAACCCTGGCCTGGGAGGCCCCGCCCTGACCCACCCCCGCCCGGCCCCCGACACCTGGCACCCGGCCGGCCTGATGGGGAGCCGAGTTCGCCTAGTGGTTCACCGAGGGGTGGCTGAGGCGAGATCTCATGGCTCGGAGCTCGCGAAACCGGGTGTCGACGATACGAGCCAACGCCGCGGCCTGCCTCCGTTCTCGAGCTCTGAACGCCTGCCCGTCGCGCCCGAGCACGAGGGCCAGACGGGCCGACGGCAGGGGTGACCAGGCCACATCGCTCGGTCCGGACGATTCACCGGCCAGTCGAGCCGAGTTCTGGCTCCCGGCCACGAAAGCCGCCAACCATCCGGGCGAAGGCACGTCGCCCACGGCGACGACCAGCCGGTCACTCTCGAGTTCGATGATCGCCCCCCAGTTCGCCCCGATGGTGCGCACGGCGTGGGTGCAGAGCTCCTCGATCGCCTCCTCCGGGGTGGGGGCGCCGACGAGGATCGCCGCCGTCTCGAGGGCATCGAGGCGAGGATCGTGAAGGGCCAGAGCCACCAAGCGCACATCCTCGACATCGACTCCGTCGACTTCCTGGATCTCGGCCACCAGCAGATCGACCAGCTCCTCGCCCGGTAGCTCCACCACCAGTTCATCGATGACCCGGTCGGCACCCCGTTCGAGGATGTCGATGCCCACCACATCACCACCCACTGCGCCGATGCGACTCGTGAGCGCACCGAGCGCACCCGGGCGATCCGGCATCCACACACGAACGATGTAGGTGGTCTTCATGGAGATGACCGTACGGGGACGGGGTGAACGGGATGTTTCGGGGACACGACGAGCACGCGAAGCGTTCTCGTCGCGGGCGGACAGCGGCCCCCGCGACGCTGACCGGCCGATCGAGGCCTGCGGTACGGTGCCGAGATGGACCGCCGACTGACCCCCCGTGGCGAGGAGCGGCGGCGCCAGCTCATGGATCACGCCACGACGAGGTTCGCCGAGAGCGGGTACCACACCACCTCCGTGGCCGAGATCGTGCTGGGTATCGGTGTGGGCAAGGGCGTCTTCTACTGGTACTTCGAGTCGAAAGACGCCCTGCTGCTCGCCATCCTCAAGGAAGCCCAGAAGGACCTGCGGCGCTGCCAGCAACAGGCCATCGCCGGGATCGACGACCCGGTGCTGAGGATCGAGCGGGGGATCCGGGCCTCGTTGCAGTGGTACGTCGACCACGGGCCGGTGAACGAGGTGACCGAGTTCGCCCGCACCGAGGAACGCTTCGCTGCGGCGCTGCGCAAGGGCACCGACGTGGCCGTGGCCGATGCGGTCCGCCATCTCCGCGATGCCAGCGCCGCCGGGCTGATCCGCGACACCGACCCCACCCTCCAGGCCCACGCCATACTCGGGGTGATGGTCCATGTGGCCCGGCGGTTCCTGGCCGACGAGCGGCGCTCGCCCGAAGCGGTCGCCGACGAGGTGGTCGCCTTCTGCCTCGGTGCCCTCGGCGCGCCCCTACCATCGGCGCCGGGGCCCGGGCCTTCGGTCGGGTCGGCGCCCTCAGCCCTCGAGCCGGGTGAGCGCCTTGCGGAGGTTGCGAACGGCCTGGTGGGTGCGCTGCTCGTTCTCGATCAGCGCGAACCGCACGTGCCCGTCTCCGCCGTGGCCGAACCCGACGCCCGGTGACACCGCGACGTGGGCCTCGCGCACCAGGTACGAGGCGAACTCGATCGATCCCATGTCGCGGTACTGCTCGGGGATCGGCGCCCACGTGAACATGGTGCCCCGAGGCGATTCTACCGGCCAACCGATGCGGTTGAGCCCCTCACAGAGCGCGTCGCGACGGTTCTGGTAGATCTTGTTCACCTCGACGGGGATCTCGGGGGCCTCGTTGAGGGTGACCGTCGCCGCGATCTGGATGGGCTGGAACGTGCCGTAATCGAGGTAGCTCTTGAGCTTCGCCAACGCGGCGATGACATCGGCGCGGCCGAGCATGAAAGCCACGCGCCAGCCCGCCATCGAGAAGGACTTGGTCATCGAGTAGAGCTCGACGGCGACCTCCTTGCCTCCCTCGGCCTGGAGGATCGACGGCGGGCGGTACCCGTCGAACCCGAGGTCGGCATACGCGTTGTCGTGGACGACGACCACGTCGTGCTCACGGGCGAAGTCGACGACCTTCTGCATGAACGGCAGATCGACACAGGTCGTCGTCGGGTTGTGCGGGAACGACATGACGATCACCCGGGGCTTGGGCCACGAGTACGCCCATGCCTCACGGAGGTTGTCGAAGAACTCGTCGCCGGTACCGAGTGGTACCTCGCGGATGTCGGCACCGGCCAGCAGCGGTCCGTAGATGTGGATCGGGTACGACGGCGACGGCACCAACGCGGCATCGCCGGGCTGGAGGAGCGTCCACATAAGGTGGGAGAACCCCTCCTTGGCGCCGATGGTGTTGATGACCTCGGTGTCGGGATCGAGATCGACCCCGAATCGCGTGGCGTAGTACCCGGCGATGGCCTCACGGAGCTTGGGGATGCCCCGGCTGGCCGAGTACCGGTGGTTGCGGGTGTTGTGGGCCGCCTCGGCCAGCTTCTCCACGGCGATTTCCGGCGAAGGGAGGTCGGGGTTGCCGAACCCCAGGTCGATGACGTCGACACCCTGGTGGCGGGCCTCGACCTTCAGCGAGTCGATGATCGTGAAGACGTACGGGGGGAGCGAGGTGATGCGGCGGAACTCCATGGTGCGACAGTACCGGCCACCCGCCCGATTCCCGGACCGCGGATCATCGCTCCGCGTCCGCCACCAGGGCCGCACCGATGGCTCCCGCTCCCGACCCCAGCCGGGCCGGCACGATCGGCGGAGCGCCATTGGTCACCCCGCCGAGAGTGAGCGTGTCGTAACTGGATCGCACCGGTTCGAGCAGCAGGTCACCCGCGTCGACCAGTCCGCCGCCGAGCACGATCACCTCGGGGTCGAGGACGTTCACGAGGTTGGCCAGACCGGCCGCCACCCACCAGCCGAACTCGGCCATCACCGCCAGCGCCCCGGGATCACCGGCAGACGCGGCATCGACGACGTGCTCACCGCGGATGTCGGCCACCGTGTCGACCCTCCCCAACACAGCCGGCGCCCGCCCTTCGGCGGCGGCGTCCCGGCCCAGTTGGCCCAGCCCACTGCCTGAGGCGTAGCGCTCCCAACATCCCCTTCGACCGCAAGGACAGGCCACGCCCTTGCGGTCGACCATCATGTGGCCCGGTTCGCCAGCGAAGCCCCGCGCTCCTCGCAACAGCCGTCCCCCAGTCAAGATCCCTCCACCGATCCCGGTACCGAGAGTGACCAACAGCACCTCGTCACGACCAACGGCGGCTCCGATGGTTGCCTCCGCCACCACCGCGCAGTTGGCATCGTTGTCGAGGGTGACCGGCACCCCGAGGCGCTCGCTGAGCACTCGGGCCATGGGGAGATCGGCGACCTCGGGGAGGTGCGTCGCGAACCGCATCGATCCGTCCAGCGCCACGAGCGCGGGCATGCCGACGCCCACCGCCACCGCCGGTGGATGACCGGCATCGGCGAGCATGTGCTGAAGCAGGCGCACCATTTCGGTGACCGCATCGACGATGGCGTCGGCCCCATCCGGAGTATCGAGTCGATGGCCGGCGAGGGAGATCGCCGGATTCGAGCGGTCGAGCGCACTCCCGAGCACCTTCGTGCCCCCGACATCGATACCGATCAGGACCCGGCCCTTCACGAGCGCGTGCCCCTCGACACCTTCCACGACGGCCCGGGCTCAGTAGCGGAGCAGAGCACCGACACGCCCGAGCACATCGAGATCGGCGTTGCCGATGCACACCTCGACCTTCGCGCCCTGGGCCATCGCCTGCTGGACCGCCTCCTCGACGACATCATCGATCCGCTCCATCGGCGACGCTTCGACTGGGCACGCCGGCCCCTTCGCCGCCAGCGTCCCGCACTCCCCGCACCGCCATCCGGCTTCGACGAATCCCTGGGAGACGACGAGGGTGGCGACCCGACGCTCGCCGAGGGCGGCGAGCACCTCGGACAGACCGGCCGCCGCTCGCGAATCGGCGCCCACGCCGTCACGAAGCTGCTGCACCACCGCCGCTTCCTTGGCCCGTTCGATCTCCTTCTCGATCTCGAGGGCGACGGCGCGGACCTCGGCATCCCCAGCAGTGACCGCCACATTGACCCGGGCGCGGAGACGTTCCCGCAGGTAAGGGTGCAAGAGGCCCTCCACCGTTCCCAGGATCTCGTCGGCACCCCCCAGGGCGAGATTGGCGAACCCGTGGTCGTGGAACAGCTGAAAAGCCACGGCGACGGCATGGCGGAGATGGCGCAGCGCCGCCTCGTCGACACGATGATCCAACCGGTCTGATCCTCGGCTGGCCTCGTCGTGACGGTCGAAGTCGTTGCGGGGCAGCGCGTCGAAGAGCTCGCTCCGATCAATGAGCTCGCCCATCTGGTAGACGAACATTCGCGCCCGCTGGCGGTCGACGAACAACAACCCCAGCGGCTCGAGTTCCTGCACCACGGCTTCGAGCTGACCCACGGCAGGGCTGCGGTTGACGTGGATGCTCGGCGCCACCGGCACCGGAAGGGGAACGACCTTCCACAAGCCATGGGCCGAGCAGGCAAAGACCGCCAGACCACGAACCCCCGAGCGGTCGAGGCCGGAAGACAGATAGTCGGCTATCCGTTTCACGTCCTCGAGCGCAGAAGCACCGTCGGATCGGGACACGACGTCGCGGGTCAGCCGATCGAACTGCCGCTCGACGTCCTGGCGGAGGACCTGCCGTCGACCGTCAACGTCGAGATAGACCGAAACCACCGGTACACCAGGGCTCCGAAAGGCCGCCAACTCCTTGACCGCTGCGTCGGTGATGAGGGGCAAACGTCTCTCCTCGCTCGTGGTGCGAGAGAAATGCTACTGCCCTGTCCACGACCCGCGAGCGGGCGAATGGGCCGAGACGAATCAGAGGACCGACTCGGCGACCGAGGCGACAGTCCCCGTCGCTGACGCGTCGTCGGGTCGGCTCTCCGCCCATTCCATGACAACCGGATCGTCGGTCATGAACACGATCTGTACCGACTCGGCCATCTTGCCGAGACCCTGGAGAATCCGACGCACATCAGCAGCGGGGACCCCGGCCATCGCGTCGTCGATGATCATCGGGACCGACCCTGCGTAGGAGACCTGTCGCTGGGCCGCCAGACGAGCCAGTAGGTAGAACTCGATCGCCTCGGCATCGATCTCCGACCATCCTGGTCGAGCCGTGTGCACCGTGCTGGAGGGCTCGAGGAGGGACGCCATCAGGTCGTGGGCGTCGGGTCCAGCCTCGTCGAGCACCCGAGCGGCCACCACCAGAGCCTGATCGGCAGCCCGACGATCGGCCCCGAGGGCGGCGTCGAGGAGCGCCGAGCGCGCCTCGGCCATCTCGGTCATCTCCGCCTCGGCCAGCTTGCGCTGCCCCGATCGGGAACGAAGGCCCGAGACCTTGCGCTCGGCGTCGATCACCCGCTCATGAGTTCGAGCCAGAGCCGCCTCGTCCTCCGGCTGCATGTCGGCCCGCACGGACGCGTCATCGAGGCGCTCGCCGGCCAGGCGCCGTTCCCGGCTCGCGGTATCCACGTCACGGGCCGAGTGGTTGAGCCTTGATTCAGTCGACGACGATGTGCTGGACGCCACCGCCGTCGTCCTCGCCGCTCGCCTCGCCGTCCCGAGCGGGGTCCGGGCCAGCCGTTCGGCGACTGGCGGCCGAAGCCATGCGGGCGGCCTCCTGGGCCAGATCGCCGATTGCCCCGACGGCATCACGCACCAGTTTTGGGTCGTCAACCGCCGCTTCGGCGGCGTCGAGCAGGCCCCGCGCCGCCACGATGAGCTGCCGGGCCGCCGCCTGGAGCGAGGCAACTGCCGGCTCGAGGGGCGGGTCCTCTTCGGGGTCTGCGCTCACTCCGTCGCCCTCACGTGAACTCCACCACCAGCTCACCTTCGCGCAACCGGGCCCCGGCCACCGCACGCGTTCGCAGCGAGTCCGGGAGCATCAGGGCGCGCCGATACGGTCCGAGACGGACCAGCAGCTCGTCGTCGCGACGGCCGAGGTCGAGCTCACCCCGCTCGCCGAAGGGAAGCGACAGCACCAGCCGATGCACGCCATCCACTGTCTCGACCCGCATCGGTTCACCGCGATGGCGGACCGCAGCGGCGCTCGACTCGCCGTACAGCTCGGCGGCAAAGGATCGGAGGGCGTCGACACCGATCGGTTCCACCGGAGCCAGATCGACGGTGAGGACGGGCACGGGAGCGAAGCCTTCACGGATGGCCTCGAGGTGCTCGGCGTGCGATGCCCTCAATCGGTCGAACCACGGGTCGGTGACGGCCGCTGGCAGCATGCGGTTGGCAACCACGGTGTCGACGCCGTACCCGAACAGCGCGAGATAGGTGGCGGTGCGCCGCGCCTCGGCGATCACCATTCGCTCAGGATTCACCACGAGCCGCACGCTGGCGGTGTCGGGGTCGGCGAGGAGACCTTTGACCGTCTGCAGGCGAGCGTAGACCTGGTTGGTGGCCGAGAACACCTCGTCGCCGGCGATCGGGAGCGACGTGATCCGCCCCAGCACCGGACCGACCACGCGGTTCAGCCTTCGCCCGACGGGGAAGAGCCGGTCCATGTACCAGGCGGCCACATCCGGGAGCGACAACAGCCGCAGGGTCTCCGCCGTGGGGGCGCAGTCGACGACGACGACATCCCACTCCCCCGACGCGACGTGGTCGGCCAGGTCGGCGAGAGCGAACACTTCGTCGAGCCCTGGAACCACGGCCAGCTCTTCGGCCTCGATCCCTTCCACGCCCGCCCAGGCGAAGACGTCGAGCAACCACGCCCGGATCTCGCTCCACGACTCCTCCATCCGCGCCCGGGCGTCGAGCTGCTGGCCCCAGAGCCGATCGGCGATCTGGACCGGACGATCGGCGAGGGGTTCGGCGAAGGCGTCGGCCAGGCTGTGGGCTGGGTCGGTGGACAGCACGAGGGTGCGGTGGCCCTCGTCGGCGCACCGCAGGGCCGTGGCCGCGGCTGTCGTCGTTTTGCCGACCCCGCCCTTGCCGGTGAACAGCAGGATCCGCACGGGCGAGTCCGGGTCAGTCGTCGTCGAGGTCGAGGTCGGGGCGGGGGGCACCCTCGACGCGAGCCTTGAGCTCGATGAGCGCGGTCTTGATGATCCGGGCCTCGGCCCGTCGCTTGACGAAACCGGGGATGGGGTATACGAGATCGATGGCCAACTCGTAGACGACATCGGTGGACGACGCGACGTCGGGCGCGGCGTCGGGCGCGGCGTCGGGCGCGGCGTCGAGCACGTAGGCGCCGTCGAGCTCGCGAGGCAGGTCGCCGGTGACGAGCGCCCAGCCCAGTCGGTTGGGCGCGCCCGAGTAGTCGTAGCGAAGTTGGTAGGTGGTGCTGCGACCCATGGCCGCGGCCCGGAACTCGACGACCACGGGCCGGCCGTCGTCGTCGTGCTCGACCACCGACACCTGCTTCAGATCCCCGGCCCATTCGGGATAGGACTCGAAATCAGTGAGCGTCGCAAAGCAACGGTCGACCGACGCGTCGATCCGGATCTGCTCTCTCGCCTGCTCGACCATCGAAACCCTCCTCGCCGACCGTTGCCGTGCCCGGGTGACGTTACTCGGGCGAGTCCGCGGGGCTCGACGCCCCATCCGGACGCTCGGGGCCCGTCGGGGACGGAGGTGACGCCTCGGTGGGGGCCCCTGGTTCGGCCGGGCGCCGGTGGGCGGCCCGATCGGCGTCGCGGAGGGCGGTACGGGTCGGATCGGCCGCCCGGGCGGGGAAGGCGCCGTACCGGGCGACCCAGAGGCCGGCCAACCCGAGCGCCCACATGGGGGTCAGCGTGCCGAAGGCGAGAGCGGTGTAGAGACGGATGACGGCCACGGCGATCGAGACGACCACCTCGACGGCGAGTGATGCCATCAGCAGCGCCTGCACCCGACCCGGGGTGGATCCGGCCCCGAAGAACAAGCCGCCGATCCCGATGGCCTCGGTGCGGCTGCGGTCGACGGCCCGGAGGAAGGCGAGGAGGAACACCCCGCTCCCGGCCGAGAACATGAACAACGAGACGATGACGAAGACCGGGACCAGCGCGTCGGTGGCCAACGCCGCCAGGGCCAGCACGGTGAAGATGGCCGTACCGATCACCGAGGCCCGGATGATGCCCTGACCCGCCGTCGCCGCCATGGGCGCTCGACCGGAGGGGTCGCCGGCAGAAGGGTTCGGATCAGCCGTCAAGGTCCGACCTCGGGGCCCGGGGGCGAATCTTCGTCGGGAACATCCCGGCTGATCGTCGCGACCACATCGAACCGGTCGAGGGCGCCGGAGAGGGTGGCGGCGCCGTGGTCGTAGGTGAAGTGTTGCTCGACCCGGGAACGGGCGTTGAGCGCCATGGCCTCACGGCGCCCGGAATCGCCGAGCAGACGGTCGAGGGCGAAGGCCACGCTGGCCACGTCGCGAGGCCGGTCGACGACCAGACCCGTTGCATCGTGCAGCACCGCCTCGGCCGATCCCCCGCTGCGCCCGGCGACCGAGGGGACGCCGGCGGCCGCGGCTTCGAGGAACACGATGCCGAACCCCTCCTGTTCGAGCCCTCGCCACCGGTTGCGACACAACATGGCGAACACGTCGGCGCAGCCGTAGAGCGCGGGGAGGTCGGCGTCGTCGACCCGACCGAGGAACGTGGTGGGGCTGTGGTGGCTCGAGGCGATGCGGGTGAGGCGACGTTGATCGCGACCGGTGCCGGCCACCACCACCTGCAGGTCGGGATAGCGCGAGGCCAGCACGGCCCCGGCCTCGACGAGCACGTCGAACCCCTTGCGGGGCACCAGCCGACTCACGCCGAGGACGACGGGAGCGTCGGGTTCGAGACCGAACCGGGTCCTGACCGCGCTGCGCTCGTCGGCGGCGAGAGGCACGAATCGGGCGGTGTCCACACCGGGAGGCACCACCACGGTCGGGAGATCGACGCGAGCCGCCCGGCGAACCTCGTCGGCCGGGAACCCACCGGCGGCGACCACGAGCGCGGCGCCCCGAAGGACCTTGCGCATCGGGCCGCGAACCAGGGGCAACCGTGCGGGGACGCTGATCTCGGCGCCGTGGACGACCACCCCGAAGGGCCGTTCCAGGCGGGGGCCGAGCAGGCCGAGCGGCGCCGCCGGGTCGAGCAGCACCAACCCGGCGTCGACTTCGGCGGCGAGCCGGTCGATGCGACGAACCAGCGAGCGGGTGGGGAGCAACACCCGGGCCCGGTCGCGAACCACCCGGAAGGGCTGCTCGGCGTCGAAGGCCGAGGTACCGCGCCGGCGGGTGGTGAGCACCGTGGTCTCACCCGGGGGCAGCCGCCGCCACAACTCCCACAGGTAGGTCTGGATACCCCCTATCTTGGGCGGGAAGTCGTTCGTGACCAGCAGGTGGTTCACCCGCCGGCCCGCTCGGCGACGCGCTGCATGCCCCATCGGGCGTGCTCGGCCAACAGGTCGTCGTCGCCGGCGGCGTAGTGGGCCAACGTGGCGGCCGCGTCGCGGTCGGCGGGGTCGGCCACGTTGCCCAGCGCGATGAGCGCGTTGCGGCGCAGGTAGCGCGGATCACGACGGGGGATGTACCAACGGCCGTGCCGGGCCAGCAGTTCCTCGTCGGTGGCGACGAGGAGTTCGATCAGCCCGACCCAGGCTCCGGTGCTGGCGACCACCGCCGATCCCTCGGGCCCGCGATGGCTGGGCGGGCACACCTCCTGGCAGTCATCGCAGCCATACAGGCGGTCGCCGAGGGCCTGGCGGTACTCGACCGGGAAGGTGCCGTCGGCCTGCACCAGCCAGGCCAGGCAGCGGCGGGCGTCGACCACGCCAGGACCCACGATGGCGCCCGTCGGACACCCGTCGACGCAACGACGACAGGCACCACACCCGTCGGGGACCGCCTCGCTGGTGCCGAGATCGGCGTCGGTGACCACCGAGCCGAGCACCACCCAGCTGCCGTGGCCGGGAACGAGAATGTTGGCGTTGCGCCCGAACCACCCGAGTCCGGCCCGCTGGGCGGCGGCCCGGTCGACCAGGGCGTTGTCGTCGGCCACCACCCGGGTGCGGTGCCCATGCTCTCGGAGCAGGTCGGCCACTGTGCCGAGGGCGTGGCGCAAGGTGGCGTAGTGGTCGTCGGTGGCGTAGCGCGCCACCCGGCCCTGGGGTGGGGCGGGCTCGGCGTCGTACCCGCTCGGCGGCTCGATGGGCCCTCCGGCGTAGGGGAGGGCGCCGACGACGAGCGAACGGGCTCCGGCCAGGAGCCGGGCCGGCTCGGTGGAGCGGGTGGGGTTGCGGTAGGTGAACTGCATCCCCCCGCTGAGGCCCGCGGCGCCGCGCTCCTCGATCGCCTGCCGGGCCTCGGTGAACGGGGCCACGTCGGTGACGCCGAGGGCCACGAGCCCCGCCCGAAGCCCCACGTCGCGTAGCTCCTCGACGGTGGGACAGGCCATGGTGGCCATTCTGGCCGGTCGCTGCCGCGAACCGTGGGCTCGTGGGGTCGCGACCCGCCGCGGTCAGCCGGTGCGGGGCCGATGGCGGAGCTCGGGCACGAGCCCGCTGTCGGAAAGAAGCCGTAACGCCCGCACCTCGGCCGCGTCGATCACCAGAGCGTCGTCGGGCTCACGCGAGCAGATGTAGGTGACCATGCAGTCGGAACAAGCGTCGGTGTGCTGCATGGCGCAATCGCCACAATCGATGACCAGGGGAAGGCTCATGAATCCATGGTGCCCAGGGCCTGCGACAGTGACCCTCCTGGCGATCCGAGGGGGGCGTCGATGGGTCTGTCGGAGAGCGTTTGATCGCCTCCTCGCCGTCGAGGGCCCCCGGTCGGACCTTGCGCGAACTTCCGTGCATCACCGGCGACGTCAACAGGATCCCGGGGGAGGTGATGGCGGCGACATCGGCCTAACCTGTCGGGGTGAGCTCCACGGCCGTGGTCGAGCAGGACCTGTCGACATGGGTCTTCCTCGGCGCCCTGGCCGCAGCCACCGCAGGGGTGCTGGCCTTCTACGGCCGGGCCATCAGCGGGTGGCACCCACCCGAGCCCCGCACCGACCTCGTGAGCCCCGGTCACTTCGTGCGGATGCGGGGCGACGAGCAGGAGGTCGATCTCGGCCGCGGTTGGCGGGCCACCGACGACCCCAGTGCCGCCTGGCACCTGTGGTGGACGCCGAGCAGCGGCGCCATCGTGGGATTGCGCTACTCGGCCCTGCCGCCCCCGCCCGGCCCGGCCTACCTGGGCGCCTACCACGGGCACACGCTGCTGGATCCGGTCGGTGTGCACCACTTCACCGGGATGAAGGTGCTCGGTCGTAGCGACGACCGGCCGACCCGCGCCGGCTGCGAGGACCTGCGCCTGCTCCCCTACGGACTCGATCTGCTCACCGGCGGCACCCGCCCCCCCGACCCGGTACTCGACCGCCCGGACGAGGCCGACGACGCTCGCTGGTGACGCCGCCGCTCACCAACTCATGGTGCTGAGCGTGCTGAACGTGCACATGTAGATGCGTCGCCTCCACCCACGGGCGGGGAAGAGCACCGACTGGAGGGGGCTGCCGCCGTCGATGCGCAGCCGTTCCTCACCGGTGACGAGATCGCGCACGACGAACTGTTCCATCCATCGCTCGCCGTCGTGGTCGAGGGTGAGGACGAGGCCGTTCTCGGCGTCGGCCAGCAGGTGGCTGCCGTGGTTCTGCTCCGCCGACCAGAGCGGCGACAGCGCACCGTCCTCGGCGATGGCGAAGGCCTGCATGACCCCGGTGCCGGTGTCGTAGCCCAGGGCCACCCGTCGACGGGGGTCGATCAGGGGTGGGTTGGCCACGATGCCGCCGGGGCGCCCGCAGATCTCGGTGAGGGTGACCTCCGCCGTGTCGAGGTCGATCCTCACCAGGTGCAGCGGAGCCGACGACACGCCCTGACCACGGAGGGTGCCGGCGTAGCGCTCGCTGCCGGCGCCGTTGTCGAGGAACCACGCGGCCCCGAGGGCGAGGACCGCGTCCCAGCCGTGCGTCTGGCCCCTCATCACCCGGTAGCGGGGCTGGAAGCCCCGGTCGAGCACCAGCGTCGAACCGGTCCAGTGGGCCCGAAAGAGCGTCGTGTCGCCGACCACGTACACATCGTTGCCATCGGCGGAGAGCCGGGCCACCGACGGCTCGGGGAGATCGGTGGTGGCGACCACGGCGAGGGTGACCGGGTCGAGCACGAGGAGCTGGGCCGGTGGGGCGGTCGGCTCCGGGGCCTCTCCGGGCCGGGTGCCACCGAAGTCCTTGGTCACGAGGTGCCCGTCGGGCAGCGTCACGAAGCTGTTGTAGGGGCGGTCCCGGGGCAGGCGGACACTGGCCTCGACGGTGAGGGCCGCGGACAGACGGTGAGCGTGGTTGCCGAACACGACGTGCAGAGAACCGTCGGCGTGCGCGGCGATGCCCCCGGGCCAGGTGGGTCCGCCAGGGAGGTCGTCGACACGATCGAGCACGTCGAGGGTCTCGGGGTCGATGCGCTCCACCCACGCGGTCGTGGCGTCACCGATGGTGTGACCGAGCACGTACACCTCGCCCGGGTCTCGCAGCACGACCATCGTGGCCCCGATTGCGTCGCGGGAGCGCACGACGGCCGTGGCGGGATCGAAGCCGGCGAACACCCCGACGCCCGCCTGCGCTCGCGTCGGACCGCCGTCTTCGCCCGGCCAGGGGCTCCCGGCCCACCCGATCGACATCACATCGCCAGCCTGACACAGCCCCTCCCCCCCGGCTCTCCGGCCCATCCCCCGCGGGAACTGGGGGCGGGGGCGGGGCACCTAGCTGACGTGCGTGTTAGCTTGAGCGGGTGAAGTTCTCGGTCACGTACCCGATGGTCGCCGGCCCGTACGACCCGGCGCTGCTCACCGGGCCAGGCATCATCCGGTTCAGCCAGGCCGCCGAGCGGGCGGGGTTCGACGCCGTCAGCTTCACCGACCACCCCGCGCCCACCGACCGCTGGCTGAAGGCCGGCGGCCACGACGCCCTCGACCCGTTCGTGGCCCTGTCGTACTGCGCCGCCGCCACCGAACGCCTACACCTCATCCCCAACATCTTGGTACTGCCCTACCGCAACCCGTTCGTGGTGGCCAAGGCCGTGGCCAGCCTCGACGTGCTCTCGGGAGGCCGGTTCATCCTGGCGGTGGCCACCGGCTACCTGCGGGGCGAGTACCGCGCGCTCGGTGTCGATTTCGAAGAGCGCAACGACCTGTTCGACGAAGCCGTCGAGGTGCTGTTCGGCATCTGGAGCGACGACGACTTCGCCTACGAGGGCCGCCACTTCATCGCTCGGGGCCAGACCGCCAACCCCAAGCCGGTGCCGCGACCGCCTTTGTGGATCGGGGGCAACAGCCGCCTGTCGCGCCGTCGGGTGGCCAAGTACGGCGACGGATGGAAGCCGTTCCCGGCCTCGGGTCAGCTCGCCACCACCGCCCGCACCCCGCCGCTCGAGACGGTGGCCGACCTGGCCCGGATGCTCGACGAGCTGTGGGTGCTGGTCGAGGAGCAGAACCGCGATCCTGGGTCGTTCGACATCGCCTTCGGACCCAACGTCGGCGGCGACCCGCGCCGTGACGACTTCCCGGCCGGGGCCTATCTCGACGCGCTGGCCGAGTTGGCGACACTCGGAGTCACCTGGTCCGATGCCGGCGTGCCCGGCGACTCGCTGGACGGGGCGATCGAGGCCCTCGAACGCTTCGGGGAGACGGTCATCGCCCCCTACCGCGCCGGCTGACGGCTCCACCGTTCCGCCGGTCCCACGTCAGCTCACTGCCTCGACATCCCGGCCCGCTCGTCCGCGGCCGCCACATCCACGACCTCTGCGGCCGCGGCGCCGCCCGGAGACACGAGCTGGATGTCGACCCGATGAAGTTTGCCGCCGAATGGATTCTCGTCGGTGTAACGGTCGCTCACCGGCGAGCCATGATCGCGACCGACACTGGCACCCACGCTCGAGATCATCCGCATGACGAACGGGATGTCCACCGAGCCGCACGGCTGGCCGTCCACCACCACTTCCGCGGTTCCGGTGCTGCCGGTGCTGCCGGTGCGGCGGAACCGCACCCCTACCACCGACGATCCCACCGGCACCGGTATCGACGACTCGGCGACGTGATGGTCGCCGAAGCAGTTGTAGTCGAACACCAGGCGACCGTTCTCCACGAACACGCTCAGCCCGGAGTTGCCGTTCCCCGTGGCGTACAGCACGCCGCCCTGGCTTTCGGTCCGGTCGATCGAGGCGAAGAGGTCCCAGCTACGGCCGGCGATGGCCGCGGCCGACTGCGCCGGAAGCGCCGCCATGGGCGGCCGGTAGGTGTAGCGACGCGAGGCCGGGTGGGTGGACCGGTCCTGGAAGCGGGCACCGAACAGCTCGACGGTACGATCGTCGAGCGGTAGTACGCCGTTGGCCCGGGCCTCCTGCCACCAGAGATCGATCAGCTCCTCCAGCTTCTCGGGCCGGGCCTCGGCGAGATCGTTGCACTCCGATGCATCCTCGACGAGGTGGTAGAGCTCCCAACGATCGTCGTCGTAGGCCACGCCGGGCTGGTGGCGGGTGACGGCCTTCCAGCCGGCGGCGTAGACGGCCCGGTGCCCCATCATCTCGAAGTACTGCACTCTCGGCGCGGCCCGTTCGGCGGACCCAGGTTCATCGGGAGCGGCGAACGTCGGCGTGAGCGGCGTGCCGGTGACCGGAAGCTGCTCCACCCCGCGAAAGACCGAGGGTGGGGTGATGCCGGCGATGTCGTAGATCGTGGCGGCGACGTCGGTGACGTACTGGAAGCCGTGGCGGACGCCACCCGTGTCGGTGATGCCTGACGGCCAGTGCACGACGAGCGGAACGTGAACCCCGCCCTCGTGGGTGTTCTGCTTGTACCACTTGAACGGGGTGTTCCCGGCCTGGGCCCAACCCCACGGGTAGTTGGCGTGGCTGTCAGGCCCGCCGATGGTGTCGAGGTGCTCGATGGCTTCCTCGGGGCTCTCCATGAGGAAGTTGAAGTACTTCATCTCGTGGAGCACGCCGAAGGGCCCGCCCTCCTGGCTGGCCCCGTTGTCGCTGAGCACCACGATGACGGTGTCGTCGAGGACGTCGATGGCGTCGAGCGCCGCCACCAGGCGCCCGATCTGGGCGTCGGTGTGTTCGAGGAAGGCGGCGAAGGCCTCCTGCAGACGTGCCGCGAGGCGGCGTTGCACTTCGGGCAGCGAGTCCCACGCCTCGACCCCGGGGTTGCGCGGCGCGAGCTGGGTTCCAGGGGGCAACAGACCGAGGTCGAGCTGTCGGGCGAACCAGCGATCACGGGCGGCGTCCCAGCCGTCGTCGTAGTGGCCCCGATGACGTTCGAGGTACTCGGCCGGCGCCTGGTGCGGGGCGTGGGTGGCGCCGAGGGCGAGATAGGTGAAGAAGGGGCGATCGGGGCGGATCGACGTGGTGTCGTGGATGAACTCGATGGCCTTGTCGACGAGGTCCTCGCTGAGGTGGTAGCCCTCCTCGGGGGTGCGGGGCGGGTCGACACGGTGGTTGTCGTGGACGAGGTCGGGGGTGAACTGGTCGGTCTCGCCGTCGAGGAAGCCGTAGAAGCGGTCGAAGCCCCGTTGCAATGGCCACTGGTCGTAGGGCCCGGCGGCCGAGGCCTCGTCCATCGGGCAGAGGTGCCACTTGCCGAGGGCGAAGGTGGTGTAGCCCTCGGCCCGCAGCACCTCGCCCATGGTGGTGGCGTGCTCGGAGATCTTGCCGCGCATGTGGGGATAGCCGGTGTTGAAGTTGGCGATCGACCGCATGCCCACGGCGTGGTGGTTGCGCCCGGTGAGCAGCGCGGCGCGGGTGGGTGAGCACAGCGGGGTGACGTGGAAGTTGGAGTAGCGCAGGCCGCCGGCGGCGAGCGCGTCGACGTGGGGGGTCACGAGGTCGGACCCGAAGCAGCCGAAGTGGGAGAAGCCGAGGTCGTCGAGCAGGATCACCACGACGTTGGGCGCGTCGGCACCGGGATGGGCGGGCGTGGGCCACCACGGGGTGGACTCGGCGTGGGTGTCGGCGATGACCCCCTGGAAACCGTGCCCCGGGGCGATACCTGCCGGTTGCTCTTCGCTCATGTCGTGCTCCCCTGACTCGACGCCGGGCCCCGACCCCCCGGCCGACGTTTCGTCGTTCCGATCGAACCCCGAGGACAGTCCACAACAATTGACAGTCGCTGTGCAATTTCTTAGCGTCAGCGTCCAGGGGGTGGCCATGACCGACAACGCACGCCGGGTCGCGGTGGTGGCCGATGCCGCCCACTACGTGGGCCCCGAGCTGTCGCGGCTGCTGGTCGCCCGCGGCCACGATCTCGTGCTGGGCGACGCGCCGGCCGAACTGGTCTCCGAGCTCGAGAGCACCGGCGCGACGGTGGTCGTGGTCGAGGGCGTGAGCAGCCTGGCCAACGCCGAATCGGCCACCGCCCTGGTGAACGCGGCCCTCGAGACGTTCGGACGCCTCGATACGGCCGCCGCGGCCTCGGGCCGCATCATCCCCGGTCGTTTCGTGGACTCCACCGAGGAGCAGTTCCAGAAGATCCTCGCCGGCTGCATGATGGCGCCGTACCACTTCCTCAAGGCCGTGGTGCCCCCGATGGTCGAGCAGGGATCGGGCCAGATCCTGGTGATCACCAGCGCCGCCGGGGCCCGGCCCACCAAGGGCGCGGCCCTCTACTCGGCCGCGCGCGCGGGCGCCACGATGTTGGTGAAGAACGTGGCCGGCGAAGTGGCCCGCTCCGGAGTGCAGGTCAACGCCGTGGGCACCAACTTCATGGACTTCCCCGAGTTCCGCGCGGCCACGGGGGCCGACGACCCCGACGTGCGGGCCGAGGTCGAGGCCCAGGTGCCGATGCGCCGCCTGGGCACGATGCAGGAGTTCGCCGCCTTCTGCGGAATCTTCCTCGACGGAACCAGCAACTTCACCACCGGCCAGTTCGTCGCCTACGCCGGCGGCTGGGCCTGAACAGGAGAAACCCCATGGCCGCCGATCTCACCCTCGACTCGCTGCAACGGCGCATGGCCGTCATGCACGGGCTGTACTACCAGGCCGTCGGCTCGATGGAGCTGGAGCATGTCAACCACTTCGAACGCGAGGGGGTGTTGCCCATCGCGTTCTCCCTGTTCCACTACACGAACATGGAAGAGGTCGGCTTCTTCCTCCTCACCGGCACCGCGCCCATCTGGGGCGACGAGTGGCAGGCGAAGGTGCAGATGACCATCAACGACCACGGCAAGCACCGCACGGTGGACGAGATGGTCCACCAGCGCATCGGCGACTACGAGGCGTTCAAGGAGTACCAGCGCGCCGTGTTCGATCGCACCGAGGCCTGGTTGGCCGAACTCGACCCGGCCGAGTTCACCCGTGTGGTGATCCCGCGACCGTTCCCGCCGCAGGTGGCCTCCACCTACAGCGCCCGGGTGGCCGGCCCCGAGGGCATCACCGTGCTCGACGGCACCGAGTGCTGGCTGTACCAGCACGGCCTGCGCCACATGGGCGAGATCGAGTTGGCCCGCGGCCTGGTGGGCCTGGGCGGCATGACCAGTTGAGCGGTCAGCGCAGGAGTTGGAGCAGTTGGGGGGAGGAAAGCGTGGCCGCCCCCTTCGTCCGGGCCCCGTCGGCCACCCGGCGATCGCTCGAGACGACGACGACGGGCCGGGCCACCGGCACGCGGTCGATGCGGGCGAGCAGGTCGTCGTCGGCCTCCACACCGGGGGCGGTGAAGCGCACCTGCACGCCCCTGATCCTCGACTCGCCCGGTAGCCCGGCACCGACGTCGGCGCCGTCGAACACCACCAGCCCCTCGCACCCCGTCCGGGCCGACAGGGCACCCAGGGCATCGAGCAGGCGACGCCGCTGCTCGGACAGGGCCAAGCCGGGCCAACCGGCCAGGCTCACGTTGTAGCCATCGACCAGTATCACCACAGCCGGTAGCCGGCAAAGGAAATCGGCGGCCCCGGGCGAGTCGTCGAAGACTCCTCTGGGAAGGTCGGGGGGACGGCGCCGGGGGGCGCGTGATGATCGGGGTGGCGATTTTGTCTGCTGGCCTCGGGTCACAGGTGAAGCATCTTCGGCGATTGCGTCGGTGTCGTCGCCGCTGATCGCCGCGGCGACGTCGCCCAGCGCCGAGGTGAGCGCAGCCGCGGCATCTGAGGCACGACGCACGGCCTCGGCCACGGCCACCCGGTCGAGCGCATCGGTCGTGTCGTCACGGGCCAGGGCGGGCTGATCCGACGGAGGAGGCGGCACCGCAACAGCCACAGGAGTCGACGCCCCCACGCCGCCGGCCCGCAGCTCTTCGATCTCGGCGGCGTTCGCGATGACCTCGGCCCGGGCCGCCTTGAGCTCCGCCTGGCGCTCGACGAAGCGCGTCTCGGTAGCCTTGAGGTCACGGATCGCCCGTTGGCGCTCCTCGCGGAGCGTCTCGGTCTCGACCTTCGCGGTGATCAGCTCCGCTTCGAGTGCAGCCACCGAACGCCGTAGCTCGGCGGCCTCGCTCACCGCCCGGTCACGCGCGTCCCGGGTCACCCGCCGGTCCTCGGTTGCCGTGTCGCGTTCCGAGCGGGCCCGTTCGAGATCACGGCTGAGACGACGAGCACGAGCCACCAGCTCGGCCTCCTCCCCTTCGGCCCGCACCGCCGCCACCAGGTCGACCAGGTCGGCCCGCCAACCGTCGGGCCGTTCGAGCACGAGCGCCGCCGCCAGATCGGCCCGCTCGGCCGACGGATCCTCGTCACCCTCGTCTTCTTCGTCGTCGTCGAGCTGGAGGGCCGCGGCCTCGAGGGTGTCGAGGACCCTCCGCCGAAAGACCGCATCGTCGTCGAGGGCCTGCATGGCCGCGTCGAGCGCGGGACCGCTCAACCGCCGGAAGGCCAGGTACGGCCGGAGCCCGGGCGGCGCCGGGATGGGCGGAACATTACGCGATCCGAACTTGGCCACCGCCACGGCGGCTTCCAGCACGGGCCGCAGCAGGGCCGTCTCGCTCGAGTTCAGCTCACCGACTCCGCCGCCGTTTCGCCGAGGTCGGCGTCGGTGGCCTCGACCTCGGTCACCGACGTCGCCGTGCCACACCAGCGGCACGCAACCTCCTCGACCCGCTCGTCGAGCACCTCGACGTTCTCGACCTCGAGCTCACCTCCCACCGTGTAGTGGTGATACTTCCGCGTGCGCTGGGTGGTGGTGACGTCGAAGCGGGTGAGGTTGCCGCACGCCGTGCACCGATACCGGGGACTCATCACACCCGTATTCTACCGACCACGAGAGCCTGACGATCTGACCCGACCCGAACACTTGTGTGGAGAACAGGTGTTCGGGTAAACTACATGGTCATGGCGAAGCCGTTGGGGCAGATGACGCTCGACGACCTGGGCACCCCACTGAGCGAGGTCACGTTCTGTGTGATCGACCTCGAGACCACCGGGGGGTCGGCGGCGTCGTGCGCCATCACCGAGGTCGGCGCGGTGAAGCTGCGCGGCGGCGAGTGCCTCGGCACCTTCCAGACCCTCGTCAACCCGGGGCAGGCCATCCCACCGAACATCACCGTCCTCACCGGCATCACCCAGGCCATGGTCGTGCCGGCACCGCGCATCGAGACGGTGATCCCGGCATTGCTCGAGTTCATCGGCGACGCCGTGGTCGTGGGCCACAACGTTCGCTTCGACGTGTCGTTCGTGCAGGCCGCCCTCGAACGCAGCGGCCGACCGCCGCTCACCAACACCACCGTCGACACCGTGGCCCTGGCGCGTCGCTTGGTGCGCGAGGAGGTGCCCAACTGCAAGCTGGGCACCCTGGCCAGCCGCTTCCGCCTCCCCCACCAGCCCGCCCACCGGGCCCTCGACGACGCCCTGGCCACCGGCGACCTGTTGCACCTGTTGCTCGAACGGGCCGGCAGCCTGGGCGTCACCGGCCTCGACGACCTGCTGACCCTGCCCACCATGGCCGGGCACGCCCAAGCGTCGAAATTGCGCCTCACCGAGAACCTGCCCCGTGCCCCCGGGGTGTACCTGTTCCGCGACGCCCGTGGCGACGTTCTCTATGTGGGCAAGGCCACCGACCTGCGGGCCCGGGTGCGGTCGTACTTCTCCGGTGACGACCGCCGCAAGGTGGGCGCGCTGCTGCGAGAGACCGTGCGCATCGACCACGTCGTGCACCCCCACACCCTGGCCGCCTCGGTCCACGAGGTCCGCCTCATCCACCGGTTCACACCGCGCTACAACCGCCAAGGCCGCGACTGGGGCCGCTACGTGTACGTGAAACTGACCCTCAACGAGCCCTTCCCGCGGCTTTCGGTGGTCAAGGAAGCGCGCGACGACGGCGCCTTGTACCTGGGGCCGCTCGGCTCGCGGAAGGCGGCGAACCTCGTGGTCGAGGCCATCCACACCGCCACGCCACTGCGGCGCTGCACGGCCCGCGTCGGTCGCACCCCCAGCCGCACCGCCCGGTGCGCGGCCGCCCAACTCGGCGTCACCGTGTGCCCCTGTGCCGGCGACGTGACCGCGGCGGAGTACCAGCCCGTCGTCGACCGGGTCGTGCGGGCACTGCGCCACGAACCAGCGCTGCTGCTCGCCCCCCTGCAGGAGCGACTGGCCACGCTGGCTGCCGCCGAGCGCTTCGAGGAGGCCGCCGACACCCGCGATCGCGCTGCGGCGTTGGCGGCGGCGCTGCGGCGGCAACGCCGGCTCGATGCGTTGCGCCGCGCCGGCGGCCTCCGGGTGCTGCTCCCCGGCCTGGGCGGAGCCGAGTTCGACGCCGGGCGCCTGCGTCGCGTGTGGGGTCCGGGCGACGAACCCGACACCCCGCCCCCCGGGTCGCTGTTCGTCGACGAGGGTCCCCTCCCCCCGCTCGCCCGAGCCCACACCGACGAGCTGCTGTGCATCGCTTCCTGGCTCGACCGGTCCGCCCACCTCGTCGTGCTCGACCGCTGCGACGGCGAGCTCACGTCGCCCCTCCCGGCCCTCCCGTCGTTCCTGCCGGCCAAGGCCCCCACCGCGCCACGCCTTCGAGCCGGGGCAGCGGTATCCTGATCCGACCATGAGAGACGTGCTGGTCTTCCTCCTCGCCTTCCTCGCCACCTGGATCGTGCTGCTCACGCTGGCCGTCCTGGCGCTGCGCTGGCGACTGCAGAAGCGCAACCGGGTGAGCCCGGCGGTGAAGAGCCCGGCGCCCATGCACTGGCTGGTGTCGCCCGGCCACACCGCCCGCCTCCATCGCCGCCTCCAGAGCGCAGTCGTCGACATCCATCTGGCCCCGGCCCACCGACGCCGTTCCCGACCCGTCACCGAGTCGTCCGTCGACGAGATGCGACGTGAACTCGAGTATCAGGCCGTCGAGCTCGACCACCACCTGGTCGTCGCCGCCCGTCATCCCCGCTCCCAGCGCAAACACCTGGTGAGGTCGCTCGACGTGCAGGTCGGGCAGGTCGAGCAGCTGTCGGTGCGGTTGTCGCGGCTCAGCCGCCCCGCCGGGGTGGCCCAGTCCGGCTGGGACCTCGCCGACCAGCCCCGCGAGGTGCTGGCCCGGCTCTCGCAGCAACTCGACCTGCTCGACGTCGCGTCAGAGGAACTGGCCGAGATCGAGCGGGCCGCCGGCCTCGTCGACGTCGACACGTTGCTCGGCCCGATCGAGCGTCCTGATCCGGTGTTCGCCCCGGCGCCGACCAGCTACCAGGCTTTTCCCCCGCCGCCGGTCTCTGTGCCGGGGCCACGTCCCGGCCTGGCCCGCCCGCCCCGCTAGGGCGAAACCGAGCGGGCTCGACTCAGCCAGAGCCCGCCGTCGAGGCCGCCACGAGACGGTCCAGGACGCGGGAGGCTGCCCCCGATTCGATGGAGCGGACCGCCAGGACCAGCCCGTCACCGATCTCGTCGACCAGACCGGCCACCACCAGCGCGGCGGCGGCGTTGAGGGCCACGATGTCACGGTAGGGCCCGGGCTCGCCGGCCAGCACCCGACGGGCGATGACGGCGTTGGCTGCTGGGTCTCCTCCCGCGATGGTGGCGGCATCGACCCGCGGGAGGCCCACGTCACCCGGCTGGAAGTCGTAGGTGCGGAGGTGACCGTCGCGCAGGTCGTGCACGGTCGTGGCCCCGGTGGTGACGAGCTCGTCGGTGCCGTCGTGGGCGGTCACGACCATGGCGCGCCGCGCATTGCGCTCCTGCAACACCCCGACCACGAGCGGCGCCAACCGGGCGTCGCTCACCCCGAGCACCTGTCGGGTCACGCCCGCCGGGTGCGACAGCGGGCCGAGGAGATTGAACACCGTAGGGATGCCCAGCTCGGCGCGCACCGGGCCGGCATGGCGCATGGCCGGGTGGAACAACCGAGCGAAGCAGAACCCGACGCCCGACTCCCGGACGCAGCGGGCCACGCCCTCGCCATCGAGGTCGACGACCACACCGAGCGCCTCGAGCACGTCGGCTGACCCCGAGGTCGACGAGGCCTTGCGGTTGCCGTGCTTCACGATTCGCGCGCCGGCGCCACCGGCCACCAGGCTGGCCATGGTCGACACGTTCAGGGCATGGGCCCGGCGGCTGGGGGCCCCACCGGTGCCGACGATGTCGACGGCGTCGGGCCCCGAGGGCAACTCCAGCGGTGCCGCTGCGCCGAGCATGGCGTCGACCATCCCCGACACCTCGGACACGGACTCACCCTTCATGCGCAAGGCCACGATGAAGGCGGCGATCTGGGCGTCGGTGGCGCCACCGCCGAGGATGACCCGCAGGGCCGACCCCGCGGCCTCGGCGCTCAGATCTCGGCCGGACGTCACCGTGCCGAGCACCCCCGGCCAACCGCCATGGGCCTCGAGGTCAGCAGCGGCTTCGGTGGTCACGGGCGCTCCTCGGGCGACGGCGAGGACATCAGGCCGTGCGGCGGCGCTGGCGGATGATCCGACGGCGCTCCCGCTCGGTGGCCCCCCCCCACACGCCGTCCTTCTCCCTGACCGTCAGTGCGAACTCGAGGCACGCCTCTCGGACCGTGCACTGCGCACACACCGCCTGGGCAGCGGCGGCGTCGGTCTCGTCCTCGGACAAGGGATAGAAGATCTCGGGATCGAGACCTTGGCAGGCGGCTTTGGAGCGCCAAGGGTGGTTCATCGGGAGAGCCCAGCTCCTCCGCTGAAGCGGTGGTCGGCAACAGGACGATCGAGTATCACGCGCGCCGCCCTCGGAAGTCCAAACGAGGCCGGAGAAGGCCCCGGTGGGGGTCAGTCGCGAAGGTCGGCGAGCAGCTCGGTGCTGGTGGCGTCGGTGAGCTCGAGCTCGAACCCGTACTCGGGGTGCACGACGGCGAGCACGACCGGACCGGCGGCGAAGGCCTCGATCTGGGCGGGGGTGAGCGCCCAGCCGATGTAGTGCACCGACGCCGTGGTCGTGTCGCGGGTGAGTTGCTGATCGTGGTCGGGATCGGGCAGGCATGACACGGACTCGCCCTCGGCGCCGAGGCGCAGCTCGACGGCCCGTTCGATGCCGACGAGCTTGGGGAGCCACTCGCGCAGCTCGGCTTCGCTGGTGAGCTCGATGAACATGGTGGCCGACAGGTGCCCCGGCTCTGGGATCAGCGGGTTGTAGGCCCGCAGCTCGGCCTCGATGCCCTGGTCGGAGATGATCTTCTCGACCCGGGCCATCTCCTGGATCTGGAAGCGGATCGTGTCGCGGTTCTCGAATACGAAGGTGACGACCGGCCCGACGTGGACCCGCCGGCGGCTCTTGAGGTCGATGACGTGGGCTCGGAACTCGGCGCGCTCGCGCTCGTAGGCACGCTGGTCGGTGATGTCTTCGATGCTCAGCTTGGACATGGTCACTTCTCCTCTGGGATGCCGTAGGCGCGGGCGACGATCTGGAGGGGGTGCACCGGCTGGGTGCCGACCTCCTGAAAGATGCCGCCGTTGGCGAGGTGGCAGTCGCCCGCGATGGTGTCGTTGTCGGCCGCAATGATGGCGTCGGCCATCTTCTCGGCCACCCTGCGGCTCATCTCGTAGTTCTGCTCGCGGTAGCCCCAGGTGCCGTCGATGGCGGAGCACTCGGCGACCAAGGTGATCTTGGTGCCGGTGAGCTTCATGAGGTCGCGGCTGCGCAGGCCGATGTTCTGGGCCCGCAGATGGCAGGGAGCGTGGTAGGTGAGGGCGTCGGGTACCTCACCGACGAACTCGGTGTCGAGGGCGGTGTCGTCGGCCTTGTGCACCTTCATGAGGTACTCGGCGGCGTCGTAGGTGTGCTCGGCCACGAGTTCGGCGTCGGGGCCGCCGATGTAGTCGACGTAGTCCCTCTTGAGCACGTACCCGCATGTGGGCTGGGGCACCACGATGTCGTTACCCGCCCGCACGGCGGCAGCCAGGATCTTGACGTTCTTGCGGCCCTGCTCGACGAAGGCATCGACCTCGCCCTCGTGCAACCAGGGCGCCCCGCAGCACACCTCCCCGGCCGGCAGCGTGCACTCGATGCCGTTGCGCTCGTAGACCTTCACGAGATCCTTGCCGATGTCGGGATTCTGGTACTCCACGAGACAGGTCGGGAACAGGGCCACCTTGCCCTGAGCCTTGTCGACCGCCCTCGGTTGGGTGCTGCGGCGCTTCTTGAACCAGGTGGAGAAGCGGGTGCGGGTGAACGGGGGCAGCAGCCGCTCGGAGGCGATGCCGACCGTCTTTTCCAGGACCTTGCGGCTGAGTGACCCCGGAGTGCCGGTGGTGGCGTTGGCCAGCGGCGCGGTGATCCCGCTGGACAGCTTGCCGAGCAGGTCGGTGCGCCCGAGGGCCTGGTTCTGGATCTTGTCCTTGAGGCTGATGTCGCCGTTGCGCACGCGGGTCTGCTCGGCGCGCAGCATGAGGCGGGGGAAATCGAGGTTCCAGTCGCTCTGCCCCGGGATGTACGGGCAGTTGATGTAGCAGAGCTTGCAGTTGAAGCACTCGTCGACGACCTGGTCCTGCTGGGCGTGGCTCATCTTGGCCGCGTCCTGGTCGTCGTGGACGTCGATGAACTCGAACAGGGTGGGAAACGCCCCGCAGAACTTGAAGCAGAGACGACAGCCGTGACAGAGGTCGTAGACGCGGGTGAGCTCTTCGCGCAGGTCGAGCTCGTCGAAGTACTCCGGGTGGAACGGGTCGTACGTCGTGGTCACGGGTCGATCCTCACGGAAGCGAGCGAGAGGGACAGGATCGAAGCGGGCCCCGAACCGGGTCCGCAGAAGATGGCGAAGGCCGAGACGCCGGTGGCCGCCCTCGGGGGCGGCCACCGGACGTCGTCAGTCCGACCGGCAGCCGATCAGGTGAGGGACGCGAGACCCTCGGTGAAGCGGCCGGCGTGGCTCTTCTCGGCGCGAGACAGGGTCTCGAGCCATTCGCTTATCTCGACGAAGCCCTCTTCGCGGGCGGTCTTGGCGAAGCCCGGGTACATCTCGGTGTACTCGTAGGTCTCACCGGCGATGGCCGACCTGAGGTTGTCCTCGGTGGGGCCGACGGGCTGGTCGGTGACGGGGTCGCCCACCTGGGCGAGGAAGTCGAAGTGCCCGAACGCGTGCCCGGTCTCGCCTTCGGCGACGGAACGGAACAGCGCGGCCGCGTCGGGGTAACCCTCGATGTCGGCCTTCTGGGCGAAGTAGAGGTAGCGGCGGTTGGCCTGGCTCTCGCCGGCGAACGCCTCCTTGAGGTTGTCCTGGGTCTGGGAACCCTTGAACTCAGCCATGGTTGTGCTCGTCTCCTGGTGAAGGGGCGGGGCCGACCGGCGGGTGCCGGACGACGACGGGATCCGGGCGGGGCCCGGGGTGCTGCTCGTCCTCGGCGATGCGGCACTGCTCGCACCGTCCGCGGAAGACGATCTCGGTTCCCGAGACCTCGAAGCCGTGCTCGAGGTCGTGGGGAAGACTGATGGCGGGAAAGCGGTCCTCGACGTCGCGGACCCGACCGCACCGCTCGCACACCAAGTGGTGGTGGGGGGTGACGTTGGGATCGAAGCGGGCCGACCCGGTGCCGAGCTCCAGCTCCCCGATCTCGCCCATCGCGGCCAGATCGTGGAGGGCGGCGTACACGGTGCGCAGCGAGACGGTGGGCATCTCCTGCACGACCCGCGAGTGCACGGCCTCGGCGGTGGGGTGGGCGTCGTTGTCGTGCATGGCCCGGAAGATGCTCTGGCGCTGGGGGGTGACCTTGAGTCCGCGCGACCGGAAGAGGTCGGTGAGCTCGTCCGGGGTCTTCACGAGGACGACTCTACCCAGATTTCAATCGTTGTTATCTAGCTGAAGGAGAGAAAACCATCGCCAGGACGGAGGATCGACTCCGATCGACCACCGGGAGTCGATCCTCCGCGCCGTCGGCCGGTCCGACGCCCGCCCCCCGGCGGATTGTTCCTAAGCTCAGTCACCATGATCCCCGGGGCCTTCGACCGCACCGACGCGCTGCGGCGGCTCAAGGACACCCATTTCGACGTGGTGGTGATCGGTGGGGGGATCACCGGGGTGGGCTGTGCCCTCGACGCCGCCTCCCGGGGCCTGCGCACGGCGCTGGTCGAACGTGACGACTTCGCCTCGGGGACGTCGTCGAAGTCCTCCAAGCTGGTCCACGGCGGTCTGCGGTACCTGCAACAGGGCGATGTGCGCCTCGTCTACGAGGCCCTGCTCGAACGGCAACGGCTGCGCCACAACGCCCCCCACCTCGTGAAGACCCTGCCCTTCTTGATCCCGATCTTCGGCAAGGACGGGGTGGTCAACAAGAAGCTGGCGCGCGCCATGGGCAGCGCCATGTGGCTGTACGACCTCACCGGGGGTGCGCGCATCGGCAAGCTGCACAAGCGGGTGTCGGTCGACGAGGCGATGGCCCACTTCCCCACGCTGCCCCGTGAGCGCCTCCGACCGTCGTACCTCTACTACGACGCTCGCGCCGACGACGCCCGGCTCTGTCTGGCCGTGGCTCAGACCGCCGCCGTCGACTTCGGCGCCGTCGTGGTCAACCGGACCGGGGTCACCGCGCTGCGCAAGGACGACGCCGGCCAGGTCGTCGGGCTCGACGTCGACGTCGACGGGGCCACCATCGCCGTGACCGCCGATGCCGTCATCAACGCCACCGGGGTGTGGGCCGACGAGGTGAGCGCCCTCGACCAACCTGGTGCCGCCCCGACCATTCGCCCGGCCAAGGGGATCCACATCACCGTCTCGCGGCACAAGGTGGGCAACGACATCGCCGCGGTGATCCCGGTCCCGGGCGACAAGCGCTCCGTTTTCGTGGTGCCGTGGGGGGACTTCACCTTCATCGGCACCACCGACACCGACTACGACGGCCCCATCGACGACCCCCAATGCACCGACGACGACGTGGCCTATCTGCTGTCGGCCATCAACGGTTGCACGAGCGCCGACCTCAGCGGCGACGACGTGGTGGGCACCTGGGCCGGACTCCGACCGCTCGTGGCGGCCGCAGCGACGGGGCGCACCGCCGACCTGTCCCGTCGCCACAAGGTGGCGCGTTCGGCCAGCGGGGTCGTGAGCATCACCGGCGGGAAGCTCACCACCTACCGCGAGATGGCCGCCGACACCGTCGACGAGGTCCTCGAGCACGTCCTCGGCGCCAAGGTCATCGAGCGGGCGCAACGCCACAGCCGCACCCGTCGCCTCCGCCTGAAGGGCGCGGCAGGGTACGACGCCCTCTTCGCCGCCGCCGACCACACCTCCCCCCTCGGAGGCGACATCGTTCGTCACTTGGCCGACCGCTACGGTGCCGACGCCCGCACCGTGCTCGTCATGGCCGAGCGCGACCCAGGCCTGGCCCGGCCGCTGGTACCCGGGCTGCCGTACCTGCGGGCCGAGGCGGTCTACGCGGCGCGCTACGAGATGGCCACGACCGTCGACGACGTGTTGAGCCGGCGCACGCGCGCCCGCCTCCTGGCCCGCGACGATTCGGCCGCCGCCGCCCCCGACGTGGCCGCGCTCATGGCCCCCGAGCTCGGGTGGGACGCGACCGAGCAGCAACGACAGGTTGCCGCCTACCAGGCGTCGATCGACGAAGAGCGCACTGCGCCGCATCTTCCCGAGGTGGCTCTCGACGCCGCCCTCGGCGCCTGACGTGCCCGGCGACCGAACCGAGCGGGCCGCCGTCGGGCCCTTCCCGTTGCTGGCCCCGAGCCCGCTCGACGCGGCCGGACCCGGAGCCCCGACGGCCCCGATCCCCCTGCCCGACGCCGCCGCCACGACCGCTCGGAGCGGGGCGACGATCGTTGCCGTCGACGATGCCACCCTGAGCCGGCTACGCGATGCCTGCGCCACCGTGACCGTCGACCACGCCGAGCGAGCCGAAGCCAGCCGCGACTGGTGGCCCCTGGCCATGACCTGGGCCCTCGACAACCAGGTGGCCGGTCTGGCCAGCGTGGTGGTGCGACCCGACACCGACAACGAGGTGGTCGAGGTACTGCGGGTGTGCAACGAAGCCCGTGTGCCGGTGACGCCGGCCGCCGGGCGCAGCGGCGTGGTCGGTGGCTCGGTGCCGATGTTCGGAGGCGTGCTCCTCGACCTGTGCGGCCTCTCGGGCATCCGGTCGGTCGACGACACCTCCCTCGTGCTCGACGTCGCCGCCGGCACGTTCGGCGACCATCTCGAAGCCGAGCTGCGGACCGAGCACAGCCTCACCGTGGGGCACTGGCCGCAGTCCATCGCCCTCTCCACCGTCGGTGGGTGGCTGGCCTGCCGGGGTGCCGGCCAGTTCTCCAACCGCTACGGCAAGGTGGAAGACATGGTGATCGGCCTCGACGTGGTGTTGGCCAACGGTCGCCGACTCCATACCGGCGGCCACGCCCGCCAGGCCGTCGGACCCGACCTGACCCAGCTCTTCGTGGGGTCGGAGGGCACGCTCGGAGTCATCACCGGGGCCCGGCTACGGCTGCACCCGGCGCCCGCGGCCGAGGCCCGAGTGGCCTACGGGTTCGCCACCTTCGCCGAGGGTCTCGACGCCTGTCGGCGGGTTCTGCGCCGGGGCGCCGCCCCCGCCGCTCTGCGCCTCTACGACGCCGTCGAGGCCGATCGTTCGTGGTCGACCGGCGACCGCGCCGTGCTGCTCGTGCTCGACGAGGGCGATCCGGTCCTCGTCGACGCCGCCATGACGGTCACCGCCGCCGAGTGTGCCGCCGCCGAGCCCCTCGACACCGACCTCGTCGCCCGGTGGTGGGCCCACCGCAACGACGTCTCGGCCCTCGAAGCCCTCATCGCCCGGGGCTACGTGGTCGACACGATGGAGATCACCGGACGGTGGGGCGCGCTGGCCGAGATGTACGCCGAGACGTGCGCGGCCATCGGCTCGGTGTCGGGCGTGATCGCCGTTTCGGCCCACCTGTCGCACAGCTACACCGACGGGGCCTGTCTCTACTTCACATTCGCCGGCAAACCATCGGAAGATCCGAGCACCGACGACAAGGTCGAGTTCTACCGGCAGTGCTGGGAAGCCGGGGTCGAGGCCGTTCTGTCCCGGGGCGGCGCCCTCAGCCACCACCACGGCATCGGCCTCAACCGGGCCCGCTTCATGGGCTCGGCCCTCGGGTCGGTCGGCCTCGACACCCTCGTTGCGGTGAAGCGGGCCCTCGACCCGATGGAGATCCTGAACCCCGGGAAGCTCGGGCTGCCCACCTCCTTCGGCGACCCGGGTTGGCCGGGACCCCGGTCCGGGCCCACCCCATGAACACGCTCGACGCCCGCGTCCTCGTCTCCGGCATCGTGGCCGGGTTGTTCTTCGCCCTCCCCGCCGCTGTCATCCGCCAGATCGTCGGCGGTGACTCGTTGCTGGCTTCAGTGATGCTGGGGGTGGTGTTGTTCAGCGGTGCGTTGGCGGGGTTCGCGGCCGCCCGCCCGCAACCCCCGAGCGCGCTCCTGCACGGGGCGGTGGCGGGAGCGGTCACCTTCCTCGGGGCCCAGGTCGTGTACACCGTCTGGACCCGCACCGTGCCCAATCCGATCGCCCTGGTGTTCTGGCTGCTGTCGTTCGCGTCGCTCGGCACCATCGGCGCATGGGTCGCGGTGTGGCGGGGGACGAACGGACCGAGCCGGACGAGGGGGACGTCGTGAGCATCCTGGTGATCGACATCGGCACGTCCGGCGTGCGGGCCGCGGTCGTGCGGCCCGACACCACGGTGGATGCCGAGCACCGGCGGGAGGTGCTCCCCGTCTCCCCGGCTCCCGGTCTGGTGGAGTTCGACGCGCTGGTGCTGGCCGAAGCCGCCCTCGAGGTGGCCGGGAAGGCTCTGGCCCAGGGAGGCCCGGTGCTCGGCGTCGGCATCGCCAACCAGCGGGCATCGGTCGTGGTCTGGGAGCGGGCCACCGGTCAACCGGTCGGGCCGGGGATCGGCTGGCAGGACCTGCGCACGGTCGGCGAATGCCTGGTGCTCCGGGGTCAGGGTCTGCGTCTGGCCCCCAACCAGTCGGCCACGAAGATCGCCCACCTGCTCGACCGGTTCGACGCCGGCCGCAACCGCGACCTGTGCGCAGGAACGGTCGACTCGTGGATCGTGTGGAACCTCACCGAGGGGCGCGCCCACGTCACCGACGTCACCAACGCCGCGGTGACCGGTCTGGTGACCGCCGACGCCACCGCCTGGGACAGCTCCATCCTCGACACCCTGCGCATCCCGGCGGCGTGCCTGCCCCGGCTCGTCGACTCCTCGGGCCCGGTGGGTGAGGCCACCGCGCTGCCGGGCGCCCCGGTGATCTGCGGCCTGGCCGGTGACCAGCAGGCATCGCTAATCGGCCAGGGATGCGTCCATCCCGGGCCGGCCAAGATCACGTTCGGCACCGGTGGGATGCTCGACCTCGTCACCGGACCGACGCGTCCCGTGGCCGCCGCCCGGTCCGATGGCGGCACCTTCCCGATCGTCACCTGGCGACGAGGGGACGAGACGATGTGGGGGCTCGAGGCGATCATGCTGTCGGCCGGGACCAACGTCGAGTGGCTGCGCGACGACCTGGGGCTCGTGACCACCGTCGCCGAGTCCCACGACGTGGCCCAGGGGTGCGCCGACACCGAGGGCGTCGTGTACGTGCCGGCTCTTCTCGGTCTGGGTACCCCCCACTGGGACTACGGCGCTAGGGGCACCCTGCTCGGTGTCACCCGTGGAAGCGGGCGAGCCCACGTGGTGCGCGCCGTGCTGGAGGGAGTCGCCCATCGCGGGGCCGACCTGGTCGAGGCGGCCGAGGCCGATGCCGGACGGGAGATCGTTTCTCTGCGCGTCGACGGCGGGATGAGTGACAACCCCACGTTCGTGCAGGCCCTGGCCGACGCCACGGGCCGACCGGTCGAGGTGTCACCGGTAATCGAGGCCACCACGCTCGGCGCCGCCTTCCTCGCCGGCCTCTCCATCGGCACCTGGGGCGGCTGGGACGACGTGGCGGCCACGTGGCGACCCCGCACGGCGGTGGACCCGGGAGTACCGCTCGACCGCGAACGTTGGCAGCGGGCCGTCGACCGGGCCCGGGAGTGGTTCCCCGAGCTGTCGGGCCTGGACTTCTAAAATCGTGGGCGCCACGACCGGGCACCGAGGGCGGTGGATCACGCCGCGGCCTGTCGTGGCCGTGGCCGTGGCCATGGTCGCGGCCATGGCCGTCGGGACGCTCGGGTGCGATGCCGACAATGAAGCCACCACGACCACCGAGGCGCCTTCGGCGACCGCAGCCGGCCCGGGATCACCGGCGGCCGACGCACCGTCGCAGGTCACCATCCGGATCGTCGACAAGACCCTGATGGAGAGCGACGTCGTGGTGGCCGCGGGCGGCACCGTGCTCTGGGAGAACTCCGATACGGTCGCCCACGAGATCATCTCGCCCGACTCCGATGTGATTCGGTCCCCCGTATTGGGCCAAGGTGAGTCCTACACGGCCCGGTTCACCGCGCCGGGCGAGTACCCGTACTACTGCAACATCCACAACTTCATGAAGGGCACGGTGGTGGTGCGATGACACCTCGTAGGCCCGAGACCCGCACCGAAGAGGACGCACCATGTCGATGAGGATCCGCCGCCTGGTGGACGAGGTTGACGAACAGCACCGTGAAGGGATGCGCACGATCCAGGACGACCTGGCCACGCTGCACCTCGATGGCTCCGACCCCGCCCTCGTGGCGTCGCGCCGCAACTTCGTGCGCAACCTGAGCCTCGGCGCCGTGGCTTTCGGGGCGGTGGCCGTCTCCGGTACGGCCCTGGCCCAGAGCGTCGCCGCCCAGACCCCGACAAAGGTGCCCGACCTGCCCCAGGCCGATCTGCAGCTGTTGATCTTCGTCCAGAGCCTCGAGCTGGCCGCCGCCGCCGGCTACCAGGTCGCGGCGGGCACGAAGCTGCTCGACAGCCAGGCGCTGCTCGCCGCTCAGAGATTCGGACGCCACCACACCGAGCACGCCGGAGCGCTCGGCGGGCTGATCCCCAAGGACCAGCAGGTCACGATGCCCAACGCCGCCGTGGTGGCGGCGGTGGTGCCCGGGCTCGAGGCCGCCGAGACCCAGACCGAGGTGCTCGAGGTGATGTACGGGGTCGAGGAAGGCGCGGCGGCCACCTACCTGCGGGCCCTGGGTGTCGTCGACTGGCAGGTGGCCGGGCCGGCCGCCACCATCTTGCCCATCGAGTCCCAGCACGCGGTGGTGATCGGTCAGCTCGCCGACCTTCCCGAATCCGACTGGATGCCCGTGTTCGGCAACACCAGCGCTGCGTTCGACCCCGCCGGTTACCCGGCCGGCTGACGCGACCACGAACGCGAGAGGAAACGACGATGACCATCGAGCTCCCCAACGACGAGATCCGCCGCCAGCTCCGGGCTTCCGAGCACGAGCACGCAGCCGCGATGCCGGGCTGGCGGCGCGCCCTGACCCGGGTCTTCGACCCCGCTTCTGGGGCCACCACCGAGGACCGTGCCCAGTTGCTCGGCCTTCCCGCCCGGCGCGCCTTCCTCACCGGTGGTGCCGTCGCCGCCGTCGGTGTGCTGGCGGCGTGCGGTGGGCCGCCGAAGAAGCAGGTCGCCGTCACGGGAAGCATCCCCCCCAAGACCGACAGCTCCACCACCACCGTCCCGGGGTCCGCCGAGGACGACCTGGTGCTGCTGGCCACGGCACAGTCGATCGAGATCCTGGCCGTCGACGTGTATCAGAAGGCCCTCGACTCGGGACTGCTCGTCACCCCGGCGATCGCCGAGACCGCTCGGCTGTTCCAGCGCCAGCACACCGAGCACGGTGTCGCCCTGGGCGACTCGCTCGTGCAGCTCGACGCCGAAGAGGTGCGCGCACCCAACGAGTACGTGAACATCAACGTGATCGAGCCGGCCCTCGAGACCCTCACCGACGAGATGTCGGTCGTCACCCTGGCGCTGGCAGTGGAGAACCTGGCGGCGTCCACCTACGTGAAGGTGGCCGGCATTCTCACCACCCCCGAGCTGCGCGAAGCCATCATGTCGATCGGCGGAGTCGAGGCCCGACACATGGCGGTGCTGCGCGGTGTGCTCGGCCAGGTGCAGGTGCCCGGGGCGTTCTTCCGCACCGGTGCTGCGGCCCCGGAGAAGGCCTTCATCACCCCATAGCCGGCCTCGCCATCTGCACAGAGTGCCCGCCGTCCGGGCCCCGGTTGCCGACGATCCCCACTGGTCGAGACCGGTGGGGGCACGATCTCGTTGGGTCGGGGTCGGCGATGGGTGCCACACTGGACGGCGATGGTGAGTCGGCCGGGTGACCGCGGTTCGGCGTCGTTGCTCCGGCAACGGTGACCGGGTCGAGGAAAGTCGGGACTCCACAGGGCAGGGTGCTGGCTCACGTCAGTCGGGGCGACCCGAAGGAAAGTGCCACAGAGAACAGACCGCCGATGGCCGCCCGGGCAACCGGGAGGCACAGGCAAGGGTGAAACGGTGCGGTAAGAGCGCACCAGCGCCCGGGGCGACCCGGACGGCTCGGTAAACCCCACCCGGAGCAAGGCCGAATGTCGGGTACGGGCGGCCCGCCCGCTCCTCGGAGCAACCCGCTGGTAGGCCGCACAGATGGATGGTCACCGAAGCGCCGGGAGGCGCGGAACAGAATCCCGCTTACAGGCCGGCTCACCATCACCACCGGCGGAAACAGGGCTGACATGGCACTTGAACAGGGATTTCATGTCTGACTGCCGCTGACGACTACGGATGAGATCCGACCTTTCCGCGGACCTGTCGCGGACTGATCGCGGACCAAGCTTGACCGGATCAGGTCGACGTGACGGGCTCTGTACCCCTCGGGCCGCAGAGATCGAGTACCCCACCGAAGAACGAAGACCGTAGCCAGCCACCCAAGCTGCTGGTTCATGGAGCCTGGCGCCGGGGTCGACCCTGAACCGCCTATGGCCCAACCCCCCGCTTCGAGGAGACCAGGGCCCCGCCCAAGACCCCTGAGGCGCCCCATGAGATCCTCGCTAGGGCACTCTCCAAAGTCCCTTCGGATCCCGTAACCGCCTCACCAACACGCTCTCAGCAATGACACGGCTGATGCTCACGGCGGCGGCAGTAGCTCTCACCCTCCTGTTGCCTGCCTGTGGCTCAGGCGGGGCGAAGACAGCAAGGTTGAAACCTCAACCATGGTGGCAACCGAGACCAACGCAGCATGGCAGGAATGCTCGGAGCGCACGCGGGTGGTGTTGGGCGAGTTGGCCATCAGCTACTCACAGACAGGTTCCGTCGAGAGTGCCCTCACCCCCCTCCAGCGGCTCTACGGGCTCCGCTCCTTCGCGTACC
>Ga0209491_10000875_pt1 | contig 60516 bp, 39 predicted proteins | sample BON02_FD_187213 | JGI IMG/M metagenome (GOLD analysis project Ga0209491, IMG submission 187213) | Freshwater microbial communities from Lake Bonney liftoff mats and glacier meltwater in Antarctica - BON-02 (SPAdes) (version 2) | ecosystem: Environmental > Aquatic > Freshwater > Ice > Glacier... | reverse complement strand
TGGCACGTTCCGATACTTCCGACGATATTTTATCTGCTTTTTTTCCAGGATCTGACATCAAAGTTCTCCAAGCCCTCAAGCTTAATTAGAAACTTCAATGTTGTCTCAGCTATCTTGGCACAGAGGGGTTTGCAATAAAAAGTGCTTAATTTATCGCAGGTGCAAGCGATCCTATATCCGCAATTTACAGGGGTACCTACCCAATCACCAGCTCTTCCCTGTTCACCACTATTTGCCAACCGCCATTCTTCGTAATTCAATTCAGAATTCACGTAGTTACCCTCCCTGTAAGAGCACCGCGCGGGTTCATCGAACGGAAAGACGCAACCCACTTGATCGCAAGGGTACGGGTAGGTCGGGCCACACTAACGTTCAAAATTTGCCATACAATCCTGCGAATAACTCATGTCAGGAACGTAGCAAAGACAAAGTAGTACCCTTAGTAAACGCCTTTTAAACAAAAGTAGTGAAGTCGTAAGTAGACTGATTTTCACACGATCACTAGCCATTATCCATGGCCACTTATTGACTTGACAATTGACAGCAATCAATCGCAACGGCTTAGTCGATATCTTAAAAAAAGCGTCGGCTGCTGTCTCAAGCACTTCGTCCTTCCAATTAATTTTCCACACCAGTTTGTCAGTCAAGGGTGGCTGGCCATGCACTTTGATGCGCACAATTATCTTGAAAACCCCTGACTTTCCGATAGGTACGACCTCAGCAAACAATTTTTCACTGCCAAAGTGAAGAGTTACCTGCGGTTTGGAAATTCGAGGTTCTTCCTTGCTTGCGTGCTCGTTACTAGGCTTATCTGGCTCTGAATCATCTAAGTCTTCAACCTGCGGCTGACTGATTCTCATTAACGCGGTTGCCACCTGTATGGAATCGTCCGATTTCTGTCGGCGGAACTGCAAACTGGCAGGGCTAAGTCGTATCACGGAACTGCGTTTTAACATCAGGTAAAACCCTGCCCCGTTGCCCGACATTTTGGATTCAACCCGCACTTCACCTCCAATGTCTCCGCCGTCTAAACTCTGGTAACTGGCTGTTATGAGGATTGAAAGACTATCTCCGTCGCGAACCAATTCCATTGGAATATCTCGCAGATTCCGAGAAACGCTAAGCTTCAAATCATCGAAGGTAACCGGTTCGGAAATATGAACGGGAACCTTTACGGACTTAATGGGCGAGGATTTGTCAACTTCAAGAAAAACACGCTCAGTCGCGACTGCGATATTCCCTAAGACTTTGTATCGTAAAACAAGCTCCGCAATATGTTTGCCGTTGGTTCGATCGTGCAAATTAACGATCGATACAACATCTCCACTCAAAGTGGATTGCGGGACATTCAACTGGGCAACTACCTTTGTCTTTGAATTGCTGGGAAATTCGCCCGAATCAACTTCAAACTTGATGCAACTACAGGAGGCTCAAACTTGCGTGAACTGAATAGCTTCATTGAACGGGTTGGTGATAGAAAGAACAACCGTTGCCGAGGAACCGGCGGTTAACGGCGGCACAGTCGAAAGTATACGAAAACTTGGAAACTGCTCGGGCGTAGAAAAAGGCGGCACTTGAGTACGTTCAATCACACTGTTGGCCTGAATTTCTATCTCCGCGTTTTCTTTCCCTTGGCGTCATTGACTTGGTTCTCCTGGATCGATGTAGCCAGTCCCAGCCCACCCAAGGAACACAGCAATAAAAATACCGATTCGACCATCGTTTCGTCTCCAAATAATTGCAATCCGTAAAGAAGTGCACGTGTAAAGGAGTCCGCGTGTAAAGGAGTCCTAATTAATTTAAAGCTAAATGATTCCGAAGGACTTATCAACAATTATTTTCACAAAAAAAAATTACGTCCTGGAATTTTCATTCATTTACCCTTCCTAGCTAGAGTTCAGAAGTCGCCATCTCAGATGGATTACAGCTGATCTATCACAAGCGGCAATAGCGAAGGCGGCCCGCTGAAAAAAATCACCAAATTCCTAACCAGCCGACGTGGCCTAGCACCAGGTTTTCTGCCAGGTTTTCACAGGAATCGGACGCAAACAAGTTGCGGCGAACAAGGAAACTTGTTTTACGCGCGACGCCTAAGGTCTAAACTGCCCCGTTGCACGTCCTGGCAAAGACGTCCAACCACTACAGAACGGTGGAAGAGTCTTTCATTTCGACGATGCAAGGGACCGACCGTTGATGATTCATACCAAGACTGATTGCCAAAAATTACAACCGATACCGAAGTCTTGGCCACTACAATTTACTGGAACGAACCAACACCAATCGCAAAATAAGGGCACCCACCGTTAGCAAGGAAGCCGCCAAAAGATACGGGGCAAGAGTGCTATATTTCAGCAATGGGATGGCAAGTCCCGATCCCAGAATCCGCGCCAATGAATTGACACTTTGGCCGGTACCCAAAACGGTTCCCTGTTGATCGTCGGGGGCATGGCGCGACAACAAAGAATTGATGGACGGTTGCATAAACGAAAAGCCCGTGACAACCACAATCAACGACACAAACAACAACGGCAAGGATTCAACGTAAACGGCGTAGGTCACAATCAAGAACCCTACAATCTCCATGACAGCGCCCGCGGTGGCCATCGTCACTTCGCTAACTCGTTTATACAGTGGGCGAACGACACCGCCTTGAATTACGGCTAACGTAAAGCCAATAAACGCAAACGTCCCGCAAATGGCTCGCCATGAAAAATCAAACGGCTTACCTTTTACCAACATCGAAAGAGTCGTTTCAAAGTTAGCGAACGAAAAAACTAAGAGAAAGATCAACAGCAATATTGTGGGAACGCCTGGCAACGAAAAGGCGTCTCGAATGCCTCGTAAATTAAATCGTTCCGATGCCGACTTGCTTTTCTTATGCAATGATTCTGGCAACAAAAATGCGGCCAGGACCAACGCTCCAGCTGACAAGATCGCTGCCAAATATCCAGGCCACGGCCCAGGTGCCCCAGTCCCACTGGGTACCGCAAAAAAACCGAGGACTGGCCCAAAAGTAAAACCTACTCCAAAAGCCATACCCACCAAGGCCATGCCTCGGGATCGACCTTCGTTCGTCGTCGTATCCGCAATATACGCTTGGGCGGTACTTATCGTAGCCCCACAAATCCCGGCTCCGATTCGAGAAACAAAAATAAGTTCCAAACTCTGCCATTCGGTTGCCAATCCAAATAACGAATAGAACACCACCGAACCAAGCAAGCCAAACATCAGCACCGGACGTCGTCCAATGCGGTCCGAAACCATCCCCCAGATCGGCGAAAAGAAAAATTGCATCGCCGAAAAACTGGCCATCAACAAGCCGATCCATATTCCCGATTCATCAATCGTAAACTGCTCGGCATAGATTGGTAGCAAGGGCAGAACCAATCCGAACCCCAGCAGATCGATCATGACCACCAGAAAGATCACCAACAAAGAGCCTGTCTTTGCCTGTTTGTCCGTAGCAAGCAAACCTTCGTCATTCTCTGAAATTAGTGGGTCAGTACCTGAGACCTGCTTGTTAGCAGCAAGTTCATCAGGGTTCACGTTATCGTCTTGGTTCATTGAAATTAACAAATTAAGTGGTGATGGGATTGATCGGACGCCAGCAGAACGTTCATTGCGTCGGATAAAACTAGCCGACCCAGTCCGCCATGCCGTGCGTCAATAAAATCCTTGGTTTCATGGCAACGGCACGAACAATGCTCCCGTTACTTTTATCTGACCAACCTTATCTCGGCTGATCGGCGTACCACACATAGCTTACGCTAAACGGTTCATTCTGCGATAGAACCAACCCAGGCAACAGTAAGACAAAAGAAACGTAAACATCCAGCCTGTCCATCGTTGCGAAAATCTCCGGTCGGAAATCCCAGGCAAAATTGTCTCTAAATCGCGAGACTGGATCTGATCGATGGTCGACGCCACCCACTGCGAATCACCCACCAACTGCTCGATGGGTAACCAAGATCCGCCGGTTTGCTGTGCGATCTGCGACAATAAATCATCGTTCCGTCGTGTACTTCGTTTTTCAAGATCCGTAATCTGAACGTCAACCAGGGCCTGCAAGACCTCACCATCGGGCGAATCAGGCACCGGCAAGAAAAAACGCCACTGACCTTCGGCTTTGGGATTGACCGTAGTCCAGTAGCTACCAAGTTCATCTGGCTTGGCCTGCAACACGATCGGCTTGGTGGTTCCATCTGGCTGCCGCTGCATTGCCTGAATTTGGGGCGACTGGTAGGGCCGATCCTGAACGTCACGAAGCTGGGCTTGCAACGTTACCCGGTCACCCAACCAACAGCGTTGTTTATCAACCAAAAGCACACCACGACTGGAATCTCGCAAGGCGCGACCTTGTGACGCCCAGCGAATCAACTTCGTGTAATACGTTTGAAAGTATTCGACGTCAACTTCTCGAATCCGCCACATCTCGCCGCTGGCCTGAAAAAACACCCGACCGTTTCCCACAAATTGACCGGCCAAATAGATCGGTTTTTGCTGCCCCATTTGCGTTGCGGGGTCCGAGAAATAGGCAAAGACCTGTGCGCCCGACTTGGCTTCGTTGACCGCATAATAGCCATACACTCCCGCAAAATCGTTCCACGCTTGACGACTCGCTAACGGATCGTTCGTCAAACTCAAGAAGTCAACACTGGTTCCCTCGCGGGTAAACTCCAACGCAAACGCCTCGCGACCCCCAAAACGACCAATCTTCGTCCGAGTCGAACCCTGACTAAAAAATGAAACCGGATACAGACGTCGAATCGAATCAATCACCGCGTCCCCCCTTGGCTGCATCGACCACTCGGGCGTAAACACGGGCCCAGCAATCGTCACCAGTCCACCGCCTTCCCGTGCCACCCACTGGGTTAGAGCCTTGGCCTGAGCCACATCCAAACGCTGCCAGTCTGGATCGATTGCCACGATACAGTCGTAACGTTCTAACGATTGCAGATCTACGGGAAATGCTTGCAGCAACTGATCGGATTCCTGATCCGCACCCGGCCCAGCCGACTGCAACCACACATCCAGTTGCACCATCTTGTCGCGGAACAATTGATTGCGCAAAAAACGGAATTCTCGCGTGGGGCCACCGGCGATCAACAAGACCGTACTTTTGCGTTGGGCAACTTCAATTTGAATCGAACGAGTGTGGTCGCTTGGATCCGAATCTCCGGCACCACCATCGACTTGTACTTGAAATTGCTTACGTCCAATTTCGCCAGAGTCCAGTTCAAACCGAAATGCCGATGCGATCGAGTCAGGCCCCAAAGTCAGGGTCTGAACTTGCATTTGTTCAGTCGTCTGCCCAGTCTGAATGTCCATTGCGAACAATTTCACTTGAACCGTTTGCCCTTCCATCGCCCACCCGCGAACAAAACCTTTGATTTCCATGGGATTGTTGGGAAAGACTTTACTGGGCCCTTCCAGACTGGCCAACGCCACGTTTTGCATGGATTGGGTACCGCCAATACCAATCACTTCCACAGGCACTTTAACTTGCCGCATCAATGCCAGAGATCGGTCCAGCGTTTCTCCCGCATTGTCATTCCCATCCGAAACCAAAATCACTGCCGCCAAGGAACCGCCCAAGTATTTTTTGGCAATCGCCGATAACGCCGAACCCACTCGAGTCTCGCTGCCCGAAGGAAAAACCTGCTCACTAACCTGTTGCAAGAATTCATCCGCATCGCCCATCTCTTTTGGCAATGACAATGGTAAAGAAGGTAGCTCCGCAGACGAGCCCTCTTTGCTGACACTCAATCCAGAGTCGTCTGAAGCCTCTTTCCTACTTGCCGAAAGCTCCGAATCTTCACCTTGCCAAAGAGCACCTTCGGTAAACTCGTCTGTCGCAAAATAGTCAGTGGCGACCACCATCGGCATGTCGCCTCCTTGAAAGACCGACGTCAATTTTGTCTGCAACGGCCAAGTCGATTCCAGTAAGTCTCCTCCGCCAATCGCGGCCAACCCCGCACAAAAACTCAACGTCCCCAGTGAAAGAAGCGTGGACCCGGTCAATCGTCCGCGCAGCAATTGCCCACTGCCCACGACAATCAGAAATGTGCCCAACAGGCCCAATGCCAAACCCACAAACAATAAGTTCCTGACCCAAATCCATCTGGGAAGCAATTCCTTCCGCAAACGATCGGCATTTTCTTCCAGCCAAATCGATTCAACCACATTCGCATTGTCAATTGAAAGTTTGCCCGTTCCTGAAGTTCGCAATAAGCGACTCAACAACTTAGGCTGATCATTTTCGTCAAATTGATAAACCGAAATTTCATGCTTGGCCTGCAGTTGCGATAGGATTCTGCTGGACTGCAAAATCGATAGCATTTGCTGAAACCGAGTCTCTGGGGCAACGTCAACACTGGCGGTTTCGTCAGGAAGATTGCCCACATCCTGCTTGGCAAGCGACAAGGCAGCCGTTGTCGACTGGTCTCGCAAATTCATACTTAAACTTGAATCCAGTAGCACGCATACTTCCGAAGATTGGACGACGCGTTGTTCGCTAATCCGCTGCAAATTAAGAAAGAAAAGCCCGATCGCCACGACCGGCAACAAGCGTAAGCTTAGCAACGCAAAACGCGCGAGCTTTCCGGCTTGTTTTGACTCGCGAACGGTCGCCCAAATCAATCCAGCTGAAAGCAATAACAGACACAACACGCACAGCGCTACCTGCCACCATGCATCCATCGGGAACAGTGGATTAAGCCGATAAAGCAAGCGAAATTGGCCATCAGACGAATTCATGAAAAGACATAACTTCTGAAACAGAAACGAAACTTTGTAGCAATCACTTTCAATCCTAACTTGACGTCCCGAAAACGAAACATGGTCCACGCATTTCATGGTCCACGCATTTCATGGTCCACGCATTTCATGGTCCATGACAGAGAATTCTATTGGCCCGCGGTCCAGATTGCCAAAATAGGTTCAACCGCTAACAAAGCCAACAACACCGCAAATAAGATCCTGGTCAATGGCGTCGTTGCCACTTGCCCCATTTGCAAATCAATTTGATTCCACTGCAAAAACTGAACTTGATCCGCAGGCAACCCACTCAAACCATTCATGTCGCTGCGACTCAAGTCACCTTCCTCCACCGCAACATGAGTCACGACTCGGTCATACTGCCATGATCCCGTCGCTTTTTCAAACCCCACGTCCACAACCGTTGGGCCAACCGCCGTCAGTCCAACAGTCATTCCCGAACCCTGCCAATTCATTTCGCCCAAACCGATTCCTTCCCCCAGCGGCCCGCGGTCACTGGCGCTTGCTGCAACGTCACTACCCACATCTCTTGATTCCGAATCGCTCGTCGCCCATTGCATTTGAATCCTTCTCAGCATCGCTTGCTTCGCCCAGGCATTAACTAGCACGCTGGGGCCATCGCCAATTGCCGACACGTTTCCCACTCCCGCTGAACCTGGCAGAGCGTCGATCGCTGCTCCCCCTTCACCTTGCGGGCTTTGACCGGACACGACGCTCGCATCGACGGCCATGACATTTACTTGCAACCCTTCGATCGTTTGATCCCGCAGTGGCCGCAACCAGAACTTAACACCTTTAACGTCAATAGCGGGCAAGTCAACACGAAGGTCGCCACCCACTACCAGCGTTTGGGCGTTGGATCTGGCGGCCAAAAATTCACTTAGAAGCAACATGCCTGATGGAAACGTTAACTCTTGCGGCCAATTATTCCACTGACCATCGATCGCAGTCAGGAACGTTACAATTTTCCCCGCTCCCAATCGGTGCTGAGTAACCAAGGGCCAAGTCGATTTGCCTCGAAAATTTGCCAAGACTTCCATCGATTGAATCGGCCCCGTTCCCCCACCAGACTGCAAAGATTCCGCATCAACCTTCCACAGTTTTGAGAAAACCACCGCATCCAATTGCGACCCATCGTCATCTCCAAACGCGTCAAAAATTGGGTGCGAAACCGTTTGCAAATCGGCGGGTTCGTCAACAACCGCTTCAACGCTATCGACCACCCGCTGCAAGACTAGCGGGAACAGGCCTTTCTGGACTAATGTCTGATTGTAGAAGCGAGTTTGCACATTGTCGCCCACAAACCAAACTAGGCCACCGCCCGCTTGAACGTAGCGAACCAATTTATCAACTTCCCCTGCGTCCAATCGCGGTACATTCACCATGTAGATGATCGGAAATTGATCCAACTGGTCAGCCTTCCATTGGCGTATCGCCGACGCGGTTTGAACCTCTGCAACAATGCCAGTTGTATTGCCGGGGTTTAATGCCTGCGTCAAATACCGACTGTCCTGCCCCAAAGTGTTATCAATCACTAACACCGACACATTTGCCTTCACTTCAACGATTTGATGACGCTGATTATCGGCCGCTAAAAAATCTTCTGGCAACCGAGCGGCAACCAAATGACGCCCCGCTGTAGGAAACGCTACGGGAAAACTTTCCAAAGTGGTTTCACCGGGGGCAATCGATTCAATCAACACAGCAGGCAAGTCAACTTTACGCCACACGTGCTCGGGCGTGCCCAAATCGAGCGGCAATTCTGATTCTTTCAACAAGGGCTGGTCCGACAAGCTTTCGTAGGCTGTCAGCGACACCACTACATTGTTGGCAACTTGGCTACCAAAATTCTTGATCGCAACTTGCATCACCTGCGGCACTCGAGTCGTGTTCAAACTCCCTTCCACCACAAGATTCTGAACCGCCAAGTTCTGCGATGCTGGATTGCCTTCCACCTTCTGCCAACCGCAGTCAATCAAGTTCAGACGAATCTGATTCGCCGCAGCTTCCCCTAGTCGCCGCCACACGCCTGCGGTCGGGCCCCACTGTTGGCCCCGAAAATCGCTCAACACGTGAATGACATATCGCTGGGAAGGATCCACCGCAGTTCTTTCCATCGCCCAGGCGATCGGCGATTCAGGACCATCGGCCGTAAATGTCTTCGGTCGCTTTGCCAACAACGCGGAGACCTGCTGCGCTAACTGCGAAGTCAAAATTTGGTCATCCACCAACAACAGACTCTTGCTTGGCCTGCCCTTTGCTTGATTCCTCAGTTCGTCCGACAGGTCCTGGTTCGCTTCAGCCAAGGCGGTTGACGTCGACCATGTTGACAGCGTCAATCTCTGATTGGGTCGCTTTGCCAATTGTTTTAAAAGTTGTTCGATCGCTAAGAAACTGCGCCCAGCGGGTGATGAACCTTCCAACACTTGATCCATCGAAAAACTATCGTCGATCAAAATCAAATGATGCGTGACTGCGTCGTCGCCAAAAAATTGCTGAAACTGTCGATCGTTGCAACCAAATTGACCCAAGGTAAACAGCCCCAACAACAATACGGCCATTCGCGTTGCAATCAACAACCACTGCTTGATTCGAACCCAGCGCTGACTGCGTTTTTGGCTCTTCAACAAAAACGCCATCGCCGCCCAACGTATTTTCTTATGCCGGTATAGCTGAATCAAATGGATCAGCAGCGGCAGCAGCAAACAAGTCGCGGCTAACGCCCACCAAATTCCACTAGAAACCGCAAATCCGTTTTGCATAACTTTTGCCAAGCTTACTTTCGTTTAATTAACCAAGTGCCGATCGCAAAACCTGCGTTCCCAAGTAACTCAAAAACCGAAAACTTAATGACGAATAACTATCGACCAAGACGCAGACTGCGACGATTCAAAAAAGCCGTCAACACACCCGCCAGCGATTCACTGGTTCGGACCAACCGGTAATCCACCGCATACCTGGAAGTGATTGTCCGGATTTGGTCCAAGTGTTCTTCAACCGCAGCCAAATAACCATCTCGCAAATCCTTAGGATTGCACTTCATCCAAAAATTACTTTCGAAGGCTTCGAATCGACTGGGACCCTCAAATGGAAAATCCAGTTCATCGTCGTCCATCACGTGAAGCAGCAAAATCTCGTGCCCAGCGGCCGCAAGTCCACGGATTCCTCGCCCAAAGCTGTCCAAGTCAACCAGCAGATCGGAAATAATCACAAACAAACCACGCCTGGGAAACGCACCGGCCAGCTTCAAGAAGATGGGCTCGATGTCCGCTTGCTCAACCGCCATCGTTTCAGGAACACTCCCGCCCTGTGACGCCGCATCCAGCGCGGGGGCGTTTTCAATTCGATCCACTTCGGATTGCAAAACCTCCAACAATTCGGCAAGGTGAATTTGAGAACTTCGCTGCGGAAGATGCTGCGAAAATCGTTGCTCGAACGTCACCAATCCAACGGCATCCTGTTGCTTCAAAATCAACCACGACAAACTGGCGGCCACGGTCGCGGCGTACTGCAGTTTCGTCAATGCACCACGACCGTAAGCCATGCTGGGCGAAATATCTAACGCAACAGTACAGCGCAGGTCGGTCTCTTCCTCAAATTGCTTGACATACAGACGATCTTGCCTGGCCCATACCTTCCAATCGACGTGCCTGAGATCATCACCCGAGACATAAGGTCGGTGCTGCGCAAATTCTACGGACTGCCCAAAATAGGGACTGCGATGCGTACCGTTTAGAAATCCTTCGACTACTTTCCGGGCTCGCATTTCCAGTCGCTGAATCTTAGCCAGCGTCTCAGGATGCAAAAATCCCTTGGAGTCGTTCATCGGAACTTAGTTCACTTTCTTTTTCAGGAGTCACTTCGACGATTTCACGGATCACATCATCTGACGTCACTCCGTCCGCGGCAGCCCCAAAACTGACGACCACTCGGTGCCTAAGAACCGGAACCGCCAACGCCTTAATGTCTTCAGTGGTCACATGGGTCCGGCCATGCAGCAACGCCCGAGTCTTTCCACCAAGAACCAAAAATTGAACCGCTCGAGGCCCAGCACCCCAACTAACTTTCTGTTTAATCGAATCAGTGGCACCCGGTTGCCGGATCCGTGTTTGTCGCACCAATGTCAATGCGTAACGAATCACATGGTCGGAAACCAATACGTCCCGCACCATCGCCTGTAGCGATAATATTTCTGATTCAGAAATCACCTTTTGAATATCTGCCTGAATGCGACCCGTCGTCCGCCGTGCAACTTCCAGTTCATCATCAAACGTCGGATAGTTAACGAAAACCTTGAACATGAAACGGTCTTGCTGGGCCTCGGGCAGTGGATAAGTCCCCTCTTGTTCGATCGGATTCTGAGTCGCCAGCACAAAAAACGGACTTGGCAAAAGATGTCGCTTCCTGCCAACGGTCACTTGCCGTTCTTGCATTGCTTCTAACAATGAAGCCTGCGTCTTAGGCGGTGTCCGATTGATTTCATCGGCCAAGACCACGTTCGCAAAAATAGGACCGTTCAAAAAGCGATACTCGCGTTGCCCCGTCGATCGATTCTCCTCAATAATTTCCGTACCGGTGATGTCGGCAGGCATCAGGTCTGGCGTAAATTGGACTCGACTAAAATTAAGATCCAACGTCTTGGCCAAGGTGCTGACCATTAAGGTCTTTGCCAGACCAGGAACGCCTTCCAACAAACAATGCCCCTGGCTAAAAATCGCGATCAACAATTGTTCGATCACCTCTTGCTGGCCAACTATCGCCTTCGATATTTCGGCCTTAACCCGCGAATAGACCGTCGCCAGACGATCGACCGACGCCTGATCCAAAGCGTTTGCGTTACTATCATTCACTTTAGAATTTCTCCGTTTTCGATCGCTAGTTTCAGAGGCAGCGTTGCCACCGGCACCACGATTTGAAAGTTCCAAAAAGCGACCCCATACCGTCTCACATTCGCCACGCGGCGTTGGTCTCTATTTTGAGTTATACATCCGTGCCGACGGTTCGGATACGCGTAGCTGCACCATCGGTCTGGGAGGCGCATCTTTTTTGTCCGTCCAAGTCATCACAAAATTCAACGGCCCGGCATCAATCCGAATTTGTTTCGACGCTGGATCGGCCGACATCTTAACCATTTGGACACTGGTCTGAACCCGTTGGTCAAACAATAACGATCCATCGCGCAAGTCGACACCAACCACTTGAGTCAAAACACCTTGACCAGACATTCGCCGTCCAGGTACGGCCATGCGACCCATCGTCAGGAAAGGTAGAAAATCCGGTTGATCCGCCCAAATCGAAAAGTATTCTATTGCCAAAGACTCTTTCCAGGCCGGCTTAAAATCTTTTTTGTCAATTTTCTGCAAGTGAATCATGCTAAGACTTTCCCAGCTTGGAATCGGCGAAAACTGGACGTCCAACGACGCAATTCTTTGATTCCTAGATTCCGGTCCGCTTAAGAAGACTAACCAACTATCGGGCCGCTCAACGACGTTCAAACTTTCGCTTCCCTTAAACATCTCCACCTCAGATTCACACTCAATCGTCCCCGTTGCAAGATCACGGACGACAAAATGGCCCGCTTCGTCTAACGTGCTTATCGTCTGGTTGATGGGATCCAATGTCGCTAATGCTCTCCGATCAAAAGCGGCCTCCCAGACCAGGTGGTTGCGTTCCAAATCCCAGACGGCTAACTTTTTCTCCTTGGTCTGATCATCCTCTTGATCCATCAGAGCAAACTGGCCAAAAACATCCCAGACACTGTCGTACGTCCCTGGAAACGGAAATTCTTCCAACAGTTCACCACTTTGTCGATCAAACTTTCCCACAATCCCCGTTTGGTAAATCGCGAAGTAATGCGCATCCGATTGAATGACATTTGTTATTTCCACCGCCTCGCTACGGATCCAACGAACCTGTCCCGCTATCGAATCCACGCAAACAATCTGACCGTCCGATTCGAAAGCAAAACTATCTCTTAGCACATTTGAAACACTACCCAGCGAACGAGACGACCGCGTGTCCGAGTAGCGATTCCTAGAAACACCCCAACGGTCATTCAGCTGTACCGTTCTGTAGCCACTATTGAGTGGATTCAAACTATCGGGCGGAAGAAGATCTACCGGCGGTGTGCGAATATCACGAATCCATATTTTTGGATCGGCAACACCTCGACGCATCCGAAATAAATCGACACATACCACCTCGCCGCCAAATTGGCCAATCCACATCCCGCCCACCATTCGGCTGTGCGGTACCAACTTTGGGTCAAATCCCCGACTCGCTAACTCACCCAAGAAAACCGTCCCAAGCCGTTGCCCCCAACCGTCACACAATTCCAACAAATTCATATTAGGCTGATAACGGCAACTGACTTTTAATGGAAAATTGGACAGCGTTTGCTGGCATTCAACGGCAATCCAGCCGCTGCTGGAAAGATCAAATCCAGAGCTGTAAACCTTTTGAGTCTGAGAAACAGAATCAAACCAGAACCCTCTGCCGAACCCGGCCTGTTTCCCCAACAACTTACCCTGCCCGGCAACGGTTAACGAAATTTGTTCCCGTCCTTCGCCTATCCCAATCACTTGACACGCGTAGCCGGCAATCTGTTTCTCATGCGACACATCCTTAACGCCACCCCATGGACCACTGGGCTGGGTCGACGAATGCGTGGAAGCTTCAAGCTCCCATTGCTCTTGAAGCTTATCCAACCTTCCCAACGCAACTTCCAAGGACACTGCTGATTGCCAAGCAGTTTGACCTGCATTTCCGAATCTTGACCAATCACGTAGTTCTTCTAACCGAGCAAAAGCTTGCCAACCGAACCCCGTTCGCCACAACACTTGAGCCATCAAGCATTCGGCTTCCCAGACAATCCATCGATCACCAACCGGTTGATCCACCGGCTGTCGCAAGTCAGTCGATTCAACATTCCAATCACCGCTCAATTTCGATGGAACCTGCAGATACGGCAACAATATCGATTGGCATTTCAACCATTCACGCCGTTCAAAAAACAATTCAGCCAACTGCCACTGCTGTTGCAAAGGCAAAGTGTCTGGCCCCAAGTTGATACAAAATCTAGACAGGGCGTCAACGTCGCCGCGACTTAGAAGCAATTGGGATTGTTGATCAAGCACGCTCTGACAGGCAAGCAACCCTTCACGCTGACCAGGCAAGCTCAGTTCAGCGGTGATTTGATTCCACTGAACGTGAATCCACTGGGGCCATGACATTCGAACTCTTGAATTCAAATCGGAAACAAATTCCTGATCCGTTTGCTGGGCAGGATCCAGTATTGATAATTCCGCCAGATAATTGGTTGCTCTCAGCCAGTCGCGATTTGATATTGCGCCTTCCACTTGAAAACGTAACAAAACCACCAAATCTCGTTCAGCCAATAAAGACCAATGCTTCTGCACCCAATTCGAAGCTCGCTGGCCATCGTTTCGCAGCAGGTCCAAAATAGCGTTTGCTAATAGTTGTCCGTGGTAGTCGGTGGATTGTCGTTGATACGTGATTTCAAGTAACTCAATCGCCTCCTCCCAACGCTTCTGCGAGACCAAAAGTTGCCCCTTCAAGACCAGCAGTTCCACCGGCAACGCCGCCAATACTGCGGCGTCATTGCCCACCTTCGCCTCCACCGCATTGACTAATTTCTCCGCGGCATCACCTTGAAAAAACGCTGCCACTCGATCAATCCCCAGCGTCACGACATCACGATCATTGCACACCATTGTGTTGATCTGAGTCGACATATTGACTTCTAAGCTGATCGCGCCTTCGTCACACGCAACCTGCACAACCGTCCCTCGGGTGGTCGGCAAGAAGGCAGAATTTTGGTTGAAAAACCCTAAGCCAGAGATACGGAGGTCCGATGGCAAGAGGGTTTCCCAAAGGAATTTCCCTCCACCCAGCGACACTCCTCGAATTCGATCGGCCCCCACCATCAAAATCGTATCGTCCACACCCCCAACCACAAATTGGCAACTATCCTTGGGAAGCCCTTCCAGTTTAGGAACTTCGACTTCACCGACTCGATCCGGCACGCGAGGGCGACGCACCGTTTTGTTTCCACTACTGGGAAGAGAAATATCCGGCGACTCCCATTCCGTCTTCCCTGTCATTAGATCAACGCAGTAAAGAAAGTCGGACTCTTGGGGCGTTAGCAAAACACGGTTGCCAATCACCTGAATCGCTGGGCCTAACCAACGTACCGAGCCGCCATTGGTTGCACTGCGCCGAAACGTTGCAGTCCCAGACAAGTCCATGGTCGATGCATAACGCAAACCCCAAAGTAAATTCTTGGCAGACAAATCAACCGCAACCACCACACCCAGGCCCGTCGGACAAACCAGAACACCACTGGCGAAAGTCGGGGAAATCGACTGCTGACTTCCATCATCAAGTCGAAGCGACGATTCTACGGTTGCCAACGATTGCTGCCAAACCAAAGCCCCAGTCGCTGTATCGATTTCTAACAGTTGAACGATCCCATCCAACCAGGCAATGGAATACAAGTTCCCCTCGATCGGCAAAGGTGGACCCAAGAAATAGGCTCCAGCCAGTTTCGGTTCAGCAAATCCAGAGTCACCACCTACAACCCAGTGCATGGCACCCTGTTTTTCAACATCCAACGCGACTAATCGATTGCTGTTCGCCAAATCGGAACGACGACTGTTAATCCACACGCCAGATTCCAGCGAATCCGACACATTGGTCTGCTCGACAAAGAAGACCCGCTTCCCGTCGCTGGATAAATCGTCCGCACCACCCTGTCGACTTAACCAGGAATCCAAGCTTGGCGATTCAGGCCGATCTTCACCCAAGACCATGGAACCCAGCGCTGCTTGATCTGCCGACAAATCATCCACCGCCGGATAAAACCAACTACGACGCCCCGTTCGCAAATCAATGCCAATCGTCTTGGCAAACGAACGGTACACGACCGTCGAACCTGTGACGACCGGTGGCGATGCCAATATCACTTGAACTTGTCGCTCTTGCCGCTGCTTGTACGCTTGCAGGACAGCCTCTTCTACCAAAACATCATTGATACGAGGCAGTTCCCAACGGCACGATTGCAACGGAAACCCCGTTCCACTGGCAAGATTCCGCCGACTGTTGCCACCGCTGACCAACCACTCTTGCACCGACTTACTATTGGCGTACCCACTCTCGCCAATTAAACGAGCCAACCAATTGAGCGGATCTTCTTGAGAATCAAACCAAGGCACCTGCCGTCCGCCAAAAGTCAACAATTCAGTCGCTGCCGCTTGGTTGCGAATTCCCTGAAGCGTTTGCCTAGCTTGTTGCGGCTGATCCCCCAATAAATCACACACGGCCAACAACAAACTTAATTCTGGATCATGCTTTTGCTTGGCTTCCCGAAGCGTCAACAACCGGCGAAAGACACTGGCGGCAAAACCTGGTCGACCCTTATTAAAATGATCGTAGCCCAACAATAACGTGGCTTCGATTCCAGCATCAGTGTAGAGAAATCGCCGAGAAACCTCCGTCAATCCAGCAGCGTCGTGATCGACAAGCGATTGCTCTAACAGTCGCTGAGCCACAGCAGCATGTTTTAACTGAAACAGCTGCCTCTGCTTGGGAGCAATCGCACTCATCAACGCATGCGCTGCCCAAGTCAGACTAACATTCCCATCTATATCGCCTGGCACTTTGACTAGGTAATCTTCTGGACTCTCACGCGAAATGACCGCCCCCAACCAATCAACGGCCTCGTCAAAATTCCCGGCGGCATACGCTTCGTACCCTCGAACCAATGCCCGCGATAGCTCTCTTGGCGGTGGCGTAAAACGATCTTCCGGTCGAAAGGTTACCTCCCAGGTCGCGTTACTGCCGACCACTGGAATCGGAAAATAGTCTCCTGGCTGGCCCGGCGCGGCGACCGAGAGTTCTTGGGTTCCCGAGCGACCTTGCTGCACGCTGCCCAAAGATTCAGAACGTTTTGAAGCAGGCAGGCCCGCTGCTCGAACCACGGGTTCCCAGGACAACACCTTCGGATACTCGGCTCTGGCAACCGCAAACTTCGCCGTTATCAGCAACAGGCACACAGGCACGACCATCCGTCCAAAACCAAACGCCACCCTTGCCCAATACAGGCAAGCACCGGCCAGGGTTTGCTGACACAACCACAGGCTTGCCAAGAAATCAGGCATCTGAACTCCCTTGTCTTCCGCCATGCTATCAACTCCATTCCGATCCATCGTGACGCCGCCCAATGCGAACTATTTTTACTTGATCACTTCCTAGCGAAGGACCTTGCCCTGGATATCCATCAGTTGAGAATTGGGTACCGAGTTTCCAAATCGTTCGTATTGATCGAAAGTCCAAACTACTTTCTTCGAATTGGGTTCAATCTCCACCAACAAAGGATTTCCTGGCCCTGCGTGACAATTCCCAATCACGTAATTCCCATTGGGTAGTACTTCCAAGGTCGTGACCCATGCCAAAGTGATTCCTGGCAAGTCATTTTGCTGAACCTTCCAAACGACCTCTTGGCTAGGTGTGACTTCAATGACACTGTGCCCATTGCCTGTCGCAATCAGTGTGTTCCCGTTTGGTAAGCGTACTGCGGCGAATGCTTTATTGCCAAAGGCTTCAGGACCGTGGCCCGGTTTGGCTGGTTGATCAAACATGGGAACTTCGAATTCCCAAACCACTTGGCCGCTGCTATCGTATTCGCGAACTTTTCCATCGCCTTCATGACACACCAAATAGTTTCCGTTGTCGATTTTTCTTGCCAGCCTAGTGTCCGTGTGTGGGTGCGGATTTTCGACCTTTAACTTGACTTCCTTCAGTATCTTCCCTTCGCGATCCACTTCAATAATCCTAGCCGGCCCCGATTCGGCAATCATGACCACGCCGTTGGCGAGTGGTTGGAATGCGTGGATCTCGAGCGGCTTTCCTGCGTTTCCGTTAGACTTTGCGCTGTTGTAACTCCAAACGATTTCTTTCGTCTTGGGGTCAATCTCAACAACACTTCGAAAGTCCTGCTGCACCATAATGTTGCCATTGGGTAGCACATGAATGTCATGAATGCCCCCCCAAGGCATCTCCCACTCTACCGCTCCCCTGGCATCCACGATGGCCAGTTTCCCATTACCGTTGGTCACCAGCCGATGCTGCGCAAAAATTTCCGACGGTGAAATCAAGACCGCCAAACACAAACAAAGGAACAGATAGCGATTCATGACGGGCTTCTTTCAAACGAAATGGAGGGCCGGCGTTTTCGAAAAACGTAGATTCCGAACCGTTCATAGTAGTAGATTTCCGCGATCAGGTCGCCATCATTGGCAGATAATCTGTGCCAAACGACCTCGCATGAGCGGACTGCTGGATTGTTAGGCGTTGGGTGCCTTGGGTTTGAGCTATCTTCTCATGTGCCTAAACTGGCTATCACCCCAACCGCCAAGATCAACTACGCCCCAATCAACTACGCTACGGCCTGTTGCTAACTTGCCGCACATGGCCTGCCCAACAAGACAACACACTGGGCGATTTAGAAGCCCCAGCCAACCCTAGACCGGCTACGCCCGGTCCGCCGGAATTCAGTAAACAGCTGGCAGCAACTGGGCAGCAACGACGCCTGCCGCCCCACATTTCCAGAGGGTTCGCCATCACGAAGCGGTTCGAAAATCACCGCTGAAAATCGCGGCATATTCAAGATTCAGCTTCAATTTCCGCCCACTTTGAGGCCGATAATTGGTGGGCAACGCGAGACGTCCAAAACCTTGAAAAACAGACGTTTTGGTTAATCAGAGCCGTTTTTGTAGCAGAAAATGGCTGTTTTTAGTGGAAAATGGCTATTTACTGGCCGTTTTGACCGCCATCACGCTTGCATTTTCTTACCTAATCGATCTAATTCGACGCAATCCGCTTTTTATGCGGTTAGCGTAATACACCGAATTTTAATCACATGCGTCAGCTCAGGGAGGGTTCTACCCTATGGCAAAGAAAAAGGCTCCAGCGCCAAAGGCACCGACTAAAACTGAAATTTTGACCAGCATTTCCGAGGCAACTGATTTGTCGAAGAAAGACGTTGGACTGGTTTTGGACGGTCTGTCGGAAGAAATCGCGAAAGCAGTTTCCAAAAAAGGCCCAGGCGTTTTTGCAATTCCTGGTCTATGTAAGATCCAGATCGTGGATAAACCAGCAACCCCCGCAAGGAAAGGCGTTCCTAATCCTTTCAAGCCCGGCGAATTGATGGATGTTCCAGCCAAACCAGCCAAGCGAATCGTCAAGGTTCGTCCGTTGAAGGCCCTAAAAGATATGGCCATGTAAACTATGGCCTTGTAAGATGGGCGTCCCGAATTTGACCCTCGGTTGGAACCGTTGCGGATCCGGCCTTGGGCTTTTGAAAATGCGATGTCCATCTTTCAAATAAGAACCAAAAAAACCCGTCCAATTTTGGCCGGGTTTTTTTATTGAACCTCAACATTTGAAACTCGAAAAATCACTCACTCTGTCGTTAGTGCTTGAACTTTTGTACCGTTCACTAAGCCACAACCTGCGACCTGCGGTCGGCAATCAACTTCATTAGGGCCTTGTGCGGGTCGGCAAACTTTTGAATGCCTTCACTCATCAGCGTCTCTTCCATTTTCGTAAAGTCCACATACTTATCGATGTCAGCCAACACCTCGGGCGCTGGCAGACGATCGATCTGTTTTGTGAACAGCATTCCGCTTTGCGAGGCCTTTACGTTTGTCGCTGGCGGGTTTGTTTGAATGCCACTGCCGCACAATTGTTCAACGTACTTCCAAGGTGAATCTTCAGGTTTCTTAGTACCTGTACTGGCAAAAACGATCTGCTGCTGCAAACGAGTCGGATTGGTTTTCCAAAAATCTTGATTCTCTTGCCAAATCCTCTTCGCATTGACAATCCCAACCAGTCCTTGAGCGGACGAACTTAATTCTGGAACCGAATTTTCGGTGTAAACATCAATTCGCGAAACAAAAATACTATAAACACTCTTGAAGTTGTCCAAGTCGCCGCGACGCTGCGCACCTCTCCAAACCGCATCCTTGGCAGCTTGGTATTGTCGCGAGGAAAACACAAGAGTCACATTCAAAGGGATCCCCAACGCGGCCAATTCCTCGACCGCTTCAATTCCCGCAGGAGTTGCCGGCACTTTAATCATTCGGTTAGTATGCCCGGCATGCCAATGGCTTCCCAGTTCGATATACCGCGACACTCGGTCGGCATGAGGCATATTCAGTTGGGGATCTTCGATCAATGGATCCACTTCAAAACTAACGTAACCGTCGTTCCCCTTAGTGTGTTCGAAGACGTCTAGAAACTGCTGTTGTGCTTGGCTGACCAACCAGTCGGTCATTTTCCAAGCGATCGATTCGTCGGAATCGTCTTCAGCGCTCCACGATGCCAACTTCTCATCAAACCTTCCCGTCTTGATCAAATCTGCCACAATAATTGGATTGCTGGTCGCGCCAGTTGCCCCCATCGCCTTATTTGAAATGACGAGTTCAGGATCAATGGAATCCAACCACAACTGAGTGCCCGAATCCAACAACGACTTAATCGATTGACTCATGTCTACTTCCTTCGTACAAAAATCCCAGCCAGTGCGTTCCGAAACAAACGGTTTAACTTGCTTCATGGTAACGAAATTCAAGTTCCCGTGAACAGCAATTTACAATTGCCCGGACTTCCTCTGAAAATCGAAAAGGACCGACACGAACGTCATTTTCAAGAGCCCGAACCCAAAAAAACTCGGTTGAGGATTCAACCGAGCTTATGCAGCTTTTCAAATTGGCGATTCACCGCGGCAAGTAATGCCACTAAAACCGTGCCACGACCCTACGATTGTTCCCCACGCAGGATGGCTTCAAACGCGTCCCCTGTCGGAGGGTCCAGCAGATCATCGATATCTTCGCTTCCGCCGACTTGGTCCAAAAAGGCCTTTTCTTCGGACTCGACGGTCGCTCGATCCACCGAACTAACTCGGAACGATCGAACCACTTCAGAATCGCTGACAGCATCCACGTCTTCAGTCAAATAGGTGTATTCGGTTGCCATGCGTTGGAAGAAACGTGACGACGACTGGGCCTCGACCGTGGTGACACGCTTTTCACTGACTGCCGAATGAATGATCGAACGCACACCTCGCATCACGTCTTCGGGCGTATGGTTGACCAATTCCAAAGCCTCGGACACTACCGTGCCGCGACGCGTAAACACCATCAAACGCCCCTCAGCGTCCGTATCCACCGTCAACACATGCAATCGCCCCAACAGGTTGTGATAGTCTCCCAGCACCTCCTGATAGGCACCTACTAGGAAAATACCCAACCAGTAAGGTTCATTCTCTTGCAGCGGATGCAATGGCAAAGTCTTACGCTTCCCGTTAGGGCCAACGAAATTCACTATGCAACCATCCGAATCGCAGGTGATGTCTCCAATGGTGCCCTGAGCCGTAGGTTTTTCATCCAAACGGTGTATCGGCATCAAAGGGAAAAGTTGATCAATTGCCCAATTATCTGGCAGCGACTGAAACAGCGAAAAGTTAGCGTAGTAGGTGTCAGCCAACATTTGACCCAATTCCTGCAGTTCTTTTGGGACAAATTCTAGTTCCTCCAATAAACCACGCACCCTTTGGCAGAGGGCATAGAACATTCGCTCGGCCTTGACTCGCTGGTCCAAGGTCATGTGCCCGTTAGCGAACAACTGAAGTGCCATTTCAACCGCCTGCTGACCGTCGTGGTAAACTTCCAAAACGTTCTCTTGGTTCAATTCAGACAGGTTGCCTTGCAATTCAAATAACGGCGGAATCTTTTCTTCACCGGCCGCAAGTTCCAACGCATCATGCCGCGCAGGCTGGCCTGCCCCAAGCACAGGAACCACCAATACGCCGTGATGCGCCGCCACTGCACGTCCACTTTCTGAAACAATGTCGGGGTGTGGTACGCCCATTTGGTCGCATACTTGACGCATGTAATACACCACATCATTCGCGTACTCTTGCAGCGTGTAATTCATACTGGACGGTTCAGTATTGCGGTTACCCGTGTAATCCACAGCCAATCCGCCACCCACGTCGATCGTGTTCAGCGGAACACCTTGCTTGTAAAGATCACCATAGATCCGCGTCGCTTCGATGATCGAAGCCTTAATGTGCCGCACGTTATTGATCTGGCTTCCAGGATGGAAATGCATCAGCTCCAGACGATGAAACAATCCAAGTTCCCGCAGATGTTCGATCCCGTCGAGCAATTGACTGGTCGACAATCCAAACTTTGAACTGGTTCCTGCGGAACTTTGCCAGTGACCACTGACCCGCGCAGCCAATTTGACGCGTACGCCCAAACGAGGACACACGCCCAAACGCTTGACACAGTTGGCCACCATTTGGATTTCATGTGGCTTTTCGATAATGATCGTGACATTCCGCCCCAACTGGAAAGCGCGGATCGCCAACTCAATGTAGGTATCGTCCTTGAAGCCATTGCAGAAGACGGGTGTTGAATTGTCCGCCTTGCAGATAGACGCCATCATTTCAGCCTTGCTACCGGCTTCCATTCCAACGGCCGAGTCCACTTCGGCGCCACTAGCGAACACCGCATCCAACACCTCTTGGTGCTGATTGACCTTAATCGGGAACACCAACGTGTACTTACCTTTGTAGCCGTATTTCTGCCGCCCAGCTTCAAAGGCAGCATACAACTGCCGAACCCGAGCCCGTATAATGCCCGGCAAGCGAATCAAAACCGGTGGCGTCAAATCTTGAGCCAACCCCTGATTGACGATCTCAACCAGGTCCCATGCCACGTCTTTACTAGGATCGGGATGCACTTTAATGTGTCCGTTTTCGCCGATAGAAAAGAAACTATCGCCCCATCGATCAATTTGGTAGGTGTCAACCGCTTGATCGATGGACCAATTTTCGACGTGGGTTTCTCGCATTCAATTATGCCTTGGGTTCTAAGGTTGTTGAGCTTTTGAATTTCTGAATCACCGCAGATCGGCAACAAGTGGCAGCAGATCGGCAACCAGTGGCAGCAGATTGGCAACCAGTGGCTGCACTTCACATGCATACCGAAAATTGACAATCGGCAAACACTTTACTCCGCAAAAGACACCGTTGCAAAACCTATTTTTACGCAGATTTTTTCCGTCTTTGCCTGGGACTAAATAATACCCGAAATCAATCAAATAAATAGTGCATTTTTCCTCAAACTACCAGCATCCCAGCCAACCATTTTACCTGGCCGAGACTGCCGTTTGAAAGAACGCCTACTGGTCAACAAATCGACATCATGGCAAAACCCACACGATTCAAATCGCAATTGAACTCCCACAAGCCCGCACCGGCCCCAGAAGCCTGATCCAGCAGTCCCCGCTCTTGGGCTGGGCTGCTGCGATTAGCCGCCCAACTGCAAGTCCCTAACCGGCTACAGTTGGTACAACATCTTCGCTGTAATGAAAATCACGACCCCTTAACGGCTGGCACCGGACAAATACTCGCCAATCCCCCGCACAGCCTTGACCGCGACGCCGGGCAACAGACGCTGCGTCAAAAAGTCTAAAAAATCACCATCAAAGTCCAGTCAAAAGCCAGAGAGAAGTTCCGCACCCTTCCAAACACAACATTCCAGCCCCTGCCTGCCACTCAAAAAATTACTCTTGGGGAACCCGCGGCAACTGGACACCCTCAGGTAAGTACTTAACTTGCCGATCATTGCTAACCGCGATTCCTGGGGTGCACCGCCCCTTATCCACTTGGTCTGCTAAGAGTCTAAGCAGCGAATCGACTTCGCCCGGATGCCCCGACAACACGCTGATCGACTCTGCGGGGTCGTTCTCAAGGTGAAACAATTGCACAGCCGGCAAGCCGCTCTTTTTCGCCTGGGCCTCGTTCGGTTTACTCCAACCACCGCTACCGGCGGACAAACATAATTTCCAAGCACCTTGGCGAATCGCAAATGAACCATCAATCGAGTGGCTAACTAGGGTGCCTCGCTGGGACGTGTCAGCTCCGTCAAAAACGGGCAGAAGGCTGAAACTATCTTCGCCACCAAGTGGCTGTTGCGGCTGTTTGGTAATCTCACGCAACGTCGCATAAATATCTGTCAAACAAGTCAGAGTCTTAGTGGTTCGGCCTGCGGCGATGCGTTTTGGCCAACGAGCAATCAATGGCACTCGGTGGCCCCCTTCGTAAATGTCAGCCTTATATCCGCGATACCCAGCACTGGGGTCGTGATCAAACTTGCTGAGTTCCTGAAAGTTGGCTTCCGGCGAGCAACCGTTATCACTTGTGAAGATCACCAAGGTGTTCTCCTCTAACCCCGTTTCTTTCAACGTTTGCATCAACTGGCCCATGTGATGGTCAATTTGCATGACAAAGTCGGCATAAGGATTCATGCCGCTGGCGCCTGCAAACGGGGGTACTGGTACGATCGGAGTGTGAGGGGCAGGCAACGCCAAGTACAAAAAGAAAGGCTGATCCGACTTGGATCGCTGACGAATGTGCGCCAGCGATTTATCAAACAAATGCGGCAACACCTGATCGATTTGAAAGTCCGCACCGATCGGACCCTTGCGATACCAACCATAGGGATCTTGCTGCTTGGTCACACCTTCGATCCGGTCGGGAACCGCAGTGACTTGCCCACTGTCAACCCAAACATACGGCGGCATATCCAATGAACCGCAGTGAGCATAGTACTGATCAAATCCGTTGATGTCGGGACCGTTTATTACCGGTTGAGTAAAATCGATTTGCTGGTCAACTTTCGGCCAATCCCAACCAAGATGCCACTTCCCAATCATCGCCGTGTGATAACCTGCCGAGCGCATCAAGTGCCCAAGCGTTGGGCGGTCCGCCGGAATCAGATGCTTGCTGGTTCCACTGAGTACACCACGCTCTAAACGGGAACGCCAATTGTATCTGCCAGTCAACAAACCATAACGGGTCGGCGTGCAAACCGAACTGGGCGTGTGCGCATCCAAAAAAGTGATTCCCTGTCCAGCTAACACTTGCAAGTTCGGCGTCTTGATCTTGCACATTGGGTTGGTCGCTGACACGTCGCCAATTCCCATATCATCGGCCATCACAATAATTACATTGGTGATTGGATCTGAATCTCCCGAAGATCTTGCCATAGATTCCGAACAAATCATCGTCGTGGCAAGAATCAAAATCGTTTTTAAAAGAGATGGGAATAAGTTCATATCATCGCCAACGTTAAAAAGCCTAAAGAACCTGTCAAACCAAGGCAGCATTGTGATTGCAGTAGCTGCCATTAAGTTACATCTTACAACCAGCCACAGCATCGTGCAGCTTGCTACGAATCTTTGTCGACAGCTGGCACATTTCTAAGCACACCGGCGGAGAGCGTGGTTTACAATGCGACGTAGTCCTGATCAGCGATAGGACAACTCGATCAACTGGGCAATTTTACTGAACTAGCCGATGAAATGCCCGTGTGCCAAACACGTTCTTAGAAAGTAGAAAATGAGACCGCTTGTTATTGCTATTTGCTTGATGATTTATTGCACAAGTCCTGCTTCCGCCAATGAAGTGATGATCTACAAGCAAGTGGGGAATCGTTCCTTAAAGCTGTTTATCGAAAAACCCGCCGGTTGGCAAAAAACGGATCAAAGACCAGCCATTGTGTTCTTTTTTGGTGGAGGCTGGGTAGGCGGAAATCCGGCGCAGTTTGAAAAACAAAGCCAGTATTTGACCTCGCGCGGCATGGTGGGTATCCGGGTGGAATATCGAGTGATTGCCAAAGGTGACACGGGCCCACCCACCGTCTGCTGCAATGACGCAAAGTCAGCGATCAGGTTTGTTCGCTCACGGGCAACCGAATTAGGAATTGACCCCAGTCGAATTGCTGCCAGTGGCGGGTCAGCAGGGGGACATCTGGCGGCCTTCACAAGTATGGTCGACGGCATCGACGATCCAGCGGACGATCTGAGTGTCTCACCCACAGCGAATGCCTTGGTGCTGTTTAACCCGGTCTTCGATAATGGGCCCGACGATGGCTGGGGCCATCAACGACTGGGCGATCGATACAAAGAATTTTCTCCAGCCCACAACATTTCCGCCGATGCTCCACCCACAATTGCCTTCTTGGGAAGCAAAGACAAGCTAATTGGCGTTCAGGTCCTTGATCGTTTCAAAACGGAGATGACAAACGTCAAGGTTCGCTGCCAAACGCATGTCTACCAAGGTGCCGGGCACGGTTTCTTTAACAATGATCCCTATCGAACACAAACTCTTATCCAAACCGACAAATTCCTGGCGTCGCTAGGGTGGCTAAAAGGCAAACCGACTCTGAAAGAACCCCTCATCGAAAAAGAGGGAAATCCACAACCTGCAGCAAACACCCCTCAAACCGGGCCAGGCCTCTATACGCCTATCACTGCGGCAGTTCTTTACCTCGTCGATCGTAATCAAAAAGAATAATTTTGAAAAACAAGCGATGCTACTAAGGCGAGCGGCAGAAGAGAACTTACCTTAATTCCAGCTCGCCGCTCAAGCGAAGGAAGGCAATATCCACTTGCTTGCGCTGCGTGCTGGTATTTTCATAGCGGCCGCTGACCTAAGGCCAACACCAGACTGACGAATGGGCACCAAGGCGACTGGCTGCCACGCGTGGATCCGGCACAACGACAAGTAGGCACAACGACAAGCAGGCACAACGACGAGCAGGCACCGCAGAGAACGATGGCGGCACCCTCCAGCGATTAGGGTCCGGCAGCGGCTTGAATCCTGCTATTTCGTTCCCAATATTCGGCAAATTGCTGAATTACAGGACGACGGTAAACCGTAGGTAAGACTTGTTTGCGGCACTGCAATATTTGTTCTTGGGCTTCCTCAGCCGATACGCCATGGATCGCCATTAAGTAACACATCACCACCGTCGCGCTTCGGGCGCGACCTGCTTTGCAATGGACGTACACTCGCCGACCCTGTCCAACTTGTTCCTGCATGAACTTGACTGCCCCAACCACGGATTCTAGCGTCGGATGGGTAAAATCTATGGTGGGCATGTGGTGTTGAGTAATTTGAAACTCCTGATAAAGCTGAGAATGCCCAGCAAATTCCTCGCAAGTATTTACGACCGCGCGTACACCGATGTCTAACAGGCGACTTACATCACGGCGAAACGGGACCGCTCCCAAAACCAGATCATCGTTGATTTCGTTCCACCATTGCCAGCGACGTAAGATCCGTCCATTCCAAACGTTCCACCACAACGTCGGATAATAGACGGTCGATGCGTAAACGTGATTTCGCCGCGCCGATTTATTCGGTTCTAGGTTGTTCTTATTCACTGCGTCTGACTTCGTCAAAACATACTCACTTTCAATATTCACTTGAGTGCTCAAGCAGTCGATTGAGACCGGCTGGACAATCTTCAACACAACAAAACGATCTGGGCGAAGCGTATCGCCGTAACCGAACGCATCCAACAAGTCGCTGGTAAAACAATCCAAATGATCATCGCTGAAGATGGACGTTCCAACAGACAGACGCCGTTACCAGACCTCATTCGCCTAAGCAGCGCGACCAACCGCAAGCCAAGGCGGCGTTTTCGACCCAGCGTTCACCCAAGCAACACTTGGACCGGTTCCAACCAAAGCTGGCTTGCCTTCGCTCGAACCTCTTGATCGGGATTCCAGCCGCCAATCAAATCTAATTCACTTGCAATCACCAACGCATCTTCCATTGCCAACTGCCACAGATCTTTTCGAATGTCAGATTCAATCGGTGATTGATTGGCATCCCCTTGCCGGCGACAGCAAATCGATTCTCTCACGGACGCGGCGATCGCCCAGAGCAACCGAACGCTTTCGGGAACCAGCGGATCCACGTCTGTCAGCACACACTCGCAGACAACAATGCAATCCGAACGCCCGTCCGCATGAGAAATTGGTGGCACAGGGAACGCCAGGCCTCCCGCCGCGGGCCAAATCAGCAGCAAATCAACACGGTAGTTTTCTGACGGATCCAGCTGCAAGCGATCGAAAAGCATTTTCAACGCACCGGGCAAACGAACACTTACAAACCCTTGGAACATTTTCCCTCGGGTTTGCAACTGTTCGTTCAACCGGTCGTACCCCACTGCCAAACTCAAGTCCGACACCCACTCAAATTCGGCCCAACGATTGTTAGGGTTGGACGTTCCTGGACGGTCCATTTCAAGCAACCTGACGATCGAATCTTCCACCGACGACGATGCCGTGTTGACCATATGCCGAGCCAGTTTAGAAATCCCTTCCCGCATGTCCGTGGGCCACTGTCGGCTGATTGCCAACGATTCAACCGACGGCCACGACTGAATGGTTTCTGATCCAACGGGCAAACTATCGGCCTGTGTCAAACTATCGGCCTGTGTCAAACTATCGGCCTGTGTCAAACTATCGGCCTGTGTCAATGGCAACGACTGCTTGGCCCAAACCGCAGCCACAAGATACGAAACAGGTAAGTGACAGCGCCAGTTAACGTCGATAGGCATCAAACCCACCCTCGCAACAAAGGGAATGAACACAACGATTCAGAGAATCGGACGAAGCTTTAGGCTCGTGGATGGAACTTATTGTGAACTTGCTTTAATCGAGTTTGATCCACGTGCGTGTAGATCTGAGTCGTTGCAATACTAGCATGTCCCAACATCTCTTGAACTTGCCTTAAATCTGCACCGCCGGCCAACATATGCGTCGCAAAGCTATGCCGCATACTGTGAGGGCTAATGCTGGCTGGTACTCCCGCAACTTTGGCGTACTTCTTAACTAATTCCCAAATCGCTTCCCGCCGCAGCGGTTTCCCTGTCCTTGAAACGAACACATAATGATCGAAATCAACTTTCTCTTTCATCAAAGCAGGGCGAAGATTTGCAAGATAATCGTTCAACGCATCGATCGCTTGCTCCCCTAAAGGTGTCATGCGTTGCTTACTGCCCTTTCCTTTTACCTTAGCGTATCCTTCTTCTAGATTCAACTCGGGCATCTTCAAGGTGGCGACCTCGGAAACTCGACAACCACTGGCGTAAAGCGTTTCCAGCAAAGCGCGGTCTCGCAGATACAGCACGTAGCTTCGTCGCGGTGACTTAAGGAAGCGATCAACCGATGCCGGCGAAAGCACCTCGGGAATACGCTCCCACAACTTTTGACTGCCCAGCAATTCGGCCCGGTTTTCTTTCAGGACACCTTCCAACTGCAAGTACTTAAAGTACATTCGCATCGCGACAATCGCGCGGGCAATACTGGAAGGGGCCAACCCCTGATCGGCCAAATATCCCATGAAGTCGGACAACGCGGCTACATTTAAATCAACCACACGCCGATTTCCGATCCACTTATCAAATCGACTCAGATCGCGACGATAAGCTGCCACTGTATTATCTGCTAAGTGGCATTCGCTTCGGCAATAGTCCAAAAACGAATCCGTCCACTTTTGATCATTGTGGACTGCTTTGGGCGCTGCAACCCCTTCGGCCTTCGCTACTCGTTTTCCACTACGTCCTCCCTTGATCATCTTGGGAGAAGAACCTGGTTTCGGGTTGGCCATTTTTCATCCCTTTCTGCGTTCGATTCACAAGAAGAAAAAAGGAAGTCAAATCTCAAGCTTGAGCTCACTGTTATGCTAAGACTCAACACCCAACCTGGGGCCGAAGTTGGGGATGCGTCTTTCAAAGGATTACCGAAAATGTCAGTGTTCGCCCGGTACCAAAGAGACATCCGCTTTGGCGTAAGCATCGGCATTCAATCCGTGCCGCCTTTGCACTTTCAGAAGCGCTGTCGATTATCAGGTTTATAACTTGGAGGAAAATAGCAATTTCTAGGCCAAAACTACGATTTTGGCACACTCAATTTCTCTTCTACTGCAATCCCCAGCATTTGGCCTTGCGGGATAACAAACATAAAGTTTCGCAAGATTGCCCAATCCCCGGTATGCCGTTGAGTCATTGGTTGGATTCAGCCACAATAGGCCTCCACCGCGATAGCCATTTGGTTTCCTCAACCTCCGAAACGATTCATGCAACAAATTTTCACTCTAAATCCCTATAAATTTGTTCCAGCCATTGAGAACAAGTTCTTTTCTCGAGTCAACCGCTTCCTTCGATTTCATCGTTTGATCATTTGGAAATTGGAAGGCGTTCGTGGTCACGAAGTGCGTGGCCAACATCACTTAAAGGAATCAATGTCCGCCGGTCACAGCATTCTGCTGGCTCCCAATCACAGTCGTACCGCTGATCCGATTGCACTGGGGTTCATTTGCGAGGACGTGGGCGTTGACATGTATGCCATGGCCAGTTGGCACTTGTTTAACCAAGGCTGGGTCATGAAACAGTTTATCCGCTGCGTCGGCGCGTTCAGTGTAAACCGAGAAGGTATGGATCGGGCCAGCATCGACAAGGCGATCTCGTTGTTAACTTCGGCTCAACGGCCTTTGGTAATTTTTCCAGAAGGTTCAACCAGTCGCACCAATGATCGCCTGATGCCGTTTTTGGACGGCGTTAGCTTTATCGCTCGCGCGACTGCTAAAAAACGTGAAAAAGTAGATGGCGGTAAGACGGTGATTCATCCGGTTGCCATCCGTTACTCGTATCAGGGCGACATCGATCGATCGCTTCAACCGATTCTAAAAAACATCGAAGAACGCATGAATTGGCTGCCCAATCGTGTGCCAGAAATGCTTCCGCGGTTGCAAAGGATTGGCCTGGCTTTACTGTCCATGCGTGAAATTGAAATTTTTGGGCACGAACAAACCGGAAGCCCGCAAGAACGACAAGACGCGTTGATCCAACAACTATTGTCCCCACTCGAGCAAAAATGGTTGGGCGGCATTCAGACCGGGAATTCGTCCAGCAGGATAAAAAATCTAAGAACCAAAATTTTCCCCGAACTGACCGAAGGTAAGTTTGATGCAGCAGAGAAAGAACGTCGCTTTGCCGATTTACGCGATACTTATGTGGCTCACCAGATGGCGTGCTTCCCGCTAAACTATCTCAAAGAATACCCCAGCGTTGATCGAATCCGTGAGACGGTTGAACGATTCGAAGAAGACATGACAGACAAGGCAACGCTGCACCACCCTCTAAAGTGCATCATCGAAATTGGCGAAGCAGTGGCCGTGGACTCGCAACGACAACGCCGTGGCGAAGAGGGAGATCCGCTAATGAACGACATTTTTGCGAGACTACAATCGATGCTGACCGCGCTGGGAAATGAATCTCCAATGTACCGTGAACCCTAAATGTGGCATCAAAATCGGAATAATCGGCAAGGTCTCCCAGGAAATCGCGGCTCCTTCATCCATTGCTGTGCTCCGAAGCCCTCAAGCTCTGATTTTTGACCAAAACTACTTGGCATACCTGGAAGTCTTAAATCGTTGCGACTTCGCTTACCCAAAACTCACCTGGGGCGAATCACAGGGTTTCGATCCAGGGTCAGCGTCCTTCAATCAAACAAATCGCTTGACTTGCAGGACGACCTATCGCTTGCCCTAATTTCCCTACTAGAATTTAGCAAAAAAATATTATCAATGTGGCTCATCATTTATTTTGGACTCGCGAACCTTGGTTTCGGAATGACCGTTGCTGTCATTATCCAACGCCGAACGATGTGGGTATTGAGAATGATTGAGGTTGGGCATGACTTTCAAACCACATTCCCATCATTAGTTCCACCTTCGATTCGTCGCCTGTACCACAAGCCCGTCGATGCCAAGCGGTTGTGCCTTTCCATTGCGTCTTCAAACATGGAAGTTGCACCCCATGGAAAAGCTACCGCACTCAAGGGCAACTCTCAGGCACGTGGTCATCATGATGAACCGGCGACTTCTGACGCTCCAGAATCCAGGGCCGTTCATTCGCTAGATTCCCATGCAGTGCCGACAGATTTGACTGGGACAGTAAGCGATTTCGAAACCGAATCTACGGAACCGACGAATCACCGCCTCGAAAAATTGACCGTTTCCGATCAATCGCCAGACGTTTCGCGCGAGGACGATTTTGAAGATTCATCGACAATGGAAGTGATCGATCTTCAAAATGACGAAGATGAAGTTTCGTCTCAATCGGAAGCAACAGACCAAAAAGCAGATCCTCTTGAGTTCACTGAAGGTCAGGCCCACGCAAAATCAGCGAGCGTTCAAGAACAAGGATCGGGAGACTTTCTGCAACGTGTTACCAGCATTGATGGGATGCTAATCCATGCGATCGATTCTGACGACGATGAAATCGATATCGTTCTGATTGAATCGCTGAAACAAATTCAAGATGCGACCAACTATTGGGCCGAATTCTACCAATCCACTCACAGTTTGATGGAACGAGTCGCACAACTTCCTGACAAACGTGGGCTGTGCGAACAAATCCTGGGGGATCTGGACGACCTGAAGGAAGAAATCGCCAGTTGCCAATCCTTGGCAAACCATAAGCTGGAACAGCTAACCACGCAGGTGTCCTCAACTGCGCAAGATCAGCCCCTAAATTCAGCATCCGCCGCTAAGATTCGCGGCCGAATGTTGCAAGCATGTCGCCAGTCCCATACGCTTCGTGACAATTTGAATTTCGCGATCTCCGCGTCGCCGATCGGAATCAGTCTGGGACACGCGAGACCAAACCTACAAAATTACTTCGAAGGTTTACCCGGATTGAATTCGGTCTTGGAAGCCTGGCAAGCGTGCCAATCACCAGACGATCCAGAAGTCGCCGGTATTGGAATCATCGACATCGACGGCTTCAATAATTTGAACCAACACTACGGCTTGGCCGCAGGCGATCAAATATTAGTCGAATGTTGCCAAGGCATCTCTGGTACCATGCGACACAATCGTGGTTTCGATCGTTTGATCCGCATTAGCGGACAGCAATTTGTCATGTTCTACGGTCACACCATGGGACCGAACGTGCGGTTCGCCTTGGAACGCATCCGCCAAATGTTCACCAAGGCGGAATTCGCATACATGGACCGCAGTTTCCAAATTCGTATTAGCGCCGCTGCGATCGAATATGACCCAGCGCTCAATGGTGCCCAGCAATTGGAAGTTCTGCGCAGCGGCCTTCAAATGGCGAAGCGAAATGGCGGCGACTGTGTGACGGTTGCCTCTGCAGAAAATCAGTTTTCAATTGTGGACGACGCCCCCGTTTATGATCTGCCTGGGCAAAGCTTCAAGATAGAAGTTCCTGATTTGCAGATGACATATAACTCTCCCGCATCCACGATGTAATCACCAATGGGTCGGCAACGTGAGACTTCTTTGCAACACTTTACGTCTCTGCGGTATAGAGTCTGAATCATTGTCTTGGCGCTCTACATTCTGCCAGGTTAGGCCAGAACTAGACTGGACTGCGACACCATCTCACGCCAAAATCTCGCCAACGGCAACGGCAAGTTTGGCCCCACAGGCCCAAACTACTCTTATTCGTCACGGCCTTTGCAAAAAATTCGAACGAAATCTAGACGGACCTTCCGGCCCCCGAAAAATGAAACCCTAACGCTGACACCAATTTTTCGGGCAGAACAGGCAACGCCGACCGTGGAAGTAGAAACGTAGACAAAGCGTACAAATCTAAGAAGACTCGATTCTTCTGAGTCGTCTGATTCAAATAGTCATGCCCAGAGGAACCGCCGGTACCAATTCGACGGCCTAGCATACGTTGAACCATTAACGCATGACGACTTCGCCAAGTCGTCATATTTTCATCGATATCCACCAGCAAGGTCAAGTATCGAAACGGCAACTGCAACATCGGTTGATCGCGATACAAATGAATAAATAGTGACGCTAAGAAAGCGTCGTGAGAAAAACGAAACTCACCCTGCTTTTGCAACGCCTGGTACTGATCAAAATCAAGAATCGCCTCAAACCGTTGCTCGGTTGATTGATTTGCAGCCAACTGGACGCTTCGTTGCGAAGCAGAAAGGTCAGGATTGCCTTGGATAATTTGACGATCGCTCTGTAGCATCTTTTGGGTCGCGTTCGCGTATTCCTGCCAGAAATCGAAACCTGCAAATTTCAAAAACGGAATCCGCGACAACCAAGCGATGGTCAGATCTAACAAGCTTGGCAGCGCTTCCAAGGCCTCCAGCGACTGCCGTTGATCCTCTTTCAATCGAGAAAAGAAAAAGTCCTGGTCCGCTGGAATTCGCTGCGCTCGTTTAACACCCAACATGATTTCAATCTGCTTGAACTGAATACTTTGAAATCCAGACGCAGGAACCAAGAGATCACGAAATTCCAAGAAATCCAGCGGAGTCATCGTCTCGATAACGTCAATCTGCTGCAGCAATACCGTCTGGATAACCTTGATGCGTTCCAATTGATGAATCACTCGACCCATCCGATATTCCTGGACCGGTGGCGATTGAAAGACTTCGATCACACTGGCTAACTCATAAACAATTTGCTTGAACCACAGTTCGTATGCCTGATGCGTGATAATAAACAGCATTTCATCATGGGCAGGCGGGCCATACTTTTTGCTTTCGAGATGCTGAGCATCCAGCAGCGTTTCCAATCGCAAATAGTCACCATAATTGATCGCGGGCGGGCGACTTCGATCGGGCAGTTCCACGCTTAGGTTCCTTTTCTGAGCCTTGAAAATTTTCTTCTGTCGATCGCCAATACTACCCGCAAGCCATTAGCACGCAAAGGACTCGATTGGCGAAACAAGAGACTATCACACGCGGCAAATCGTTGTCACCCTAAGTCCGCAACGGGTGAATATAAACGATCCATCCGCAGGTCTGTGGCATCGCAGTACGTAGCCCCGGACCTTTGCCATCGTCCAAAGCCGCTTGCCATTCATGAAAAATCCCGCTCGGAACTTAAACGCTCCGGCGGGAATTTACTGGATAACCGTTCGCCCCCTCAGAAGTCGCCACCGGCCTGCACTGCTCAGGCGGCAACGTCTTACCGGGTTAAACCGGGTTAACGGCCAAAGCTTGGTCGAGGCTTCACACTTTCGCGTGGCAGCATACGATCTAGGTTCGCTACCCCATAGGCTCCGATTGCAATCACAATCGCTGAATGCTGTTGATATTCAGGCACAATCGTTTCAAAGGTATCGTACTGAGTGTGATGAGTGTCGCGATAGACCGCACGACCTCGCTGTTTCCAAAAGAACCCTGGGGCCCCGCCAGAAATAAATGACGAATGATCACTGGCACCACCGGCAGATATCGTTGTGATTTCAGAAATTTCAAAGGGAGCCCGTTCGTCCAATCGAACCGCCGGCGCAAACACTTGTTCGATGTCATCACGCATATCGTTGGGAACACCGATCCCCGCAACGTAGTTGGTTCCACCGTCGTGAACGAACACCGCAGAGACCTTGTCCACGACCTCAGGATGTGCCTTCACGTAGGCTCGTGAACCCAGCAAACCTTGCTCTTCACCCGACCATAACATGAATCGAATCGTGCGTTTTGGCTTAATCCCAGCGGCCATCAAGATGCGAGCCGCTTCAATGGTGGTCGCCGAACCCGCAGCATTATCGGTGGCTCCGGTTGCGCCGTCCCACGAATCAATATGCCCGCCCACGACCACATATTCGTCGGGGAATTCGGTGCCAGGAATGTCAGCGTACACATTGTACAAACCGATTGGCCCTTTGCGAAAGAAATTGCGAATGTCAAACATCACCATCACTTCCTGGCCATCGGCAATCAGTTGGGCGATCTCTGTGAACTGCGACTTCACCAAATTGATTTCTGGAACGGTTGGCAATTCTTCCCAAGTAATCTGATAATTACCGCCAGTCAAAATCAATTCACCTGAAGTGGATCGCACCAACCCAAGCGGCTTACAATCCAAAATGCCCTTGCGAAGATCCAGCAGCTCTTGGCGTTGTTCCGCCGTCATCCCTCGGCGTCGAGGACTGGGGCCACTTAGCACCCACGCCCCGGCCAATTGGTCCTTCATTGAATCCAATTCTTCCAAAGAACTAGGAGCCATCACAGCCGGCCCTCGAGAACGGCCTTGAGTTCCAGCGGTCCAAGAATTGGTCCCAAACTTCAAGTCCATTTCTTTCGGTGCCGTCATTTGACCAGCTGAAAATCCCCGTTCAAACCCGACAGGAAACTCGCCCCACTGTTCCATTTGAACATTGCTAAGCCCCATTGATTCAAATTTTTCTTTCGCCCACAAACAACCGGCAGTCAAACCTTCTGAAGAGGTAAGACGAGGCCCGATGCGATTGCAAATCACATCCAAGTGATCCTGCACTTGACTGTTGTTTCTACCCGCTTCAATGATCGCTTGAATTTCAGGCGATTCGACAACAGCTTCTTCTTTAGATTCTGTTGGCTTTTCTTCGTCCGTCGCCTCGAGCGTTCCGGTCTCTTGCCCACTTGATTCGATCGTGGCGTTATCTTGAGCCAACGCCACACCGGGAGTCCACGTAACCGATAATCCCCCAACCCAACCCGAAGACGCTAACAGCCCAACCAGAGCAAAATTGAATCTTTGAGTCCGAAAAACACTTGTCCTCATTGCTTTACCTTTTTGATTGAAGTCTCTGAAATAATGCCCACCAGCCCGCCAATAGTTTTCCTACGTCACACGCTTGTTTGCTTGTTTGCTTGTTTGCTTGTTTGCTTGTTTGCTTCCGTCTTAGTGGCACAACGCCTAAGTTTCTTTCACACATTTAGCCTGCCAAAATCGATTCGTTGCTCGGGCGATGCACGCCTTGGCTAGTTCATCTACTCTTTGGGCAGTAGTTCGATCACTCCTGCGGACATCGTTTGAATACCTGCAGAAATCGACAATTCGAAATCTGGATAATACAAAGCCGAATGCAAACCTGGTGCCGATTGACCAAACTGCGTGAATCGTTCCAATCGATTTTCTTCCACCGTTCCTAATCGATACATCAAGATTGGAACACCTGCCCGTCCGTATTGGCTGAAGTCTTCACCACCCATAACTTGTTCCGATTCTTCAACATATTGCTTACCTAACGTCTTTTCGAACACAACTCGCATCCGAGCGGCCAGTTGGTCATCATTGTACAAAGCCGGAGTTCCCTCAGAAATCTCCACCTTTGGCTCGCCGCCGCGGGCGCCATCAGCAACCGCCTTCGCCTTGCGTTTGATCCCCTCGAGAAGCAACTTTCGCACATCGGCACTGTAGCTGCGAACTGTGATTTGCAAGTGACAAGAATCTCCAATGATATTGTGCTTGGTTCCACCTCGAATCGCCCCCACCGTCACCACTGCTGGCTCGGTCGGCTTCACTTCGCGACTAACCAAGGTCTGCAAGGACATGACCAATTCAGCGGCTTGAACGATGGGGTCGATCGCTGTGTGGGGTTCAGCACCGTGACCACCTTTGCCAAACATCGTAACGTCAACGCTATCAACATTCGCCAATGTGAAACCTGGGCGAACCGAAACGTGCCCGGCTGCCAAATGCGAATCGACATGCAAAGCCAACGCAAAATCAGGCCGAGGAAACTTTTCAAACAGACCCTCTTTTAACATCGCTGACGCGCCTGCACCTCGCTCTTCTGCAGGCTGGCCAATCAGCACAATCGTCCCTTTCCATTGGCCTGGATTCGCGGCAAGATACATTGCCGTACCCACCAAATTAGTCATGTGAACATCGTGCCCGCAAGCATGCATCACCGAAACTTGGCTTCCATCGGGCTGTTCAACTTTCACTTTCGATGAGTAAGCCAATTTTGTCTGCTCTGCTACTGGCAATCCATCAAGATCAGTGCGCAACATCACCGTCGGGCCTTCACCATTTTTCAAGACGCCCACCACTCCGAACCCGCCAAAGTTTAGCGTTACTTCGGCTCCGATTTTCTCTAACTGCATTCCGATGTACTTAGCCGTCTGCTCCTCCTCAAAAGACAATTCTGGATGCTGGTGCAGATGGCGATAAATCGCCACCAGACTTTCCATATTTTCACTAGTCCATTTCGACGCATCATTGGGCGGCGCACCATTGCCGGTATCCTGGCCATCTGCCAACGCCTCGCCAACAGCCAACGCCTCGCCAACAGCCAACGCCTCGCCAACAGCCCCGCTTGCTAATGTTGCGGTACCCAAAGCAGCCGCACTCGAAGCAGCCGCACTCGAAGCAGTCAGCGCCGAAGCTGGCCGCAAGTCCGAATGGACCAACAACATCAACACCAATGGTAAGGCTAACACGTTCGTTCGCATCAATGGCAACTCCAATTTCAAGGCTTCACTAAGTTCAATGGCTTTTGGGCCCGCAACTAATCGTAGTGCCTGCACGCCGCCAAATGTAGTCCGCTTAATCAAGTTTGAAACAATTCTGACGGCAATTCCCGCGTTCTACACCACCGGCTCTGCAGTCAGACTTCAGATTGTCTATGATAATTTGAAGCGGTGGCTAATTGCGCGACGCAAAACCACACGCTCGAATGGCCGAACACGGGATTAAAATTCTAACGCCGCTCGAGATAGTGTTTAACATGCTGGAACCTTAGCCTTCGAGCCCCGGGCCCCATCAAGCACCTGCCCACAGGATTCCCAACGCCGAATTCCCAACAAACGTGATTAGCGACAAGTTAGGTTCTACATGCACACGATCAACGTTCCCTACCAAAGATGCCTGGACCTGGCGGTGCTACTTCTGGCGATCTTTGTCCCAGGCAGTGGTGTAGGGAAAATATCTCGGGCGATTGCCAATCCACCAAGCGCACAAGCCGCCAGCGAACAAGCACAAAGCAGCCGACACGAACCCGCTATTAAACTGCCCCAAACCCAAACAAACACGTCTGTTTTGACCGAAACCGCCAAAGACGCAGTGCTGCTGATAATCACACCCACAGCGTTTGCTCAAACGCTGCAGCCTTACGTCCAGTTCAAAATGAAACAACTGCCGACGAAGCTGGTCACCCTGGAATCAATTCTGTCGCAACAAGATTCCGGTGATGATGCACAGAAAGTTAAACAATTTCTATTCGAAAACTGGAAACACGGCAAACTGCGTTACGCTCTATTGGTGGGCGATGCGGATGTCTTCCCGGTGCGCTACATGACCTTGGATCGCAACACGCAAGCCGCGTGGAACATTGCGTTTTATCCATCCGATTTGTATTACGGGGACTTGGCTGATCGCCAACAGAATTTTGAAAATTGGAATGGTGCGCAGCATGATTTCCATGGTGATTATTTCGCAGAGGTTTGCGGCGAACACAATAAAGAGGTCGACATCAATTTTGATCAGATCGATTACCTACCAGAAATCGCGGTAGGTCGTTGGCCAGTCAGCACTGCCCAAGAAGCACAGCGATTGGCCCGTAAAACAATCGACTACCACGAAAGCCTGGCCAATCAATCAGAGAATTCCACCGCAGCTATGCTGGCAATTTCGGGCTGGGTCGACAGTCGGCCGACAATGGATTTCATAGCAGATGCGATTTCAAATTCGTTTCAAGTGAAGAAACTTTACTATGCTGACAAGGATCAAAAAGACAGTTCAATTGCCCTGCCCACGTCCGAATCTTTTTTACAAACTGCTGAAAACGGGGCCAGGCTGATTTTCCATGCTGGGCACGGGTCGGATCACACTTGGGAGAAATGCTTTGCCCAACGTGATATTCCGAAGTTGAACAATGCCAACCACCTTCCGATCATGGTGTCCGCCGGCTGCTCGACCGCTCGCTTGGCAACTCTACCTCCCTACGAACCCTATCTCGACAAATTTGGGAAGCATCATGTAGGGACAGATCATGGTGAGGTCTTTAACATGCCTCCGCCGGCACCGGCGTGTTACCAAACAGGCAGCTACAATTCGACGGGACTGGGCGAACAGTTACTTCGCAAACAGGCCCAAGGAGCCGTCGCCTACATCGGCTGCAACACGGGAAGCCAACCCTGTGGCCTGACTTTACTAAAAGGTTTTGCCACCAGTATCAAAGAGCAACCCACTCGGAATTTGGGAGATCACTGGGTTTCGGCGGTACACTACTATTACCACAAAGAGAACCTATCTACCCTGAAACCGACCCGTAGTTGGTACCCGCCCAGTATCTACTTTCAAGGAATGAAATTCATGCTATATGGCGACCCGTCACTGCCGATGCCGCTTAGATCCGTCAATGGAAATAAGCAACTTTCCGGAAACTAGTCCGCTCACCGAACGAGTGAAATTGCTATCTTGCGTTGGGTCGGTTACTATTGATCTTTGGCAAATTCACGTCCGATCACGACTGGTACTAAGGTGTTTGAACTTCCTTTGCTATCGGGTTGGTTACCGCACTTGGGTGAAATTAGCCGCCAGTTTTCTGACGCCAACCCAACCATCTTCAAGTGGTCAATTCAACAAATCTTACAGTGGGATCAGGCACCCGACCTACCCTGCCCCGTTTATCGAATTCACGGCAACCGCGATTTAGTTTTACCACCATCATCAAAATTCAACGGGCATCGAATTGGCAGCGGCGGCCACGTAATTTCATTAACCCATGCGTCCCAAGTCAATGAATTTTTGCTGGACTGCCTGCAATTGCACGCAACTCAAACATCAGAAAACTCCGTGTAATCTTGAAGCAACCCACCGCTGGCAAGCCTCTGCTTGACCTTGCAAATTCACCGGACAAGCAGTGCTGCAGACAGCACGAACACGCGACCAGAAACATGGCACCCCATTTTTCGTCCACCCAACATTTCTACTTTTGATCAAAAGGTTTCTCGCGATCCGCTTTCTTGGAACATTCGCTTAGAGTGTGCCGCAAACAGAATAAAGGTCATTCGAGAGCGTCGCCGTCTACAAGGGTTGCGTGGTCACAGCCGACTTGGCCGGATCGATGCATTGCCTGGATGAAAAAACGGGGAAGCGGCATGGGAACTCCCATACGCCAGCCATGTTTTTTGGCTCACCGCTGATCTTGGGCGAAACGGTCATGGTTGCCAATGAAGATGACTCAATCGATTCCATCCCGTCAAGCAACAGCCTGTTTGAACATGAAATCAGAATCGATGAGTCCTTCTTCGTGCTGCATAGCTCGCCCATCTACGCCAACAGTACGGTCTATCTCACGTCCTATTCGGAAATTTTTGCGAGCCCCCGCCGCGACATGGTGGCAGCCCCCCCCAAAAAAACGCACAAAGGTTGACGACATCGGGTTCACCGCCGATCTTATCATCCAAAGCGAATAAAATTCCGGCGGTGTTGTTTATTGACTCTGAAAGGTCAGAGCGGTGGCGCAGGCGCAAGCGTCGGACGGTGTTTGATCCGATCTAACTGCTCGCCTTCGTAGCTACCTGGCGGCGGTTGGTTTGGACGCGGTTGAGTCGGATCGGGCAGGCGCCCGAACAACTCCAGTGTTTTGCCTTTTATTAGGAACCGGGGCTATCGCCCAAACGACTCAAGTCAGCATCGTCAATTTTATTCCAGGGGCTGTAAACCAGTTCGGGTGCCACGCGGAGGATGCGGGCCTGGTCCATCGCCAGCGTATCGGGGTTCAAGCCGTGCTCGGGTTTGAACTGGCACATTTTCAGCGACGCCGACTTGTCGCGTATTTCATGACGCAGCACGCCCAAGGTGCCGAACGTCCGCGTCCATTTCGGTGATGTCCTGTTGAATCAGCCGTTTGGGCGATAGCCCCGGTTGCGTCAGTTCATCGACCGAACACCCGGGGGCTATCGCCCAAACGGCTGGAATCGCCTGCGGCGTAGTCTCGCATCTTGCGGATCAGGTGTATCCGGAATAGCAGCGGTTTGAGGGAAATTAGTCGCCATGGGACTTGCAGTTCCAACCCATGGATTCAGAAAAAAGAAATGCCCGCAATTCATCTGCTGCAATAGCAAGGAAATAACGAATTTGTGTGTGTAGGATTATCGCGTGTCCGCGATCCGCTGTCACCTACCCCGATGATTACACCAGGATACAGAAAGGGGCCAAGATGAATGGTGCCAAGTTCAACGCCTGCGGTGGGCGGTGTGCGTTGGGGAAAGCGTATCGAGAATAACAACTTCCAACGGGCACTGAAATTATGTCATTGCCGCTTCAGAAACGGGCGTTAGGATTGACGCCAAAAGAAGCCTAGGCCGGTGCGCGAACACCAGGCTACGGCCAGCAATTTCCGTAGCTGATCACCTGTACAACCAGGAACCAGAGCCAGTGCTAACTTTACACGCGCTAATTGCGTGTTGTCTATACCCTTTGAAGTATCTGCTTGGCCGCATAATCGCGGACCATCTCTGCGGCATTCTGCCCGACCCGGACTTTTGAAACCTAATAAATCAGATCCAACGCCCGTATTGTGCATGGGTCTTGGCCAAAAATCCAAGACAATCGTCCAAGACAATCGTCCAAGACAACTTTCTGATGAGCAGTCAACCACATTACGGATAGATCGATTCCGACCGCAGCCACATGCTGAAAAACATTGCGGCACATCATGCGCAAGACAATCATGCGTCACAAAGACCTGCGGACCACCTTAAAGTATTACGCCGGTCAAAACTTAGAAGCCGACGCCAAGTCCATCAGAGCCATTTTTGAAAGCAAAGCCACCCTAGCCAATCATTGAACAATAATCACGTCACACGATTAGGTAGAACTTTAGGTAACACGATTAGGTAGAACTTTAGGTAACAGTGCTAAGAAATCGAATTTTGGGTCTTCGAAAACCTCGTGAAAAACAGTACCCCGGGCAAGATTCGAACCTGCGACCTACTGATTAGAAGTCAGTTGCTCTATCCAGCTGAGCTACCGGGGCAAAGTCTTTGATTTCAATGACTTAACGTGAAAGGAATCGTTTTTTTCCAAGGCATTTTTGCGTTGGATGTCCTACGGGAGAATAACGCCTCCAGGTTTGTCATTGGTGCGGTGGCAGCACGTCCATTGCAACCTCCCGTTGCTCCGATAGTTTCGATCATCTGGACCTAGTTGTCCAGACCCAACGGTAGACCGCTAAACGCTTGATTGGTTCGTGCGATCTGGTTTGCGTGGGCTAGTTTGTGAGAAAAATCCATACCCATAAGGTCCACTTGTTAATCGACGACTTCGGTAAGTTTGGAAATTTCAACCGATAATCCACTTAATTCCTCGCTCCTAAGTCCAGTCAGGCAGACCTCGCGGCAACGCACACCACCAGAAGGCTGGAAGCGAGGCCCTCGAAGCGAACCAAGTTCGACGCGGTGCGCTAGACCAATATCAATATCAATATCGACTCGAAAATAACCTGACACGGTCGACTGTTTGGATAGGAACTCATCGCAGGCCAACCGGCAATCCAGCCGCAAAACACCGCCTGACCACCATTCTGGTCGTGTTTAGCTACTTGCCATACGCCAGCAGTCAATTTGATAAAGTGGCACTTGATGTGGCACCTGGCATCACTCAGAACACGCCCTAGCGACAGTTGTGGATTCGTGAATTTGGCGCCGCTCGCAGTTCCTGACGCATGGATTGATCATCTTAAAAAACAGCTCACAACACGACCTGTGCTGCGAAACACCATTCCCAACGACCGGTTCGCTCAACCGATCACCATTGATTGAATGAAAAATGTAGAGAGATGGTGTCAGCGGCGGATTGTTGAGGGTTCTTAACCGACGCTTCCAAATTAGACGGTTGGACCGTTAGGATAATCGCAATCATGCTAAACTGCCTAATCATCAATCTCGATTCTGCCGGAAAAAAATTGGCCTAGCTGAGCATTCCGATGGCAGGGATAGGTGACGAAACAGATGTTTTTGACTACTGTTAAGTGGATCGAGATATGGCCCGAGGCGAAATCTTGGTCCCAACCCAGCCGGTCAACTTGGCTTCGTGATGGTTTTCTCAGGGTTTTGCTCAATTTCATTGCTATTAAAGACTTCAATTTCCGATTCGGAGCCTCCCACTCCCGAACCGCCCTTTTAAGAGTTCCCAATGTCAACTGCGAACCCAACCGCCCCAATCAACTTTTGGAAGTCCTTTTACATTCCTTATTTGGTTTTGGGCGTTTTGCATCTGCCTTTGATCTTGCTTTACTGCTTTCGCGATTTGTGGTCGGACCTGCGCCCGCACTATCATTTCTTCCCCTTTCTTTTCGCCGCGGTGGTGTTTTTGATTTGGGAACGATGGCCCAGAAATACCCCTCGCCCTTTGCGATACAGTTGGCTTAGCCCGATCTTGTTCGCGCTATCGGTGCTGATTCTGTGCCTGGGCCTAGTGTTTTTGGAGCCGCCGCTTGCCAGCTTAAGCTTGGCGTTAGGGTTGTCCAGCTTCTTGCTTCGAGTGAAAGACTTAAAATCAGGCGGTTCACTGTTTCCGATCAGTCTACTTCTGTACGTCTTAGTTCACTCGCCTTTTGGTCAACTCAATGAGGACCGTTGGCTGATTACTCAATTGCAGAGAATCAGTTCGCAAATCACCAGCGTTCTGCTAGACCTTGCAGGTGTTCTACACGACATGCCTGGCACGGTTCTAGTGACGGTCGATCGGAAATGGGGTATCGAGGAAGCGTGTAGTGGCGTTCAATCCTTTTTCACGTTGCTATTTTGCAGCGTCTTCTGGGTGCTTTGGATGCGACGTTCGTGGTTCCAAGGTTCGATCTTGGTTTTGTCGTCTGTGTTTTGGGCGATTGTGATGAATACTGTTCGCATTTTTGTCATTCCGATTGCATTCCTTCAACTGGGCATGGACCTATCCGAAGGCTGGCAACATGCGGCGTTGGGATATTTGACGCTGGTGGTTGGAATCGCATTCATTCTCTCGACGGATCAATTTTTAGACTTCACTTTTGGTGCAATTGATTCGGAAAAGAGCGGCAACGATGCTGAAACCAGCCAGGTTTCCAGATTTTGGAATTACTACGTGGCAGGCGCGGGCTTGAATACGTCGACCAGTTGGACGCCGACATCGGCGTCCAACCTGTTCACTTGGGGATTTGCAGGTTTCGGGACCTTGGTGGCACTGTTTCTATCACCCGGTTTAATCAACCTGGCAACAACTCAAGGCGTGGACTTCTTTCGATCCGATGTTGTCTTGCGAGTCGATAAGGAATGGCTGCCCGCAGAAATTGACGGCTGGAAACTGGTTGAATTCAGTCACTCGACGCGTGAACGCAGCAGTGATCTTGGCCAACGTTCTGATGTTTGGACCTACGGCAGAGATGGAGCCCGGGTTACCTTCAGCTTTGACCAAGCGTTCCCTGGTTGGCATGAACTAACGTTATGCTACCAAAATAGTGAAATCGGTTGGAAAATTGCAGACGGTGGTTTGGGCAGAAAACGAATCTCCAAAGAAGTACCACCCTCCAATGGACCCAACGACACCAAGTCCGACCCACAGACCGGCGATCCGGCGGCTCCCGCTTCCACAGTCAGTCTTGTTTCGGTCCAACTAGAAGAGGCTACCGCTGGGTATCAAGGCCATTTGTACTTCGGCTTGGACGATGCTGAGGGCGTGTCTTTGGAGGCTCCCGGCGATTGGTCCTTATTCAACGCATTTCTGGAACGACTGAAGAACCGCATGTCGTACGAAATTCGTGCCAGTGTGTTTCGGGGCGAAGCGTATCAAACCCAGTTGTTCGTCCAACGTCAACTTTCACCCGAACAGAATGAAGCCTTCACGAATTTGTATCTAAAACTTCGCTCGAGGGTTCAACAACAAGTGCGTTTGGGTAAGGAAAACAAAAGCTACATGTCGATCGAGGAATTGGAAAGCCAACGTCGCGAAGAAGTCGCCGATCTAGCCGCAGCCGAAGCGAAACAGAAAGCCGAAGCGGAAGCTGGTATTAAGGATTTGAAAGCAGGCGTTCCCCAACTCTGAGACCCAACTGGTTAAGAAATCGACTTGTCAAAACAGTCGCACTCGGGATCAATGACCGGTTCCGCAGTGCCCTGTTGGAAACTGCGGGCTAGAGAATTCACACGTTCAATCGCATGGCACTGGAAAACCAAGTCTGCCAGTCTTTAAGAACCTCGCACAGGCCGCAACGGATTTCCTGGTTGGTGCACCGGCTGTAATTGCAGAATGGCTTCCTGTTCAGGCGACAAAGAAGGTGCTGCCGAGTGATCATCACCCGAGATTCCGCCGTTCCAATTTGACGGCCAGTCCAGGTCCGGACTTTCTGGCGCATCCACGGGAATCCCGAGGATGGTGTTGCCTATTTTGAAAGCCTGCGGCACGTTTTCGCCGACGATTGCTTGAACCCTTTGGTAAACTTCGGTCGCTGCGTTACCTGGTGCCGGATCCTGGAAGCTGACCTGCTTCAGCTGACCAGCAACCCCTCCCTGTCCAGCGACAAACGGCCATTCAGGCTGGGGAAGTAGCGATATCAGGCCTGCCAAACTACCGACTTGCTGGGGGGTCTGTGAGCGCTGGACCATTGCCACAATATCGTACACGGGAATCGGATGCCCATGGTCGTTGGAAAGATCGAACAGTTCTTGCGAATCCATGCCTTGAATCACCGGCAGACGTCGACCGACTTCCTCTAAATGCTGGAAGGCCAAACGTTCCTCTTGAATTTGAATTCCCAAATTCAGACTCTTAAAGCCGATACGATCGTGCAGCACCTCAGCCGCCGAATAGTCGGGAACCAACCGTCGCAAGCCTTCCATAAGTTCTTTGCGAACACTGCCTTGAACCGCCTGAAGCTCAGCTTGCAATCGGACAATTTCAGGTGGTTTCCCCAACTGGCACTCGACCATTGAATGGGTAATATGTAAGCGAATCAACGGACCTTGCAATCGATTCGCATCGGCCGAAATCAACTGACTAAGATCCGCAAGGTCGCCACCTTCCCAATTTGCGTCGTGAATGTTGAAACGCCATCGACCACCCGAAAACTCCCCAGCTGCGGTCCCCGTTAAGCGAATTCCATGGCTTTGACGAAAAACGTCAGGAAACCCGTCCAACTGAATCCAACTGGAGTTGATCGGTTGGTTGTTACAAGTCGCCAACTCCCAAGCCGTCGAGTAACCGCCGCTACCCAAGGTTGTGGGGGAGGATGAAGTGGGCTTAAGTCGATTCAACCACAGTGAAATTGGAACGCCGGTAGCCTCTGGCAGCGACATCAATGATGTTATTCGATTCGGCGATTGCAATAACGCCATCATCGAAATCCCTGCTTGATCGCTCACCCCCGTAGCCTGGCCCAAGCCATTAGGTGCATCTATCTGCAATGATGCAGATTCTCTTGAACCTTCCGCGGCTGATTCCGAAACACCCTGCCCTGTCAGATAGACATTGGACAACGCCAATGCCAAAGGCGAGTCAACGTTCGACGGAAATTCCGCTGAAGCAAAATTGCCCTTAATCACATCAAGACTTTTGATTGTGATCTCTGGCAAAGTAGACAGTGAATTTTGACGCAAGAATGATTCATGAAGTGCCTGTCCTAGTTCGGCTAAAGCAGATTCACGAACCCTTAGATGGTTGATCGCCCACAAAGGCTTAGCACCCAAACTTAGCGGTTGCTTGATTCGAATTTGATCTGCTGAGGCCAAAATCCCATACTCGGGGTGAGTCAGTCGCACATTGGACAACAGCGACCATTCGGGGTCTTGAGTACTGACGTGGCCTACTTCGACCGGCAAACCCAATTGCAATTTCAATTGGCTGGCCACCATTGTGGGCGTGGGGCGATTAACAATGCGCAAACCTGCCCAAACCGTTGGCAAAATGCATAGCAGCGTGAAGAACAGTCGGCAGATCCATCTGCGATTTCGATCACTCATCAACCATCGTCCTTGATGTTGACTTGAAACTAAAAACTAAAAACTAACCAACCACTACCCTATTAAAATTCAACACCAGTCCTTGGAGTAAAGGGCTTTATCGCGTGGCCCCTTGTTTTAACATCGCGTCCCAACGTTGCTTCATTTCCGCAACACTGTCACCACCCAGTTTTTCGAGCAAGGCGTTGGCCAATTCAAACGCAACCACCGCTTCCAAAATAATGGCCGCTGCCGGAACCGCGCAAACATCGCTTCGTTCATAGTTCGCCGCCTGGGCCTGTTTGGTATCCAAATTGATTGATTCCAGACCTTTTCGCAACGTGCTGATTGGCTTCTTGGCTGCCCTAATGATTAACGGTTGACCGTTGGTCATTCCACCTTCCAATCCGCCTGCATTATTGGTCGGACGAGTGTACCCCAAGGACGGCCATTGCGACTGCGAGGGATCGAATCTGATCGGATCGTGAACCTGCGATCCCGGCACACGAGCCGCCTGAAAGCCCATCCCAATTTCGACACCTTTGACCGCTTGAATTGCCATTACTGCCTGCGCTAATCGACCGTCCAAACGACGATCCCACTGGGCATGCGTCCCTAAACCAATTGGCAGGCCGGTCACTTTGACTTCCATGACACCGCCCAAGGTATCGCATGCCTCGGCCGTTTGGTCGATGTACGCTTGGGCTTGAGCATCAAGGTCCACCGTCGGCATATAAACAATACTTTGGGCGCGCGCGTCCGCTATCTGCCCAACGGACAGACCCTCGGCCGACGCCTTCAACTTGCCCAATTCGGTGACGTATCCAATACACTGGATTCCAAAGACGCCTAACAACTGCTTTGCCAATGAACCAACAGCGACGCGAACTGCTGTCTCACGCGCACTTGCCCGTTCCAACACTCCTCGAACACTTCCCAAATACTTGATCGCTCCGGCCAGATCGGCATGCCCCGGACGCGGGCGTTCCAATTCCTTCAAGCGTTCAATTTTGTAATCCGCGTTCTTGATTTGAATTCCGATCGGTGAACCTAAGGTCAGCCCCTGCCAAGTCCCGGCCATCAGGTCGATTGTGTCCGTTTCTAGCTTCTGACGACCTCCACGCCCATAACCGCCTTGCCGCAGTCGCAAGTCGTGGTTTACCGCAGCGACATCGATTTCCAAACCTGCTGGGAATCCATCAATAATGGCCAACAAAGCCTTGCCATGCGATTCACCAGCGGTCAAATAACGGAGCATCAATCGAACAACTTTCCACGGGAACACACAATGTCTGGGCCCACATCGTGAGCATAAACCGATGTCCAGAGTACAAAAACCAGGGAAATGACGGCCTAAAAGTGCACAGGCAGCGACCCGATTATTCTAAGTCCAGTTGCGTTTATTCGGTAGTCTGATTCTGATAGCAATCGAAGTTGCTAGAATTTGGACTTCCCAGGAAGTTGCCCTGCCTGAGAAACGAATTGCCGCTGGAATTTCTGGGCGATCGGGTCACCGCAAGTTTTTAATGTCGGGAAGTTTTTATTGTCGGGCTAGATTCTGCCGTGATATCGCTGCGACAGCACCACTGCCACAACAATATTGCGGCGGGCTGTTCTGCCTTCCCATTTTTGTCGAACTTTCGAAACCATTCCACCTGCGACCTAGGAGCCCGAATTGTCTTGGATCAAGCAACAATGGTTTCTGCTAGCACTGGCAGTGATCGTTCTCATTGGATTTTCGTGTTGCCAATCCTTGGCATTCTTGGCTAATTACCAAACGCTGCGTTCGTGCATTGTGATCTGCGTCCTGTTCTTGATGGCGTTGCCGCTCCAGTTGAGCGCGTTCATTAAGACGATTCGCCGTCCCACTGCGGCTTTGCTTGCCTGCCTGATTAACCTGGGCGTCGGGCCGCTTGCTGCTTGGCCGCTTCTATCATTGCTGGGGCCTGAATTGGGCGGCGGACTTGCGATTGCTCTGGCAATGCCTTGCACGTTGGCCTCGGCGGCGGTTTGGACCAGGCGTGCCGGTGGCAATGACATCGTTGCCTTGATGGTGACCGTGATCACCAATCTCTCGTGCGTGGTGGTAACACCACTGTGGCTGTGGATATTGACGAGTCAACAGACAAACAGTTTTTCACTGCCCGAACAGATCCAGAAGCTTAGCTTGCTGGTCCTGTTTCCGATCATTTTGGCTCAAATTGTCCGAAGTTGGTCGGTCGTAGGCGAGTGGGCTACTTTGAACAAACCCAGACTCAGTTTCGCAGCACAGGTGGGCCTGTTGTACATCGTGTTGCTTGGCACCATTGGATCGGCTGCCAGCTGGGAACAAGGCGGCTCCTCGAGCGTCGGCCAATGGGCAATTCTGCTTTTCGCGATTGCCGGCATTCACCTGGGCCTGTTCTTTCTAGGCTTTGCGATCGCCAGTTGGATTGGATTGACAACCCAAGATCAACGAGCGGTTGCGATTAGTGGCAGCCAAAAAACGCTGATGATCGGAGCCGAAGTGGGGCTTTCACTAGGGCTGAGCGTTCTGCCGCTACTGATTTACCACCTGTTTCAACTGTTTATTGATACCCTTCTGGCGGACTGGATGCGGCGCAAGTTCGACGGATCTTAGGCTATAGCCAAGGTAGCAAGCACTGCCCCTCTGGCTGCAAAGGAAGGCCTGATTTGGGTTGAATCTGGGTACGATTGAGCTTTTTTCCATTTTTCGATATGATTTCGGCGATGATTTGGACTAGCACAAGCGTCCAAATGTGTGCCTGACTTCATGGGTGTCGGATTACCGTGTCTCCCTGATTGCCATGTCAGCCCCATAATTTCTGCTTGTTTTGTTGAACATGTTTTTATGAAACGCATCATGTTCCAGCCTTTAAGAAAATTCGCATGGATCGACCGGAATGAAATTTCCCGTAGGGCTGCGCGTACCCATGGCCGATTGACAAATAACCGTCGGACAAATTGCGGACTTGCTAGTTATAGCGGCGACGATTCCGCCCGCTTTTCAGGTTCACCATCGGAATTGTCGGCGCACAGGACTGCTTTGCCGGCTCTCTCCTCATCGTTGCCCGCGGTATCGTTGCCCGCGGTTGATGCCCATCGATGCCGTAAATTCAGTTGCGACAAACTGGCCCGTTGGCAGGCAGAATTGTAGCTGGGCTCATCCCTTTCTAGACTCGATTATGTGCGGTTCTATCCGTACGCCACCGCCCGCGAATCTGGGCAGCGTGGCCTAAGTAAATTCCAAGGGGTCGAAGTCGAATCCATCCGCTCAAGTTTCCAACTTGAATTCAAGGCCAAGATTTTTGGACCGCATCCTGGGCAACCAAGCGAAATAGGCAACGCAGCACGAAGCGAAATCGTAGGCTCGCTTGATTTGATTTATTAGACTGGATTCTAATTGCCTAGAGAATTTGGCAGACCCTTGAAAACCAACCGTTGCACCCAAACTAAACCAAGCAAAACAATAAAACAATTCGCCGCGAATTTGAACAATCAACCTTCGCTAAGAGTTGGCAAAAATACGAAAGCAAGACTCCCATGAAAGACATGCTAGAAGAAAAACTTAGTCGTTACCGCGAACTGAATATGCAGATGCAAGATCCAGCCGTGCAAGCCGATTCTTACCAAATTTCAAAAATCGCTCGGGAACATGGATCCATCAGCAAGATCGCGTTAAAGTACAAACGATTCAAAGAGGTGCTAGAACAGATCTCGGAACTTCGAGGGATGGAAGAAAGTGAAGACGCAGACGAACGCGAACTGGCCGAAGAAGAGATCCCCGAAATGCTGACGCTACGAGAAAAAATTTGGGAAGAAATCTTAGAACAAACCGTTGGCGGCGAGGATTCTGATCGTGCCCGTTGTGTGATGGAAATCCGAGCCGGTGCTGGTGGAGACGAAGCGGCGTTGTTTGCCGGCGATCTGTATCGGATGTATCGAAAACACGCCGAGAACAAAGGCTGGAAATGCGAAGTTTTAGAACTTAGCCCAAGTGAGGTCGGTGGCTTCAAGGATATCACAATGGCATTTTCTGGCGACGGTGCGTTCCGTGAATTGCAATATGAAAGCGGGGGGCACCGAGTACAACGGGTACCGGAAACCGAAACCAAAGGTCGCATTCATACTTCGGCAGCAACGGTCGCGGTTCTACCCGAACCAGAAGACGTCGAAGTTAATCTGAAGCCCGAAGATTATCGCAAAGATCTGTTCTGCGCATCCGGTCCGGGTGGACAACACGTCAACAAGACCACTTCCGCCGTGCGATTGACTCACTATGAAACAGGGATCGTCGTTTCCATCCAAGACGAAAAAAGTCAGCACAAAAACTTGGCCAAGGCAGAGCGAATTTTGAAGGCTCGGATTTACGAACGAAAATCGCACGAAGAGCAACAAAAGCGAGCTGCCGAACGAAAGACATTGGTCGGATCGGGCGATCGCAGTCAACGAATTCGCACCTATAATTTTCCGGAAAATCGCTGCACGGATCATCGTATCGGTTTCCGCGCAAGTTTGGACACGGTCTTGGCAGGTGATGTCAATGTTCTGACGCAAGCCCTGCTGGAACACGACCGAAATCAGTTGCGAGATACGATGGAAGGCCTTGACAACTAAAAGGGCGATGTTGCTTAGCTTGCGACGACCTGGCCATCACCGCTTGGCCAGATTTTCCGTTGTGGAATTCCAGCCCACATTGGGGTCTGTTTGCGTTGAAGCGATTTCACAGGGAAGCTTTCACTGGGAAGCTTTCACTGGGAAGATTGCTTCACTAATTGCATAGCCTAACTGGATCTTAGGTGACGCAGAAAATTCGACATTGATTGGTAATGGTTCTTTTTAGACGATTCAAAAGTTAAGTGCCTAAACGGATTGGGCAATGGCAGGAATTTATCGGAGATTTAAGTGAACGACGAAGCTTGGACAATACAACGACTATTGGACTGGACGACCCAATTCTTCAAGGACAAGAAGGCCGATAGTCCTAGATTAGATGCGGAAATCCTCCTGGCTCACGGCCTGGACTGTCAAAGAATCGACCTCTACACTCGGTTTGCTGAAATCGTACCCGACGATATTCGATCCACCTTTCGCGATCTGGTGAAACGACACGCAGCGGGCGAACCGGTGGCTTATTTGGTTGGTCATCGCGAATTCTACTCTCTGAGTTTTACGGTCAATAAAAACGTTCTGATCCCACGTCCCGAAACCGAACACTTGGTGATTGAAACTCTGGATCGAGTGAATTCCAAGACCGGTGACGGACTGCAACTGTGCGACGTTGGGACAGGCAGCGGTATCGTCGCCATTTGCCTGGCAAAATATTTGCCCAAGGCCTCGATCACAGCAATTGAATACAGCCCGCAAGCCCTAGAAGTCGCAATTCAAAACGCAAAAAAATTGCAAGTTGATTCGCGCATTCAATTCCTTGAAGGCAACTTGCTAACGCAATTACCTGCGGACGTACAATTTGATGCAATAGTTAGCAACCCTCCGTATATCAGCAAGTCGGAAATGGCAGAAGTCCCAACCAGTGTGAAGAAATTCGAACCCGAACTTGCTTTGGTGGGCGCTGGCGAGGACGGCGGTCAAACCAGTCGTGATCTAATCGACCAATCGGCTCCACGCTTGAAAAGTGGCGGTTGGATGCTGATCGAAACCAGCCCCATGTTGGCTCAAAAATTACACTCCTACGTAGATGGAACGGGGCAATGGTCGTCAACAGGAATCGCACACGATTCGGCGGGGCTGGAACGTATCGTTTGGGGCAAGAAGAAGTGAATCGGCCTTTGCTTAAACGCTAGTTCTAATTCGCCTGCCCCTCTGCCGGTCGGTAAAAAATCTTACCTTCGTTGTGGCTTTTTTGGTAAACTGGGAAGCACTGGCTTCTGGGCCAAGCATACTTTTGCCAAAATTCCATCCGAGGTATTCAATGCGTCCTATGCCCCTTCCGCTTCGCATAACGATTTTTTTCTTTATCGCAACCTGCCTGACCCCATTTGCAGCAACCTGCAGCTATGGACAGGCGACCCAACTGTCTGTAGCGGAATTAGCGGACAAGCCTAAAGATTACTTTTCCGTCCCAGATTCGGACGCAGGCTTACCTGGCACCGGACCGATTCGTCGTTACGATTGGTTCCAAAATCTTTGGCAAGAAAAACGCAGTCGATGGAGTCGACAGGCAGAAAGCGACCAAAATGCGTTGGTGTTCCTGGGCGATTCGATCACTCAGGGCTGGGGAGACAATCTAGGAGGCAGTTTTGATAGAACGAAAGTCGCCAATCGCGGAATCAGCGGAGACACAACCCGAGGCATGTTGGTGCGACTTTACGAAGACGTCTTGATTCTGAATCCCATGGGCGTCGTTATCCTGGCTGGCACCAATGATCTTGAGGAGAATGCCGATCCCACCACGATCGCGGCCAACATGAAACTGCTGGTCCAGTCGCTTCACAAAAAGAATCCAACACTTCCGATCGTTCTATGCTTGGTCTTCCCGAGTTCGGAAACCAAGAGCCGACCTGCGGAGAAGATTCAAAAAATTAACGACTTGTATCAAGCAGCGGTGCAGGGTATGCCTTCAGTCACTGTCGTTGATTGCTACTCGTTATTCGCAGACAAAAATGGCGACGCCACGTCGGACCTTTTCCCTGACTTGCTGCACCCCAACCGATTAGGCTATCAAAAATGGGCTGCCGCATTGCGACCGCATCTGCAGTCGACTGGCCTTGTAGCGGTGGAAACGGATGCTGAAACCTCACCTCCAGCCGAGAATTCTATCTCGCTTTTCAATGGTAAAAACCTAAACGGCTGGACCTATCAACCATCATCCCAACAGGATCGAAAAGCGTATGCGGGGTGGAAAGCAAACGACCCCAATGCCCCCGCTTGGCCAATATTGGACGATGTGATTAGCCATGACCAAAAGACCGTCACCGACGATGGTCGCTATCAGGCGATCAACGGCAGGTTCGTGGTCATGCACCCTCCGGAAGGTCGGAAGATCCAGCAAATTTGGACACAAGAGACGTTCTCGGGCAATTTCGATTTACAATTGCAGTTTCGGGCAATGCCCAATGCAGATAGCGGCGTCTTTATCTTGGGCAAACAATTGCAATGCCGCGATTTCCTGCGCGCCGGCCCGTACAAAGAATTGACTCAATTTCGTGATCTGGACTGGAATGATTTGCTCATCCAGGTTCGTAACGGCAAGGCGCGATGTACCTGCAATGGCGAGGTCCTTGAAGAAGCGTTCGAAGTTCCTGGCAGAGGGCGAATTGGAATCGAGGGCGACCGTGGCCAAATCGAATATCGCCATATGTGGCTCACACCCAAGTCGTAAAACGTTAGGTCGCATAGACCATGCGACCAGTGGTGACATGCACTCCGGCAAGCCTATTGGTTTGCCGTAGGGCTTCTGGTTGTCAGCCCTATTTATTGCTGCAGGCAAACGGAACTAATGACGGACCGGCGGTGAGAGCTTTGATTTAGTTAATGCTGCCGGGAATTCTGAGCGTAAGTGGACAAAATGAATTCCAAATGCGTCAACAGCACATTGAGCGCATGCGCATTCTCGCCGCCGCGTGGCACAATAATATCGGCTTGGGCTTTGGACGGCTCGATGAACTGAAAGAACATCGGACGGACCGTGTTTTCGTATTGGGTTAGCACAGAATCTAATGATCTTCCACGTTCCTGAATGTCACGCCGAAGCCGACGAGTCAAGCAAATATCTAGCGGCACATCGACAAAGACTCGCGAATCCAAACTGTCCGATAATTGCTTGTCGTTCAAGATCAGAATCCCTTCCAAAATCAAAATTTTTTGGCGGAACCAAACGTACCGTTTCTTGACTGCGATTGTGTTGTGAATAATTGTATTGGGGAACATCAACCGCGGACCCTGATCGCAACATCGACAAATGTTGCATCAACAAATCGTGCTCCAAGGCGTCAGGATGATCGTAGTTAATCTGCTCGCGTTGCTGAAAAGTCAGATCGCTTCGGTCACGTTAATAGGAATCTTCGTTCAAGATTCCGATATCACTCTCGGGGCGACCGGCCGACAATCGCTGAAACAGCAAACGCGAAAGCAAGCTCTTCCCCGCTCCCGATGCTCCGGCAATTCCCACGATCGTCAACGATTCTTTCATCTTTCTCGAATTTCCATTTCCCAAACGCTGCGAACTTCTAGCCAAAATGACATAAATCAGTCTGGCTGATCAAACACTAAAATAAGACTAGTTCGACCAACTTATCATCACAAATCGGCAATTCACGACTACCAATCCGCCCCGAAATCAGCAACTTACCTCTGAATCGATGGGCTGTTACGGCGTCCGACTTAGCGAACAAACAACCTTACGGCCTGAAGCGTCTGGCCAAAGACCTAACGCCACCTCACAACCCGCCCCTTCACAACACACTGATTCGCGATCAAGCTATCCACGCGGAAACTTGCCTTCCGATCGTGGCGATTGGCCGCTAGGACGATTTTGCAAGTAGAGTTTATTCGCAATAGAGAATTGGCAGTAGAACTGTTTTCGTTTTTTCTGCAATAAAAAAAAACTTCACGATTGAAGAGTTGGATAGCCATGGGAATTGGAGAATCTGCCGCCTTGACCGCTGCCTTGTTGTGGGCAATTTCCAGCATGTTTTGGGGCAAGATCCACCTATCAGCCCTGGGCATGAATCTGGGAAAGAATGCGGTGGGTTCCATTTTGTTAGTCACGCACATCGGCTTGCTTAGCATGATTTGGTGGCAACCAATGATCACCGCCAGTTACACCAGCATCGGATGGTTGTCACTTAGTGGTTTTGTGGGCATCGTAATTGGTGACACATTCTTTTTTCGCAGCCTACAGATTTTGGGACCTCGTCGCGCTTTAGTCATGGCGACAACCGCCCCACTTTTCGGCGCCGCATTAGGATGGTGCTTGGGAGAACGCTTACAAGTGGCCGCATTCATGGGCATTCTTTTGACTTTGATCGGCGTCAGTGTCGTGGTAAGTGACCGCCGCGCGAAACAAGAGGCGCCAGGATTAATGCCTGGCACTATGTTAGCAGGAATCCTGTGCGGACTTGGCGGCGCCTTATGCCAAGCTGCCGGCGGAGCGCTTTCGAAACTGGGGCTGGTCGACTGTGAGGGCTTAGAGGCAACACTGATTCGGATCTTGGCTTCGCTGGTATGCACACTTATTCTGGCGGCGGCTCAACGGCGTTTGACCGAAATTTGCCGGCGAATCTGCCAGCGGCCATTGCTAAAATTTCTGATTCCAGCCGCAGCGATGGGCACTTGGTTGGGCGTTTGGCTAAGTCAAATCGCCTTCAAACAAGCTCCCTTGGCCAGCGCGCTTACTTTATTGGCAACCAGCCCACTCTTCGCAATCCCGATTGTTCATTTCTATTTCGGTCACAAAACGTCAGTGCTTGCACTTGTGGGAAGTATCGTCGCAATTACCGGAATTTTCATCGTGGTTTCTTATTCTGGCCCTGTCGAAACAACAACGACAATGCCAAATTACTAATAGGACAATCGGCCAAGACGTGGAGCACATCCGTCTGAAAAAATGACGCGTGGAAGCTTCGACTTCGAAAAGCGATTAGCGAAAAAGCACGCCCGACAAAAGCTAATCCGTAGCTTTTGTTGCGGTTTCAGAATGCTTGTCTTCAATCGATTGGTTTGAATTCGTGCTTGAAAAGTCGACCGCAACCGCTTTATCACGAGCCTCTAAGAAGGCGGTTAGGAGAACGTGAGCCGCTATTTTATCCAGCCGCTCTTTACGCTTTTTGCCGCTTAATGTCGATTGATTCAAAAGCTGGCGTGCCATCGAGGTCGTGAAGCGTTCATCGAACATTACCACAGGAATCGAGGTTTCATTCCGCAACCATTTGGAAAAGTTTCTCGCCTGGCGACTCTTTTCACTTTCATCGCCGTTGGTATGAATGGGCAGACCAACCACGAAACCCGCTAAACTTTCGTGACCGACTAATTCCTGAAAATACTTTGCATCTAATGATTTAGACCGGCGATTGTAGACATCTAAAGGACTGGAAAGCGTTTGCCCTGGGTCGCTGATTGCCACCCCAATTCTGACGGTTCCAAAGTCGACACCAACAATCCTACCCGAAGTTGGCAACAGCTGGGTTTCATCCATCCAAACGACACTTGAAAAAGGAAACAGAACACATCAACAATCAATCGGCTAGGCTGCATTGTAGTCTTGCCGCTAGCAATTTCACGCCGGCGACTAGTACCGCGCCCAACAAAAAAACTCCCGCGACAATGGATAAACTCGCTTAGCCCTGGGCTTTAGGCAAGCCAACGCAGAAACTAACTCAACTGTTTCAATACATCTTGGACGATCCGGTCAATTTGCTGTTCCGACATGGGCGACGCTTGCTTGCATCCGCCTACCGGTTGGTCCGAAAAGCCCTCTTCGCTTAGCAAGCATTGTAACTGACGAGTCAACGCTTCCAACTGCTGTTGCTGCAACTGAGATTTAGGTTGACGCCCGTTCCCTGTTTGAAAACCGCGCAAGCTTAACGCCGCTCGAAATCCATCTGGGAATTCCGAAGAGTACAACATCGCATCAAACAGTCGCAGCAAACGAAGTTGCAAGTTCAAGGCTTGATCCAGATTGCCTTGCGTGATCGTATCGTACAACTTCCTGGTAATTTCTGGCACAATTCCGCTAGAAGCATTCGTTCCACCGTTGCACCCGATTAAAAGCATTGGGACCAAGGCCGTGTCCCATCCGGTCAAGAACGAAAAATCGCTGCGATGAGGGCGTACCGCATCGATCATTCGCAGCATTTGGGAAACGTCGCCTGAAGAATCCTTTATCCCAGTCACTCTGGGGCATTCCAATGCCAGGCGTTTCACCGTGGGCACATCGATCGGAGAAGCGAACAGAGGAATGTTGTACAGGGTCACATTGATCGGTGAATGGTCCGCAATTTCTTTGAAGTAAGCATAAACCGCCTCGGGGCCCAAGCGATAATAGAAGGGTGATACAATCGCGACGGCTCGGCAGCCCAGTTCATGATAGTGTTCACAGGCATCGATCGTTTCCCGCACGTTTGCTTCAGCGGCCCCGGCCAAGACAGGGACTCGCCCGGCTGCTTGATCGCAAACAATTTCGATGATCCGCCGCCGCTCGGGCGCGGTAAAGCGGGTAAATTCGCCGGTGGACCCGTTAGGATACAGGCCGTGAACCCCCCGTTGAATCAACCATTCAATATAGCGACGCAATTCTGGTTCGTTGATTTCCCCTCGAGCGTCCAGAGGAACCAAGTTTGGCGTGAAAATGCCTCGTAAAACGCTATCTTCGACGTTGGAAGCCATACCGTTGCAATTTCTGGTCAATGTGTCATTCGCGAATAACATGTTTTCGCAAACGGCTCTGGTGTGTAAAGTGGGAAATGGGACCCAGGGAAAGAGTCCGCTGGCTCCGGTTTGAGGTACTTTGCTCGGGGTTCACTGCAAATTACTGTGTTTGAGGCGCCGTCAGACCGTCTCAGACCGTCTCAGAAGCCAGTAGACAGACGTTGTGGCACCCGACAACCGCGTCCATCCTCGGCATTTTCGGACCAACAAATTCTACAAAACGAACCACGGCATGGCAAATCGTTAAGGCAGGCGGGTTAGGAACGCCTGAATCCGCTAAACTATTTCACCAGGATAACTGGGTTTACCCAACAACCGATAGACTTTTATCGACGCGGTGCCTGGTTAACCGCAACCTTTTTCAATTTCCGTCAGCCTTATCTCATCTGTAAAGTTCAAAGTGGAACGCAAGTCGTCGACATCAAACCGATACCCATTCTACTCGCCCAGGTTTTGGCATGGAATGCGAACCGGCGACTACCTATCGCTACTGGCAAGTCATCGGTTCAGGATTTCGCCTCAAAGAATGGCCATGGCTTGCTTGATTGGCGGCTTCTCGGTCGGACATTCGCTACTGGCAGGCGTGCAACGCCTGCTATACCAACGCCAAATCGAACAACAGGCCATCGACCCAGCGCCTTTGTTTGTGGTCGGACACTGGCGAAGTGGTACCACTTTGCTGCATGAATTGCTGTCTTTGGATAACAATTTTTCGTTTTCATCGACGGTCGAGTGCTTTCTTCCGCACCACTTCTTAATTTCTGAACCTTGGTTGAAGCCCTTCCTTCGTCTACTTTTGCCAAACAAACGCCCGATGGACAACATGCCCACTGGCGTTGAATTGCCCCAAGAGGATGAATTTGCGCTGATTGGCTTGGGTGCGCCGACTCCATATTTGCGCATCGCATTCGCAAACGACCAGCGGCCGTTTGATTGTTTGCTTGACATGCAGGACGTGCCTGCCCAAGTGGAAGCCGATTTCGAAAAGCAATTAACGTTCTTTTTGAAATCGCTAATGTTAAAAAAACAAAAGCGGCTGATCTTAAAGTCGCCGACTCATACTGGCAGGATTGGCTGGCTGGCCAAACAGTATCCCGGCAGCCGGTTTGTCCATATTTCTAGAAACCCGATCGAGGTCTTTCTTTCTACCAAACGCTTGTGGCGGCGTTTGGACGAAGTCCAGGGATTCCAGTTGCCTAAGTATTCTGATCAACAGCTGGAAACCTTGGTTTTTGATTGCTACAAGCGAATGTACAACGGATATTTTTTAAGCCGCAAACACTTGAGGCCCAACCAATTAATTGAAATCCAATTTGAACAGTTAACGCAACGGCCGGCGGAAATTATTCAACAAGTCTACGCTCAGCTGGAGCTGGGCGATTCGACTTTGATTCAGCAAGAGGTTGCCCAAAGCATGCAACAAAGAAAGAATTTCGAAAAAGCCGATTACGAAGTTGGTCAGGAAGTTACCGAAAAAATAATGCCCTCCTGGCGCCAATATGCCCAAGCATTTGGCTACGACCGCGTGACAGGGAAACCGTTAGAATAGGGTTACTTGGGCTTGAATCCTTACTTGCATGATTCAATTCACGCCCAACACCCACACCCACACCCACACCCACACCCACACCCACACCCACACCCACACCCACACCCACACCCACACCCACACCCACCCCCACACCCACACCCACACCCACACCCACACCCACACCCACACCC
>Ga0209491_10000872_pt1 | contig 60570 bp, 64 predicted proteins | sample BON02_FD_187213 | JGI IMG/M metagenome (GOLD analysis project Ga0209491, IMG submission 187213) | Freshwater microbial communities from Lake Bonney liftoff mats and glacier meltwater in Antarctica - BON-02 (SPAdes) (version 2) | ecosystem: Environmental > Aquatic > Freshwater > Ice > Glacier... | reverse complement strand
TAGATAATATACATCAGTATGTCAATAATATTACATGCCTACACTTTGGCGCTCGAAAAACTCCTCATCTCATTGATTTGTAAGGCTTGGGCGCTCAAAAACGAGCAATCGGAACGGGGAACTTCAGATTAAAAAGGGGCGCATCAGCGTCCCTTTTTTACGGGAGCGCGTTGCGGCGGTATGCGCAGCCACGTCAGCACAACCAGTGCGGCAAAGGCGAGATAGGCTGTGGTGAATATCCAGGGCGGCAGGTCGTAATAAAGCAGGGCGTGGATCCAGCGCGCAACAAAACTTTTATCCGTGGCCACACCGCGTAGGGCGTCTTCCCACAGCGTCAGCGGACACCAGATGCCGGCTGCAGCTTCAGCGCTGACGATGAGGATGGCGGCGAGGTGTGTAATCCGGAAGCCGAAACCACGTACCCAGTTCCAGCCGGTGCCGGCGCCTATCCAGATCAGCGGCAGGCTGCCGACGACAAACAGCACGAACGCAATATGTACGACGAGGATCAGGTCCGCAAGCAGCAGCATCAGCCGCGCAGCGCCGGTTCAGTGTTCAGACGTTGCCTTTGGCCACCGGCCGCTTGCGGTCGCTGACCCACTCGCTCCATGAACCCGGATACAGTCGGGAGCCGGCAAGACCGGCGACTTCCATGGCCAGCAGGTTGTGGCAGGCCGTCACACCGGAGCCGCACTGATGGATGATGGCTTCGGGTTTGTGGCCATTGAGCATCTTGCTGAATTCTGTTTTCAGCGTGGCCGGTGGCTTGAAGCGGCCACTGTCATCGAGGTTGAGTTTGAAGAAACGGTTGACCGCGCCCGGGATGTGACCGGCCACCGGGTCCAGCGTTTCATTTTCGCCGCGGTAACGATCGGCGCTGCGCGCATCCAGTACCAGTGCATTGGGTTTGCCCAGTTGGGCGAGCAGCTGCGCGCTGTCGATGGTGGTTTGTGCAACCGCGCGACCGTGATAGCTGGCCGGTTCGACGACGGGTTGCTCAACGGTAGTCGGCAGACCGGCGCCGGTCCAGGCCTGCCAGCCGCCGTCGAGTACGGCGACACGGGTGTGTCCAACCCAGCGCAGCATCCACCACAGGCGCGAGGCGTAGACGCCGCCGGTTTCGTCGTAGGCGATGACCTGCGTGTCATTGCTGATGCCCAGAGCGCCCAGGCGCAGGCTGAACGTGGCGGGGTGGGGTAGCGGGTGGCGCCCGTTGAGTCCGGTCTTGGGGCCCGACAGATCGACATCGAGATGCAGGAACCGCGCGCCGGGGATATGACCGCTGCGATAGGCCTTGTAACCGGCGCTGTAGTTGGCCAGATCGTGGCGGCAGTCGCAGATGACCCACTGCGGGTCATCCAGGTGGGCTGCAGTTTCCTTGGCGTTGACTAGTGTCGTATGGGCCATTGCAATGGTCCGCCGCTGTGGTTCGAGCGGCCAAAGGTAACAAACGCCAATCGAAAATCAAACACAGAAAAAACGCTGGCAGCCACAGGCCGTCAGCATTTATTCGTAACACGTTGATTTTATTGATAAATATTATTAGAGGGAGGGAGATACTTCACGGCGCAGAAATTCGTGGAAATGCCGCATGCCGTCTTCCAGCGGTGTCTGGTAAGGGCCGGTTTCATTGCGTCCCTGCTGCCACAGCGCACGCCGGCCTGCAGTCATGCGGGCAATGATTTCGGCGTCCTCAACAGCGGTTTCGCGATAAGCCGTCTGTTCGGCTGCGACAAATTCGCGTTCGAACAGCGCGATGTCTTCCGGATAATAAAACTCGACAATGTTGCTGCAGGCCTCGGGGCCGCGCGGCACGATAGTGCTCACCACCAGCACATGCGGATACCACTCCACCATGATGTTGGGAAAGTACGTCAGCCAGATGGCACCGTGGCCGGGCTGCCGGCCTTCGCCGTAACGCAGCACCTGCTCATGCCAGCGCTGGTACACCGGACTGCCTGGCCGGTTGAGTGCATTCTTGATGCCGCAGGTCTGCACGCTATGCCAGTCGCCGAACTCCCACTTCAGGTCAGCGACGTCGACAAAATGACCGAGTCCCGGATGGAAGGGGTCGACGTGATAATCCTCGAGGTAAACCTCGATGAAGGTTTTCCAGTTGCAGGCGTATTCGTCGGTTTCCACGCGGTCGAGCATGTAACCCGAAAAATCCAGATCCTTGATCACGCCCAGTTGCGCCAGATCGCGCACGACATTGCGCCGTCCGGCAAACAGCAGCCCGTTCCAGTTGGTGAGTGGCGTGCGCGCGAGGTCGAGACAGGGGTTCTCGGCAAAGTGCGGCGCGCCCAGCAGTTTGCCGTCGAGGCCGTACGTCCAGCGGTGCAGCGGACAGATGATATTTTTTGTATTGCCGCGGTCTTTGAGGATGATCGCCTGGCGGTGACGGCAGATGTTCGACAGCAGTTCGACGCCGCTGGCATTGCGCACCAGCGCCCGCGCGTTGTCCTGCCAGTCCAGTGTGTGGTAATCGCCGACATTCGGCACCATCAATTCGTGGCCGACATAACCGGGACCGTTGTCGAACAGCAGGCGTTGTTCGACTTCATGGATCCGGGGATCGAAATACCACTGAACCGGGAGTTGCGGAGCAGACGTGCGGAAGGCGGTGACGCTGGAAAGGGCGGGCATGCAGCTGTGAATAATGACGGGTTAATCGGCCGGCGACGTTAATTTAACGTGATGATTCTAAAAGTGTTTTGGCATCGAATCTGGCACCAAAAAAGAGCGGCTATTCTTTCCCAGAGGGATGCAAAAGGCAACAACAATTCCTCGACGCAGGGCGGATAGCACCGGCGGTTACTTCATAATCTGTTGTTTATAAAAAGAAATATCGCCGAAAAAAGAGGTTGCAGCGGCGCCGGTATTGTCGGTATCGGTGACGATCGCCAGGCCGCTGACCGCCGGCGCATCCTCGCCGAATGCCGCGCGGAAATCACGGTTGATATTGCGTTCGAAATCCACCCATTGTTTGACGCGTGCGGCGCCCGATTCGACGACGATCAATTTGACGCGGTCAGTATAGGCGCTGGAAATTATTGTCCCCACCGGTGTTTTGTTGTCCCACACATAACACAGCGTGGCCGCGGGCAGTTCGGGATCAAACAGGGCTCTGGCCAGCCGCAGTTTGCTGCGTTCAAAAAACGGCAGCTTTTCCAGTGGATAGTCGAACATCACGTACAGTCGAGCCGGAAAATCATCGCCTTCTTTGGTGCGCAGGTCGGCTTTTTCGATCAGGTTGTTGATTTTCCAGCGCCAGCGCAGCCACGGATACTCTGCAGGGTTGATGCGCAACTGCCGTGACAAACCGGATGCGCCTGTCGCCGAATCTGCGCGCATTACGGTGACTCCGTTGTCATCGACCAGGGTGTAGCGGGTGCGCATCTGCATGTTGGGCGGTTCCAGCGCCACCCAGCCGGCGGGCAGCGCGCCGCCGGGACGCGCTGCTGAAAATGCGGCCATGACCTGTGCATGCTCGGCAGCGGCAGCGGCGCCGGTGGTGATGGCGACGATGAACAGCAGCGCGTGTCTAAACCGGAGCTGGTGCATCATGCAGTAGTCCGGATTGTTGCAGCCGCAGGTAGTCTTCCGGCCGGTCGACGTCCCACAGGGTTTCCAGTTCCTGCCAGCGCAGACCGAGTTCACGCAGCCGGGCTCGCGTCTGCGCCATCACTTGCGGTCCACCCCAGTCCATGCCGTTGAACAACCGGGGTTCGTCGCGCGCAACGCCGACCAGCGCATAACCGCCGTCTTCCGTAGGCACAAACACCGCATCGTTGCCTGCGCGCAACGCCGCAGCAGCGGCGCTCAGATGCTGCGCAGTCAGCGCCGGACAGTCAGCACCTGTGCACAGGGCGTAAGTTGCGCGCCGCAGGGCTGCTGCCAGGGCATATGCCATGCGTAGTCCCAGATCGTCGCCGTCCTGCACATGCAGTGTTGCGCCATGCGTGGCTGCTGCGGCTTGCAGAAAGGGATGGTCAGCGTCCGGGTCGCACCACAATTCAAGACTTGCCGGTGCTGCTGCGCGCGCGGTCGACAGTGCATGTGTTAGCAGGCGGCCATGCAGCACAGCTGCGCCTGCAGCGCCGAGCACGGGCATCAGCCGAGTTTTTGCCGTACCCGCGACCGGAGCCCTGGCAAACACCAGCAGCGCGGTATCAAGCGCTGAGTCAGGCGCTGTATTAGGATTTGTGCCGGACATATTGCAACGCGAGTTTGTCGGGATCCGCACCCAGCCAGTAGGCCAGGCGCAGCCGCCACATCAGCAGCATGGTGCGCCACACCCCGTGTTTTTCCCAGCGGCGGCCGGAGGTGGTCAGCGGGTGCGTGATACATAGCGGTGCGCCGTAGATTTTCAGTTGCCGTGACAGTGCGATGTCTTCCATCAGCGCGATTTCCGGAAAGCGGCCGGCAGCTTCGAACAGCGAACGGGTCACGAACAGTCCCTGGTCGCCGGTGGCGATGCCGCTCAACCGTGATCGCCAGTTCATCAGCACGGCAATCACCCCGAACAATGGATGTTTACCCGTAATTCGCACATTAAAACGCCCCCAGCTGTGGTGGCTGCGCGACAGGCCGTTAATGATCAGGGCGTCGGCGTTTTCGGGCAGGCGCGAATCAGCATGCAGGAAACAGAGTATTTCACCACTGGCGGCGGCAGCGCCGGCATTCATCTGGCGGGCGCGCCCCGGCGGCGCAACCAGCACGTGGTCGACATGGCCGCCCGCCAGTGCGACCGTATTGTCACTGCTGCCGCCGTCGACCACGATGACTTCGCAGTCGCGCGCGCGCAACGGCGCGAGTGCGGCGAGGGTATCGACGATGGCGTCTGATTCATTGAGGCAGGGGATGATGATGGATAACAAGTGGCGGGTTTTTTCTGAGGGTATCAGTCTGGAACTGGCGCAGGGGATGACAATGGAAATGATAAAACACGCGCAGTGCGCGTGTCAGCGCACCGGATCAAAAAAGTGGCGGCCCTGCAGCGGAATCTTGTAGCGATGACATAGCAGGATCAGGATGATGCGCGCTACGCTGCGCAAGATGCCTTGTGCCAGAAATTTTCGCGCATCGGTGACAACAGTGGCTGGCAGCATTACCGGTATGGTGTGCGCGCGCAGGCGTTCCGAAAATTTCACGTCCTCCAGTTCTGTTTCAGGAAAGCCGCTCAGCGTGTTGAACAGTTGGCGGCGCACAAACATCGCCTGGTCGCCGTACATGATGTGCGTGCGTTTGCAGCGCCAGTTGTGCAGCCGCGACACTGTGCGCAGCAGCCACCGGGTGTCACTGAATGCCTGATGAAAACAGCCGGCTTTGACGTGTGCCGGGAGGGCGGCAATGGCATCAAGGGCGCCCGCGGGCAGCAGGGTGTCGGCATGCAGAAACAGCAACCATTCGCCCTGCGCTGTTCGTGCCCCGGCGTTCATCTGTACGCCGCGACCGCGTGGCGAGGTGATCCATCTTACTGCGTGCTGTTTCGCCAGCGCTGCCGTACCGTCAGTGCTGCCGCCGTCGCACACAATGATTTCGTGCGGCGTGTTCTGCATTGCAACCCGGGCGAGTGTTCGCGGCAGGGCGCGTTCCTCATTCAGCGTGGGGATCACGACGGAAATCATGGGCTATGCCGGTCTTGCGTCGCCTGTGCGTGTAGATGCCAGTGCTCCAGCCGCGTTTCTACAGCCAGCCAGAAGGCATCGGCGTCGAGACGCGCGTCATCGAGCAACCCGGTAACCTGCAGGGCGGCATCACGCCCCAGGCTGCGGTAACAGTCGAGCGCAGCAACGGTTGCAGTGCCGGAGCCCAGTGTCTGCAGGCAGCGCGCGCCCAATTGCACATGGCCGTGCTCCTGCGCCAGCACTTTCCTGCGCAGGGCATGCAGCACGCCGCCTGCGGGGTGGGCATGGCAGCCCAGCTGCTCCAGCAGCACTTCGCCGATATGTTCGATCACGCCCTGCAAACCCAGCAGTGTCGACGCCAGATCGCCGGCAGCAAGGTCATGCTCCAGGCGCTGCCGCAATCCGGCCACCACATCGGGTGTGCTTGCGCGGATCTGGGCGGAGCCGGACAGGCGCGCCGCGACATCAGCGAGTGCGGCATGACTGCGTTCCTGCGCGGCCTGCACCTCCAGCGCATGCCGCATCCACAATACGGGTGCAATGCGCGACTGCAGAGCGGCGGTATGCGCAGCCAGTTGTTCGCCTTGGCGCAGCACCTCGATCAGGCGTGCCAGTTGACGAGCCTTATGCATGCGCTATCACGCCGGCCTGCCCATTGCAGGTGTATCAGCGGCGCACATCGTTCAGGGACCAGTTGTAATCCAGATGCCGGATATCGGCCTTGCGATCAGTGATGGCCTGCTGGTGCGCGGGGCTGTCGGCGAGCAGTGCGGCATATTTGGCGAAAAACTGTTCACGTGACTGCATCGCCGGATTCTTGCCTTCGAAGCCGCGATAGCCGCTGGTCCAGTCTTCGCTGAACCATTTGAAGATTTCGGATACTTCCAGCGCATTGTCCTGCGCGTTGTAGCGGTTGCGGCTGCGGTCGGACAGGAAACGCCGGGTCTGTTCTTCCAGTTGCGCGTCCAGGCGTGCGGCGACATAAGGCTCCTCGCGCAGCATGGGGCAACCGACGGAGGCGCAGTTCGCCGCGAAATGCACGCGCGGTTCGTTGTAGGAACCGGGTTTGCGCAGCGTTTCATGCTCGATCATGTCCAGCGTGAACTCGCGGCCAAGCAGCGTGAAAAACCTGTCCTTGAACGGATTGCCGAAAAGTTTGCCGAAATCCCAGATCGATTTGATGTTCGGATAACGTGTCAGGATTTTTTCGGCGGTATACGCGTTGTAGGCGTTGATCAGGAATGCCATCTGCTGCGGCTTGTTCCAGCCGGCGAATTCCTGCGCGCTGACTTTGGACAGCGTGTCGAGATAAATTTTTAGCGCAGGTCGCTCCTGCGCCAGTGCGGCATAACGCAATTGCGAGGACTTGCCGCTGTCGATCAGCACGACATGTTTTTTCAGCAGCGCGGCCCAGGCTTTGTGGTCGTGGTCGAAGGCTTGGGCGGCGGCGGTCAGCGGGAGTGCTGTGAGCAGAAGAGTTAAGAGAAGTTTTTTCATATTTTACAATTAAATCAATTAGTTAAATTAATTTTGTCTCTGGTAGATGATCGACAATGCAAATTCGCCGTGGGCATCAGCCGACCCTGATTCCCCTTGTGAGTCGCCGAGCAGCGCAGTCGTGCCGGGGGTAATCGGCGAGCACTGGGCGAGTTGCGCAGCCGCCCGGCACGAGGAGCAGCGCAGGGAAGCCGAAGGCCGGCGAACCGGGGTCGCCTTCTTTTGAGGTTGAGGTTGAAGTGTATGAGGGTTTCACGCGAACCAGGATTATCCCCGTTGCCATGTGTGAAACTTCTCCACCCACTCCAATGCCTTCTTGGGTGCGTGCGCGCGCTTCCAGTTCCCGGCCACGTATTTATTGGCTTCGGCCAGCGTCGGGTAGATATGGATGGTGCCGAGGATCTTGTTCAGCCCGATGCCGTGTTTCATCGCGCTGACGAATTCGGTGATCAGGTCGCCGGCGTGTTCGCCGGCGATGGTGGCGCCGAGGATCTTGTCCTTGCCGGGCACCGTCAGCACCTTGACCAGGCCGTGCGCAGTACCGTCGGCGATGGCGCGGTCGAGGTCGTCGATGCCGTAGGTGGTGACTTCGTACGGAATGTTTTTCTCTTTGGCTTCGATTTCATTGAGGCCGACGCGCGCCACTTCGGGGTCGGTGAAGGTGGCCCACGGGATCACTGAAAAATCGGCGCGGAATTTTTTGTAGCCGCCGAACAGGCCGTTGACCGCCGCGTACCAGGCGGTGTGCGCCGCCGTGTGGGTGAACTGGTACGGTCCGGCGACGTCGCCGCAGGCGAGGATGTTGGGGTATTTCGTCTGCAGGAATTCGTTGACTTCGACAGTGCGTGTTTTGGTGATGGGGATGCCCAGTTCCTCAAGGCCATAACCCGTGGTGTTGGCGACGCGGCCGACGGCGCAGAGCAGGGCGTCGAAGACGATGCGCACACTTGCGGTTTCGCCGCTTTTTTCGCAATACAGCACCTTCTCGCCGTTTTCGACGGCAAAACGCTGTGCCTTGTGGTTCAGCAGCACATTGACGCCTTCCGCGCGGAAACGCTCAAGCACCATTTGCGAAAACTCCGGGTCTTCGCGGATCAGCAGTCGCGGCAGCATTTCCACCTGGGTGACCTGCGCGCCGAGGCGCGCGAAACACTGCGTCAGTTCCGAGCCGATGGGGCCGCCGCCGAGCACGACCAGCCGTTTCGGCAACTCGCGCAGACCCCATACCGTGTCCGACGTCAGGCAGCCGACGTCATCGATGCCGGGGATCGGCGGCACAAACGGGCGCGCGCCGGCGGCGATGACGATGCTGCGGGTAGTGAGTGTCTGCGTTCCGGTCGTTGTTTTGATTTCAACGGTCCAAGGCGAGGTGATTTTTGCCTCGCCGGCAAGACACTCCACGCCCAGTGCGGTGTAACGTTCGACCGAATCATGCGGCTCGACTTCACGGACGACACGCTGCACCCGTTCCATGACATCGGCGAAATCAAAATCGATCTGTGCGCTTTTGAATCCGTAATCACGGGCGTGTTTCATCGTGGCGAGCAGCTTCGCCGATTTGATCAGCGCCTTTGACGGCACGCAGCCGGTGTGCAGGCAGTCTCCGCCCATCCGGTGTTTTTCGACCAGCGTTACTTTGGCTTTCACCGCCGCCGCGATATAGGCCGATACCAGCCCGGCCGAGCCGGCGCCGATGACCACCAGGTTGCGGTCAAATCGCGCAGGCCGGGTCCAGCCGGCGTAAACCTTGCGCGCCTTGAGTGCATCCAGCACTTTTTTGGCGACCAGCGGGAAAATGCCGAGCAGCGCGAAGGCGAACAGCAGGCCTGCGGAGATCTTGAACGCGCCGAGCTGGGTACCGGCGTAGACGAAAACCACGGTGCCGGCGAACATGCCGAGCTGGCTGACCCAGTAGTAGGTCCAGGTGCGGATGGGTGTCAGGCCCATCACCAGGTTGATGACAAAAAACGGAAATGCCGGCACCAGCCGCAGCGCGAACAGGTAAAACGCGCCTTCGCGCGCGACGCCGTCGTTGATGGGTTTCAGTTTGTCGCCGAATTTTCCCTGCACCCAGTCGCGCAGCAGGAAGCGCGAAGCGAGGAAGGCCAGCGTGGCGCCGAGAGTCGATGCGAAGGACACGATCACCGTGCCCCACAGCAGGCCGAATATCGCGCCGGCGACCAGCGTCATCAGCGCCGCACCCGGCAACGACAGGCCGGTTACCGCAACATACAGCGCGAAGAACACCAGCGCCGACTGCAGCGGGCTGGCGGTGACGTACTGGTCGATGGCTGCCTGCTGCGACTTGAAAAAGTCGAGCGTGAAAAAACGGCCCAGGTCAAAAATGAAAAACACCGCGATCGCAGCCGCCAGCATGGCCAGCACCAGAAGTTTTTTCTTATTCATGTGATTAAACCTTTTCCATGGGTATTGCTGTGACTTGCGATGGCACTCCTGGATTTATCGCACCGCGCAGAACCTGCGTTAGTTGGTAGTTGGGGCCGGACAGTATGCGCTGATGGTAGGACGCGTGTGCCGGCGAGCCTTGCGGCCAGTTGGTTTCGAACATGCTGATCCAGCGGGCGTGGTCGTAGTGCACAGGCAGGGCCTCGACGTGGACCCCTGCCACGCGGGTGCCGTAGAGCGTCTTCAGGTGCGTTGCAGGACGTATCGAGATCCGGCTGATGACGCCGTAACGGGTCTGCGCAAAATTGGGCATGCCGGCTGCACCATTGTTTATCAGCAATGAACGGCCGCTTCTGGCGTCGAATCCGGCGAGCACCGGCAGGCAGGTGTGGCTGCTGGCGATGATGCCGACCTGCGCTGTATCGAACTGTGCAGCAATTCTGTCGTAATGCGCAGTGTCGGTGAGGGCTTCCTGTGCATAGTCCCAACCGGCAAGCGACTCCGCGTCGCCATGCACGATGGCCACGCGCAGCCCACCGACCTCGGCCACCCGGTGCATGGGCAGGGTAGCGAGTCGAGTGCGCAGTTCCGTATGTCTTCGTGCCGTTGCGCGCAGTTGCGACAGTATGCGATTCGAGCGCTCAACCTCGGCGCTGCCTACCCATTCAGGATAAGCGCAGCCGCAACCCGCAGCGTCATCGTCATTCGCGAGTTCGGTTTCGACATTGCCGCGCAACGCGGTGTGCTTCAGAACTTCGTTGTTGATTGCGGCAAAGCCCGCGGCGTCGATGTTGAACCAGTTGAAATCACCGTTGAATACGAGCGTGGCTCCGCCCGGTTCATGGGCGGCGAGTTCCAGCACGGCTTCCAGCGCCGGCACATTGCCGTAGAGGCCGCCGATGACATACAGCGTTTCTGCGCTGAAATCGGCCGCGCGGGCCAGCGCCGACGGCGAGTAGCGGTAATGCGGCGGGCAGCTGCGGCCGGGTTGCAAGGCTTATCTCCTCAACCGCTGCCAGGCCACCGGAATCAGGAAGCCGACGCAGCAGATGGCGAGACCGTATAAGTTCACGCCCAGCAGCAGCCCATATTTGCCGGTGCCTATGGCCCATGACGCGGGCACTGCGCCGGTGGCCAGCATGACGCCCAGAATAACGCCGGGCCAGAACGCGAGATGAAAACTCCACGGCGAATGTTTGACCAGCGGCGCCAGCAGGAATACCGGTGCCAGGCCCATGACCATGGTGCCGCTGACCGTGGTGGCTTTCAGGATGTCGGTGCCGGCGATCATCGGCAGATTGCCGAGCACGGCGAATATGATCATCGTCCAGATGCCGATTTTGAGCGCGTTGGTGCCGGGCATGCGGCCGGCGAGCAGCGGCATTTCCTGGCCCATCGATTTGGCGACCGATGAGAACGTCGAGTCGAGCGTCGAGCCCGCGGCCATGATCATCACCATGGTCATCAGCAGGTATGGCCCTGCGCCGAAAGCAAAAGCAACAGCGCCCGGCATGTTGTCGCCAGTCGGCAGGCCTTCAAGTTTGGCGTGCACGCCGATCAGGCTGAACGCGAATATGCAGATGAATCCCAGCACGCCGGCGACGATGAAGGCGCGGAGCATGGGTTTTTCACGCGTGATGAAACCGCGATCAGTCAGCACCGGGTCATGGAAGGGGTATGACACCACCTGTATCAGGGCGACCAGCAGCAGGTCCATGCCGGCATTGAGGCGGAAGTCACCCACGGCCAGCAGCGTGCCCACGCCGTGTTTGGGCAGCACCAGAAACAGCACGACACCGAGCACGAATACAAACAGCACGGACTGGATCACGTCGGTGACGATGGAACTGCGCAGGCCGCCTTTGAGGCTGTAGATCAGCGTGGCCGCGGTGAACAGCAGTGCCGAAGCAATGAACGTCCATTCGCCGGCCTTGCCGTAATAGGCGCCCACCACCGCGGTGTTGCTCCATACTTCGTTGTAGAGCCGGATCAGGATAGCCAGCGTAAAGGCGAGTGCGGCAAGCTTGCCATAACGTCCGATCAGAAACGGCACCAGACCGGTGGCGCCGTGCCGCGTGCGCAGCCAGTAAATGGTGAGACCGGCAATCGGAATCGACAGCCAATACGTCGCGTAGGCCAGTCCGCCGACCACGCCGTAGGCTGCGCCCAGATTGGCTGCGTTGGTTACCGATTTGGCGAATATCCAGCTGATGAAAATGCTGCACATCAGCGCCCATTCGGTGGCCGGCCGGCCGGTCTCGTCGCTGCCGCTGAAGAAACTTGCCTCGGTGCGTGAATGCGGCGAGATCGCGTACATCACGCCGCCATACAGCAGCAGGAAGCCCCAGAAGTAGATGGCAAAAGCCGGTTCGATCATGAGCAGCCTTGGCGGAAAAGTTTCAGTCGACGAGGGCGCCGCCGCAGCTCGAACCCTGTCCTGCGGTGCAGCCGTAGCAATGGTCCCTGACGACGACAGGGTTGCCGCTCAGGTCGCTGCCCAGCAGTTCCCGCAAGTGGGTGCGCGACCGGTTTTTCCAGGCGATGGGCAGGTCGAGCATCTGGTTGAAGTCGCAGTCATAGACATTACCCTGCCAGTCCACTGACAGCAGCGTGCGGCACATCACCGACTCCAGGTTTTCCGGCTGGTAGGCATTCTTGAGCAGGTTCATGTAGTGCTCGAACTGCCCCTTGGACACCAGCGTGCTGCCGAAGCGCTTGATGGGCATGTTGGTGATGACAAAGAGATCGTTGAACACGATGCCGTAGCTGTCGAGCAGGTGTTGTTTGTAGTCGCGTTTCAACTGCTGTTGTTCCGGCGGCAGCACGGGGCCTTGCGGGTTGTAAACCAGTTTGAGTTGCAGCGGCGAGCCGGGTTGCCCGTAGCCCAGCTTGTTCAGCAACTGCAGGGCGCGGATGCTGGTGCCGAATACGCCTTTGCCGCGCTGGCGATCGACATTGTCTTCCATGTAGCAGGGCAGCGAGGCGACAACTTCAACCTGCTGGTCGGCCAGGAACTGCGCGAGATTTTCCTGTTCAGGCTCAAACAGTATGGTCAGGTTGCAGCGATCGATCACGTTGACGCCGATGTTGCGCGCAGCCTCGACCAGCATGCTGAAATGGGGGTTCAATTCCGGAGCGCCGCCGGTGACATCCAGCGTTTTGATGTCGGCATCCTTGAGATAGGCGATCACCTCGAAGATGGTTTCCCGGGCCATCATTTCGGTACGGGTGGGGCCGGCGTTGACATGGCAGTGCAGGCAACTCTGGTTGCACTTGTAGCCCAGATTGACCTGCAGTGTTTCCGGGCGGCGGCGGCGGCGTATGGCCGGGAAGCCGCGGGATTCCATCAAGGGGAGGGTGGCGTGCATCAATCAGCTCCTGGATTCAGTTGTATCGGGTTAACTGGCCCGCAGACTATAAGTCGGCTTCCTTGACTGATCCTTACAGACCATCTTCTATCACGATTCTGCTGGTGACATGACCGCAGCGGAACAGCCAAGATTGAGGGGAAAGACCGAACTGCGTGTTGCCGGTTGCATTCTGGAACGATCATTCTATAATCAATCGGGCGCAGGTCAAACACATGCATGGTACTGCCTCCGTCGCAAATGGCAGCGAACACGCTACACACTTACGCGGATTCAAAATCATCAGCAGGATGCCGGGAGTACATGCGCAACATGAATTGCTGAGCCGATTCAATCAATAACCGGAGATGTCCATGAAAATCTTATCTTTAGCAATTGTTTTGATGCTGTCGTTGTTGTCGGTTCCCGCGGTGGCGGCGGACGGATTGATTGCGGTGAAGAGCGCCCACAGCGTCAAGGAAACCATTGACCGTTTCGAAGCTGCGGCCAAGGCCAAGGGACTCAATGTGTTCCTGCGCCTGGATCATGCCGCTGGTGCGAAAAAAATCGGCAAGACCCTACGCCCCACTGAACTGCTGGTATTCGGCAATCCGCAGGGCGGCACACCGCTGATGGAGTGCGCGCAGTCCGCCGGCATTGATCTGCCGCTGAAGGCGCTGGCGTGGCAGGATGCCGCGGGCCAGGTCTGGCTGGGCTATAACGATCCGCAATTTCTTGCGGCCCGTCATGCGGCGGGTGATTGCCCCGTAGTCGCGAACCTGAGCAAAGCCCTGGGTGGGTTGGCGGCGGCAGCCGTACGATAATGGCGCGCCCCCGCGAGTTCGAAAGTGAGGTGGTGCTCGAAAGGGCGATGCAGGCTTTCTGGGCCAAGGGTTACCAGGCGACCTCGCTGGATGATCTTTGCGGCGCAACGGGGCTCAGCCGCTCCAGCCTGTACGCGGCGTTCGGCGGCAAGCGGGCGCTGTTGCATCGTTCACTGTCCCGTTACGAGCAGCAGGGCGTTGCGCACATTGCTGCGGCGCTGGCGCGGCCGGTGCCGATACGCGAGGCTATTGCGGATTTTGTGAGTGAATTGATAGATCGCATAGTTGCCGGCCCCGGGCGTGCCGGTTGTTTCATCGGCAATTGCGCCGCGGAACTGGCCGGGCGGGACCGTGCGACTGCGCTGCACGTGAAACAAAGCCTTGCGCGTATTGAGGCGACTTTTCGTGATGCGCTGGCGCGTGCGCAGGACCGTGGCGAGATTGCGGACGCGGCAGATGTGGAATCGCTGGCGCGTTTTCTGGTGTCCGGCATCCAGGGGCTGCGACTGGTGGGCAAAGCCAATCCCGACCGTGCTGCACTGAACGACATTGCGGCTGTCATGCTGCGCTGTATCGATCGCTGATTGCTGCCTGCATCCGGCAGCGTGTATGTACATGGAATAACAAATCTGAAACATAAGGGAGCATGACCGATGCCGCGACTGGAAAGCCTGGGGGAATGGGAACGTGAGCTGCTGCTGGACATGCTCAAGGAGATCCCGGCGTATGAGGGGCAGCCCTGGGTGGCTGGCGGCCCGCTGGCCAGACGCAGGGTGGCCATCATCAGCACTGCAGGCATCCACCAGGCCGGCGATGCCCCTTATGCCGACGGCATGGCGGCGCATGACTACCGTGTCATTCCGGCCGATGTGCAGGCGGACCAGCTGGTCATGAGCCACTTGTCTTCGAACTACGATCGCACCGGTTTTCAGCAGGATGCCAATGTGGTGTTCCCCATCGACCGGTTGCAGGAGCTGGCGGCCGAGGGCGTGATTGGTTCGGTCGCGGATTTTCACTATGCGTTCATGGGTGCGGCGCGACTGGCCGGGCTGGAGCCCAAGGTCAGGCAAGTCGCAGGACTGCTCAAGCGCGATGCCGTGGATGCCGTGCTGCTGACGCCGGTCTGACCGCGCTGCACTTGCACCGTGGGTGCAATGGGCCGCTGGATCGAGGAAGAGGGCATACCAACTACCCAGATTTCGCTGGTACGCGAACACACGGCGGCGATACGACCACCGCGCGCCCTGTGGGTGCCGTTCATGCTGGGCCGGCCGCTGGGCGCGCCGGGTGACGCGCCGTTCCAGCGTCGTGTGGTTGCGGCCGCGCTGTCGCTGCTCGAAAAGTCCGCAGGTCCGGTGCTCGAAGATTATCCGGAAGAGGCGCCTGTGCCGGCCGATGTGGATGGCGGCGAGTTTGCCTGCCCGGTCAGTTTCAGCCGTCCCGTGGTTGCGCAGGGCTTGGCAGGAGCGCTGCAGCGTGAGGTTGCTGAACTCGCGCCCTGGTACGACCTTGCCGTGCGTAAACATGGCCGCACCACAGCGTCGCTCAGCGGGCTTGCGCCCGCGGCCATGGCGCAGTTCATCGCCGACTTCATCGCCAATCAGGCAACCCCCGTGTATCGTCAGGACCTGGCCATGGCACTGGCGCTGCGTCTGGTGACGCAGGACCTCAAGGCCTATTATCTGGAAGCCGTTGCAGTGCAGCCGGGTGCGCGGGCCGCGCAGGCCGCACGGGAATGGTTCTGGCGGGAAACTGCGGCGGGACAGGCGTTTTTTCAGTTGCGCGACGCCTGTCTGCAGCAGATGGACGAAGCGGTAAAGGGTTTTGGCGCGCGCAGCCTGATTCCGCTGGCCATTGCGCCACGACCCGATGGGTATCAAAAAAAATAATATTCAAGGAGGAGACATGAACAGCTTGATTACACGTGTTGCTTTGACGGTCCTGCTGGCGCTGGCCGCCGGCATTGGTTTTGCGGCCGACAGTTATCCGCAGCGGCCGCTGCGTTTCATTATTCCGTTTCCGCCCGGCGGCGCCAACGACATCGTCGCCCGGCTGCTGGGGCCCAGGCTCACCGAGCGTCTGGGCCAGCAGGTGGTCGTGGACAACCGGCCCGGTGCTTCGGGTGCCATCGCGCTGGAACTGACTGCGCGTGCCCAGCCCGACGGTTACACGTTTCTGGTCGGCAACAACACCTCCAGCGCCATAGTCCCGGTGCTCTACGCAAAACGCATGCAGGTAGTGCCGGCAAAAGAAATTACGGGCATATCGCTGCTCGCCGCCATCCCGCACGCGATCATTGCATCCAGCAAATTTCAGCCCAACACCTTTCCGGAACTGATTGCCTACATCAAGGCGCGGCCCGGACAGCTGAATTATGCCGCGCCGCTGGGCGGCCATCCGCATCTCGACATGCTGGCGCTGATTGCTGCCACCGGGATCCGCATGGTGCATCTGCCATCGAAGGGTGCGGGGCAGACCATACCCATGCTGCTGGGCGGTGAGTCGCATGTCTCGAACTCCAATGTGGCGTCGGTGATCGGACTGATACGGGCAGGCCAGCTCAAGGCCTATGCCATTACTGCCGAGAGCCGTATCCCGGAATTGCCGGGAGTGCCGACCTTTGCCGAAGTCGGATTAAAAGGCGTGGGCAGCATCAACTGGGTGGGCCTGTTTGCGCCAGCGAAGACGCCGCAGCCCATCATCAAACAGTTGCATGCGGCCATTTTCGACATACTCAGCCAGCCGGAATTAAAAGAAACCTACGCGAAACGCCTGGTGCCGCTGGCAGTCAGCGCCTCGCCTGCTGAATTTAATGCCTTCGTTGCTGCGGAAACGCGGCGCTGGGTGAAAGTCGTCAAAGACAACAACGTGAGTCTGGATTAATCACGATTGATCACGAAGCGGATTGCCATGCCCGGTGGTGGCCATTTTCAGCGTGGCGCCGCGGGTGCTCTGCGTTGACCGCAAGCCGCTGATTGCGTTACATTTCCTGACCTCCTTTCGAGGTCCCCGCCTCATGTCCAAAACCACAAAATCCTCATCATCCCCCCCTGCATTCGAGGCCGCGCTGGCGGAGCTCGAAAAAATCGTCGAGGCCATGGAAGAAGGCCAGATGCCGCTGGAGCAGTCGCTGGCGGCGTACAAACGCGGGGCGGAATTGCTCAAGGTCTGCCAGGGCCAGCTGCAGGATGCCCAGCAGCAGGTAAAAATTCTGGAAAACAGCGTGCTGAAGAATTTCGGCACCACCGAGCCGTAGTTCGGTACCCAAGTTCGCCACCCAAGTCGCCACCCAAGTCGCCACCCAAGTTATTCCATTGTGACTTTATCCGATTTCCAGGCCTGGGCTGCAGCCGGGCAGGAGCGCATCGAGACGTTCCTGCAGCAGGAACTGCCGCAGCCGGGCATCGCGCCGCAGCGGCTGCATGCGGCGATGCGTTATGCCGTGCTCGGCGGCGGCAAACGCGTGCGTCCGCTGCTGGCCTACGCCGCAGGTGAGCTGTCGCAGGCAGATCCGGAGCGGGTGACGGTGGCCGGTGCTGCCGTCGAACTCATCCATGCCTATTCGCTGGTGCATGACGATCTGCCGTGCATGGATGACGATGTGTTGCGGCGGGGCAAGCCGACCTGTCATGTCGAATTTGATGAAGCCACGGCGCTGCTGGTCGGTGATGCGCTGCAGAGCCTGGCATTTCAGTTGTTTGGTGATTACCGTCTTGCCGATGACGCCGCCGCACAGCTCGAAATGGTCAAGCTGCTGGCACAGGCGTCCGGTTCGCGCGGCATGGCCGGCGGACAGGCGATCGATCTCGAGGCCGTCGGTAAAACCCTGACGGTGCCGGAACTCGAATTCATGCATATCCACAAAACCGGCGCGTTGATCCGTGCCGCGGCAGTACTCGGTGCGCGTTGTGGCAACGGTTTGAGCGAAGCCGAATTCGCACGGGTTGATGCCTTTGCCAAGGCCGTGGGACTGGCTTTTCAGGTGGTCGATGATGTGCTCGACGCCGAAGCGCCCGCCGCAACCCTGGGCAAAACCGCCGGCAAGGATGCCGAGCAGGGCAAACCAACCTATGTCAGCGCCATGGGTATCACGCAGGCGAAGGCGCTGGCCGGTGAATTGCGGCAGGAAGCGCTGCAGGCGATTGCGCCGTTTGGCGAGCGCGCTGCCCGGCTCGCACAATTGGCCGATTTCATCGTATTGCGCAAGTTCTGAGACAATGGCGCCATGAGTGGAACATTGACCATGACCGGAGCGGGAGATCAGGCCCATCCGGAATATGACTTGCTGAAGTCGATTGCTGCGCCGCGCGACTTGCGCTTGCTGGAGCGCAGCCAGTTGCCGCGGCTGGCCGAAGAGCTGCGCGCCTACCTGCTGGAGTCGGTCAGCCAGACCGGCGGCCATCTGTCATCGAACCTGGGCACGGTCGAACTGACCATTGCGCTGCATTATGTATTTGACACCCCGCACGACCGCCTGGTGTGGGACGTCGGCCACCAGACCTATGGCCACAAGATCCTGACCGGACGCCGCGAAGCGATGAAAAGCCTGCGCATTTGGCAGGGCATCTCCGGTTTTCCGCGGCGTGAGGAATCGATATACGACACTTTCGGCACCGCGCATTCGAGCACCTCGATCAGCGCGGCGCTGGGCATGGCGGTTGCCGCCAAGCTGAAGGGTGAGCCGCGCCACGCGGTGGCGATCATCGGCGATGGCGCGATGAGCGCAGGCATGGCGTTTGAAGCGCTTAACAATGCCGGCGACATGGATGTGGATCTGCTGGTCATCCTCAACGACAACGACATGTCGATCTCGCCGCCGGTGGGCGCGCTGAACAAGTACCTGGCGCGGCTGATGTCAGGCCGTTTTTACGCGGCGGCCAAGGGGCTGGGCGAAAAAGTGCTGGGCGACCTGGCGCGGCGCACCGAAGAACACGTCAAGGGCATGGTCACGCCGGGCACGCTGTTCGAGGAATTCGGTTTTAACTACATCGGCCCCATCGACGGCCACGACCTCGATTCGCTGGTGCCGACGCTGCACAACATCAAGCGCCTGAAAGGGCCGCAGTTCCTGCATGTGGTCACGCGCAAGGGCCAGGGTTACAAGCTGGCCGAAGCCGATCCGATTCTGTATCACGGGGTGTCCAAGTTTGACCACGTCAGCGGCATTGCCGGCGGCAAGTCCGGCGGCAAGCCGACCTACACCCAGGTCTTCGGTGACTGGCTGTGCGACATGGCCGAGCGCGATCCGCGGCTGGTGGCGATCACCCCGGCGATGCGCGAAGGTTCGGGCATGGTCAAATTCGCAGCACAACATCCAAACCGTTATTTCGACGTCGGCATAGCCGAACAGCATGCGGTGACCTTTGCCGCGGGCGTGGCCTGCGAAGGGTACAAGCCGGTGGTCGCGATTTATTCGACTTTCCTGCAGCGCGCCTACGACCAGCTGATCCACGACGTGCAGATCCAGAACCTGCCGATCATTTTTGCGCTGGACCGCGGCGGCCTGGTGGGTGCCGACGGCGCGACGCACAACGGCAGTTTTGATTTGTCGTACCTGCGCTGCCTGCCCAACATGACGGTGATGGCGCCGGCTGACGAAAACGAATGCCGGCAGATGCTGTTTACGGCGTTCCAGATGAACACGCCGGTGGCCGTGCGTTATCCGCGCGGCAGCGGTCCGGGTACTGCTATCGAAAAAGACATGCAGGCATTGCCGGTGGGGCGTGGTGTGGTGCGCCGCCAGGGGGCAGGCGGGGTTGCGATACTGGCTTTTGGTTCCATGTTGACGCCCAGCCTGGCCGTGGCCGAAGAATTCGATGCCACGGTGGCCAACATGCGCTACGTCAAGCCGCTGGATGAAGACCTGGTGCGCGAGCTGGCGGCCAACAACACCTTGCTGGTGACCATAGAAGAAAACGTGGTCATGGGTGGTGCCGGCAGCGCAGTGCTGGAAGCGCTGGAAAAACACGGCTGCAAGGTGCCGGTGCTGCAACTGGGCCTGCCCGACCGTTTCATCGATCAGGGCGACCCGGCACTGCAACTGGCCAGCGTGGGGCTGGATGCCGCGGGCATTGCGCATTCAATCCGCGAACGACTGGCCAGGGCGAAATCGAAATGAAACCACGCGACAGTAACCTCCGTGAACAAGACGTGCATGAAACAAGCATGCGCGAAGAAAACGTCATGGACGGTTATGCCAGGACCGACCAGTACAACCCGATCAAAATAAAGCGCATAGCCGACAAGTACCGTGAAGTGCTGAAGGACGTGGGCGAGGATCCGGATCGCGAAGGCCTGCTCAAGACGCCGGAGCGCGTGGCGAAGGCATTGCAATATCTGACTCACGGTTACGATCTTGATCCCGCGGAAATCCTGCGCTCGGCGATGTTCACCGAGGAATACCAGCAGATGGTGATCGTGCGCGACATCGAGGTGTATTCGCTGTGCGAGCACCACATGCTGCCGTTTTTCGGCAAGGCCCACGTCGCCTATATTCCGAAAGGCCGCATCGTCGGTCTGTCGAAAATACCGCGCGTGGTGGATGCCTATGCGCGGCGGCTGCAGGTGCAGGAGCGGCTGACGGTGCAGATCCGCAACTGCATACAGGAAACACTGGACCCCGCGGGCGTGGCCGTGGTGATCGAAGCGCAGCACATGTGCATGATCATGCGCGGCATCCAGAAACAGAATTCAGTGGCATCGACTTCTGCATTTACCGGCGAATTCAACAAGGACGTCACGCGCGCTGAATTTCTGCGCCTGATTGCCGCCAGGGCGTGATGTAGAGCGCGGTGAATGACATGATAAAAATATCAATAAAATCAACAACTTACGATATACCGCCAGTCTGCGGTCATTGACCGCGCCATGGCCGAATCCAAATCCAGCAAAACCACCACCAGTGAATTCACGATCGAGCAGCTCCTGCCCGACGTAAGGCGTGGACAGATGGTGATCCTCGTCGACAGCGAGGACCGCGAAAACGAAGGCGACCTGTTTGTCGCCGCCGAGCGCGCCACACCCGAAGCCATCAACTTCATGGCGAGCCAGGGCCGCGGCCTGATTTCGCTGGCGCTGACCGAAGACCGGCTGCGTACGCTGGGCCTGGCACTGATCACCGATGACAGCGGCAACCAGTCCAAATTCGGCACCGCGTTTGCCACACCCATAGATGCGCGCGAGGGTGTGGGCTCCGGCATGTCGGCGCAGGACCGTGCGCGTACCATCGCGACGGCGATAGCCGACAACGCCAAACCTGCCGACCTGATCCGCCCCGGTCGCCTGCAGACACTGCGCGCACTCGATGGCGGCGTGCTGGCGCGACGCGGCCACACCGAAGCGGCGGTGGACCTGGCGCGGCTGGCAGGACTCAAACCCGCCGGCGTGATCTGCGAAATCATGAATGCCGACGGCACCATGGCGCGGCGGCCCGATCTGGAAAAATTTGCCGCGCAGCACAACATCCGCATCCTCGACATCGCCGACCTCGTCGCCTATCGCGACAACGAACGCGAAATCCGCCGCAAGGCCGAAACCGTGCTGCCGACCAGCAAGGCCGGCGAGTTCAGGATGATCGTCTACGCCGACAACCTCGAAACCAATCTGTTTGTCGCACTGGTCAAGGGTGAAATCAAACCCGAAGTGCCGGCACTGGTGCGCCTGCATTCACAATGCCTGACGGGAGACGTGTTCGGCTCCGAACGCTGCGACTGCGGCGAGCAGTTGGACGCCGCGATGGGCATGATCGAACAAGCCGGCAGCGGTGTGCTGGTCTACATGTTCGACGAAGGCCGCGGCATCGGCCTCTTGAACAAAATCCGCGCCTACGCGCTGCAGGACCAGGGCCAGGACACGGTGGAAGCCAACCACGCGCTGGGCTTCGCCGCCGACATGCGCGATTACCGTGCCGGTGCGCACATCCTGTTCGACCTTGGCGCGCGTGAAGTCAGGCTCATGACCAACAATCCGGACAAGGTTGCGGCGCTGGAGGATTACGGCTTAAAGGTTGTGGAGCGCGTCGCGGTTGAAGTGCCGCCGCGCAATGCCAACCGCAAATACCTGGATACCAAACGCACCAAATTCGGCCACTTGCTGGCTATGGTCGGCGGCGGCTCCGAGACCCCGAAAAAGTAATCTTTGCCGCCCTGCCGGGCGATCGCCCTCGGCAGCGCTTGCTTGATATACGCTTCTGGCGTATATTTTGCTGATGTTCACCTTCGTTGAACTGGAGTCCTTTGTGCGGGCACGCGAAGACCTGCTCGATGACGCGGAATTTGCACGCCTGCAATTTCACCTGATGGCCGAGCCCGAAGCGGGCGATGTCATTCCGGGATCAGGCGGTTGCCGCAAGCTGCGCTGGGCGGCGAGCGGTCGCGGCAAGCGCGGCGGGGCACGGGTGATTTATTTTCTGAAGCTCAATTCGGGTGAAATCGTGCTGGTGACGATGTATGCCAAGAACGTGCAAGACAACATCAACCCCAAGGTGTTACGGGAACTGAGGCAATGGTATGAAAAAAACCGCAAAGATTAAGCGCGCCCCGAAGCGCGATCTCAACGCCGAGCTGCAATCCATGCTGGCCGATGCCAAGGCCGGGACATGGGCGCGCAAGACGGAATTCACCAAACGCACGGATGGTGGCTGGCGCCGCCGCGTGGTGCGTGCCGACGGTACCGTAGAAAAGGACGAGGTCATTCCGGCCGGCGCTTCCGCCCAGGTCGCCCGTGCCGGCACCGGGTTGTCCCAGGCCCAGTTCGCGCGCCTGATCGGCGTATCGCTGCGCACCTTGCAGGAGTGGGAGCAGGGGCGCAAGCGGCCCTCGGGGCCGGCTTCAGCGCTGCTGCGGATCGTGGCGAGCAACCCTGAGGTGGTGGGGGCGTTGCGCTGAGCGGGGTGCGGCAAAAAAGAAATCGACTCCGGTACCTTTGGCTCTGGTCGAGCGCGTTGCCGTTGATATCCCCCCGCGCGATGCCAATCGCAGGTATTTGGATACCAAGCGCACCAAGTTTGGCCACTTGCTGGCCATGGTGGGTGGGGCGCCGGAGAAGAAAAAATAGCGCAGGCTACGTTTGGTAGGCGGCTGATTACAGGGCGTGGAGTGCGAACGTGCACTCAAACGCAGCAAGGGTGCGCAAAGCGTAGCGTGCCCACCATGTTCAATGTCGTATCCGCGTGGGCACGCTACGCTTTGCCCACCCTACATTTTTAATTTTCCGCACGTCCAGTTCAACTCAGAACCGCCTGATCAGCGTCAACGCCTGCCCATCCCGCTTCATGTCCGTGCGGTTGAGGAAACTCATCCCCAGCAGTGTTACTTTCAACCCGTCACCTTCGAGCACTACCGCTTCCACGGCATGCAGTGTGATGTCGCCGACGGTCACGGTGTCCAGCTTGATTTTGTAGGCTTCGGCGCGGCCGTTGGCGGTCTGGGTGTAGCCGCGCTGGCCGTTCAGGTAGTTGATGCCCAGCCGCCGTGCTTCGGCGCTGGGTATGGCGATGGAGGTGGCGCCGGTATCGACCAGGAACTGCACCGTGCCGCCGTTGATCTGGCCCAGCGTCTGGTAATGGCCCTGGGTGTCGGCGGTCAGCGTGACGGACGCCGCGGATGCCGATTCGTTTGCCGGCCCGGTGCTGCTGATGCGCGAGCCGCTGCCCAGGGGCAGAGTCCGGCGCTGTCCTTCAAATTCTATGACTGCTGCGCGACTGTCGGCGCTGAGCAGCTTGATGCCTTCCGGCGAGGTCTGGCCGGCGGACAACATGCGCGGTTTGCCGCCATCGACGACGATGACAGCCTTGTTGCTGAACAGGCCGACGATGCTGATGTCGGCGGCGGCTGCAGTCAGCGCGTTGAGCAGCACACTGAGCAGGGCCGCGGCCAGGATTGCATTAATATAAGCGGACCGCATCGAAACCTTTTGCATGGTACCTCCCATGAAGCCCGTCGCCATATTCCGCCATAAGGCCGTCGAAGGACCCGCCTATTTTGCCACGTACCTGCAGAGCCGGCAGATTCCGTATGTGGTGATCCGCATTGATGCCGGAGACCCAGTGCCGGACGATGCCGGAGATTATGCGGGGCTGTGTTTCATGGGCGGACCGATGAGCGCCAACGACGACTTGCCGTGGATACCGCCGGTGCTGGCGCTGATCCGTGATGCCGTGGCCCGCGATGTGCCGGTGATTGGACATTGCCTGGGCGGGCAATTGATCGCGAAGGCGCTGGGTGCAGCGGTGACCCGCAATCCGGTCAAGGAAATCGGCTGGGGCCATGTGGATGTGATAAACGCTGCGCAGGCGCGGTACTGGCTGGGTGATGATCTGCGTAATTTCCTGTCATACCACTGGCATGGTGAAACCTTCGCGATACCTGCAGGCGCGACGTGCATCATGAGCAGCGCATGGTGCGCCAATCAGGCTTTTGTGCTGGGTAAACATGTCGCCATGCAATGCCATGTCGAGATGACGGTCGAGATGATCCGTGCCTGGTGCCGCGAGTGGGCGCAGGAAGTGGAAGCGCTGGCCGGGCGAGTGGAGTCGGTGCAGAAACCGGCTGAAATGGAGCAGGGCATAATGGAAAAAGTGCAGGCACTGAATGCCGTGGCTGACCGGATTTATGAGCGCTGGGTAACTGGCCTCATGCGGTAAGGAGTGTTGCGTAATTTCTACGAAATCTTTCCCTCCCCTTCAAGGGGAGCAGTAGGCGGGCGTGGGTTTGGTGTTGTGTGATGAAACATTCCCACCCCCATCCTGTCCTTCTACTCCGCTTCAAGTGTTCCCTTGCCCCTGAGGGGGAAGGGACCTGCTTGCGAGGTTTGTTTTTAGAACAGCAACGTCCACAGGATGCCGATGGCGGCGCAGATGCCGATCACCGGCATGATGCCGATTTTCCAGCGCCACAGTGCCAGGAAAGCCGCGATGCCGATGAGGGCTGAGGGCCAGTCGAAGCGCCCCTCAAGGCCGGTCGGCCACAACACGTGATAGGCAAAAAACACTGCGAGATTGAGTATCACGCCGACCACCGCGGCGGTGATGCCGGTCAGCGGTGCGGTGAATTTGAGGTCGCCGTGCGTGGTTTCGACCAACGGGCCACCGAGCAGGATGAACATGAAGCTGGGCAGGAACGTGAAATACGTGACCACTGTCGCTGCCAGTGCGCCGGCGATGAACAGGTTTTCAGTGCCGAGGAACTGCGTGGTCCAGCCGCCGACGAAGCCAACAAAAGCAACCACCATGATCAGCGGGCCAGGCGTGGTTTCACCGAGTGCGAGGCCGTCGATCATTTGCAGTGGCGTCACCCAGTGGTGTTGTTCAACAGCGGCCTGGTAGACATAGGGCAGCACTGCGTAAGCGCCGCCGAAAGTCAGTAACGCTGCCTTGGTGAAAAACCAGCCCATCTGGGTGAGCGGGTTCGGCCAGCCCATGACGATGACCAGCAGCGCCATCGCCGCGGCCCATAACAGCAGGCCAACGGCGAGCACCGCGGTAAAACGCTGCCAGCGGAACCGGGCGTGAGCGGGCGTCGGTGTGTGGTCATCAATGACCGCAGCGCCGTAAGTCTTGCCGCCCGCGCCATGCCCGCCGCCGGTGGCGAACAATGCTGGCGCCACGCGTCCGCCGATGGCGCCGATGATGCCGGCCCCGATGACGATCAGCGGAAACGGCAGCTTGAGCGCAAACAGCGCGATGAATGCGGCGGCGGCGATGCTCCACAACACGCCGTTTTTCAGCGCGCGTGAGCCGATGCGGATGGCGGCAAATACGACAATGGCGGTCACCGCGGGCTTGATGCCGTAGAGCATGCCGGCGATGGCCGGCACATTGCCCCAGGCGATGTAGATCCACGACAGCGCAATCAGGATGAACAGCGAGGGCAACACAAACAGGCCGCCGGCGATGATGCCGCCCCAGGTGCGGTGCATCAGCCAGCCGATGTAGGTGGCGAGCTGCTGTGCTTCAGGGCCGGGCAGCACCATGCAGTAGTTCAGTGCGTGCAGGAAACGGCGCTCGGATATCCACTTTTTCCGCTCGACCAGCTCGTCATGCATGATCGCGATCTGGCCTGCGGGCCCGCCGAAACTGATGAAGCCCAGTTTCAGCCAGAAGCGGAACGCTTCACCGAAGGGTATGGCGGCGGGCGTTTGCTGGTCTGTGCTCACGGTTGTTTCCGGGGAGTGTAGTCAGGGTTGGCCGCAAGCCTGCCGCTGGCAGCGCGCCAGGCTTCGATGCCGCCTTCGAGAAACTGCACCTGCAAACCGCGTTCTCGCAATGTGCGGGCCGCGCCCTGGCTGACTTCGTGGCCGTGCACGCAGTATACACCACGATGCGGGTTGCTTGCGGCAGTTCTCCAGCCCAGTCGGCAATTTTTTCCGGATCGTGGCGGAGGGCGCCGGCAATCAAATCCGGTGCGGACAGGAACGCGGAGTCGCGGCGCACGTCGATGACCAACGGTGCCGGCGTGTTGTTGTGCAAAGCCTGCAGTTCAGGCGGGGTGATGGCTGCGTCCATGGTGCCTCCTTCGCGTTGGCGGTCGTTTACTGATGCCAACAGCACACGAAGGCAGCGCTTGGACGCCAAGCGTCTGGAGACGGGGAGTCTGCCAACGCCCCCGTGAAAACGCGGATCATTCTGTGAGATCAGCGGCGCGAAGTCAACGAATTGCAGCGCCGGCATGACGATAGTGGTTAGCAGGCCTAGTCGCGGAAGTTCTTGAACTGCAGCGGGAATTCGGTGATCGATTTGCGGATCAGCGCAATGGCGTCCTGCAGCAGGTCTTTTTTGGCGCCGGAGACACCTCCCACGTCGCCCTGGATGCTGCCCTGGACTTTCATTTTGCTGTCCTTCAGCAGTTTGACGATTTTTTTCGCCAGCTCCTGCTCGATGCCTTCGCGCACCGTCACCGGCTGTTTCATCTTGTTGCCGCTGATGGATTCTCCGTCGCCGAGCTTCAGGCAACGGATGTCGATGCCGCGCTTGGCGAGTTTGGCCGTCATCACGTCGCGCACCTGGCTGAGTTTGAAGTCGTCGTCGCCAAAGACGGTCAGCGTTTTTTCCTTGTCATTGATTTCAACGCGGGCATCGGAACCCTTGAAATCAAAACGTGTGGAAACTTCCTTGTTGGTCTGGTCGATGGCGTTGCGCACTTCGACCTGATTGACCTCGGAAACAATGTCGAACGAAGGCATGGTTTCCTCCCTTATTTGTAAAGCCAGCCGGGCATTATACGCGCCACGCCGGTTCCGGCATGGTGCGCTGCACTAAGGGGCGGCGGCAGATAAATATTCAGCGCCTGCGCTTGCGGGTTGCCTGCAATTTCACACGGTGCGTGTCGATGGGCAGGCCGGTGGCATCGTCAAATTCCGCGGCCGCCTCTATGGCACGGCCTGCCAGCGTAGCCGCGTCCAGGTTGCGCTGGCCATGCAGCGCATGTAATGCGCCCATCGCGTAATGGCTGCCGCTGCCGAAGGCGTAGTAGCGTGAAAATTCCTGCACTGTGCGATGCGCAACCACGCCGAAGATGCCGTGGCGGTTGGCGATCAGCGCATCGAAACGCGTCGATTCCAATGCTTCGTCATCGTGCCCGCCCCCCTGCAGCAGGTGGTAGTCGTTTTTCAGCGCGGTGTGCAAAGCCTGCCAGGTGCGGAAGATGGCGAGCGGGGTGTCAAAGTGCGGTTTGACTTTCGGTCGCGCGAAATAGTCCGCCAATATGGTCTTGAAGGTGGCGTTGCCGGTCAGGCCCAGCCAGGTGTCACCGACCTGCAGCAGTTTGCCGTGGTTGACGACGTAGTCGGCCGTTTCCTTGCTGGATCCCCATTTGGTCATGGAGTCGGCAGCAATGGCGACCTCGGTGCCTTTACGCACCACAACAATGGTAGTCATGCGCGGCTAGCCGTAGTGGCAGACGTAGTGCAGGGGCTCCAGCGGCTCGATGTCGAAACTGGCGTTGGCAGGCAGGCTGAATTGTTCGCCGGCACTGATGGACTGCCAGTCGGTGCTGCCGGGCAGTTTGACGCGGCAGGCACCGGCGGTGATTTCCATGCGCTCGGGTTCGGCGGTGTTGAAGGTCAGCTTGGCCGGAAAGATCACGCCGACGGATTTGCGGCTGCCGTCCGCTGCCTGCACGGTATAACTGATGCACTTGCCGTCGAAGTAGATATTGGCCTTGGTGGCGACCGCAACATTGTTGAGCATGAGTGTGTGCGGTCCTTACTTGCGGCGCTTGCGCGCGTTGGCGGCAATACGCATGCGCAGGGCATTCAACCGGATGAAGCCGGCGGCATCAGCCTGGTCGTAGGCGCCCTTGTCGTCCTCGAACGTGGAAATCGCCGGATCGAACAGGGAGTCTGTTTTGGAACTGCGGCCGACGGTGGCCACGGTGCCCTTGTACAGTTTCAGGCGCACGGTGCCGTTGACCGGCTTCTGTGATTCGTCGATCAGCAGTTGCAGCAACTCGCGCTCCGGGCTGAACCAGTAACCGTTGTAGATCATCCGCGCGTAGCGGGGCATCAGGTCGTCTTTGAGTGCGAGCACTTCACGGTCCATGGTGATCGACTCCATGGCGCGGTGGGCTTTCAGCATGATGGTGCCGCCGGGGGTTTCATAACAGCCGCGCGATTTCATGCCGACATAGCGGTTTTCCACCAGGTCGAGACGGCCGATGCCGTGTTTGCCACCGAGCTGGTTGAGCTTGGTCAGCACTTTCGCCGCGCTCAGTTTTTTGCCGTTGATCGCAACGATGTCACCTTTGACGTAGGTCAGCTCCACGTACTCGGGGCGGTTCGGCGCTTTTTCCGGTGACACCGTGATGCGCCACATCGAATCTTCCGGCTCGAACGCCGGGTCTTCGAGGATGCCGCCTTCGTACGAGATGTGCAGCAGGTTGGCGTCCATCGAATACGGCGCGCCGCCTTTACGTTTTTTGTAGTCGACGGGGATGTGGTGTTTATCGGCATAGGCCAGCAGTTTCTCGCGCGACAGCAGGTCCCATTCGCGCCACGGCGCGATGATCTTGACGTCGGGCATCAACGCATAGGCACCGAGTTCGAAGCGTACCTGGTCGTTGCCCTTGCCGGTGGCGCCGTGCGACACCGCGTCAGCGCCGGTTTTGCGCGCGATTTCAATCATGCGTTTGGCTATCAGCGGCCGCGCGATGGACGTGCCGAGCAGGTATTCGCCTTCGTACACGGTGTTGGCGCGGAACATCGGAAACACGTAGTCGCGGACAAATTCCTCGCGCAGGTCTTCGATGAAGATTTGTTTGACACCCATCATTCGCGCTTTTTTGCGCGCCGGGGCGACTTCCTCGCCCTGGCCGACGTCGGCGGTGAAGGTGATGACTTCGCAGTCGTAGACGTCCTGCAGCCACTTGAGAATGACCGAGGTGTCGAGGCCGCCGGAATAGGCGAGCACTACCTTGTTGATCTTTTTGACTTTTTTCATAATTCGCTGAGTTGGATAAAGTGGGTGACAGGGCCGGGGATAACGCCGGCCCTGGACAAACGGTGGTTACGTTTCTACGCGGCCAAGCAACAGAAACTCCATCACAGCCTTCTGCGCGTTTGGGTTTTGGCTGCGGCCGGCATCGGGCAAGCCCGATGCCTTAACTTGCCCTGGCAAGTTAGCCTGCGCCGAAATCCCCTGCACGCGCGGCATCATTGCTCAACCTTGCCGAGCAACAGAAATTCCATCAGGGCTTTCTGTGCATTTGGATTTTGGCTGCGGCCGGCATCGGGCAAGCCCGATGCCTTAACTTGCCCTGGCAAGTTAGCCTGCGCCGAAATCCCCTGCACGCGCGGCATCATTGCTCGACCTTGCCGAGCAACAGAAATTCCATCAGGGCCTTCTGCGCATTTGGATTTTGGCTGCGGCCGGCATCGGACAAACCCGATGCCTTAACTTGCCAGGGCAAGTTAGCCTGCGCCGAAATCCCCTGCACGCGCGGCATCATTGCTCAACCTTGCCGAGCAACAGAAATTCCATCAGGGCCTTCTGCGCGTGCAGACGATTTTCTGCTTCGTCCCAGACTACGCTCTGCGGGCCATCGATGACTTCGGCGGTGACTTCTTCGCCACGGTGTGCCGGCAGGCAGTGCATGAACAGCGCGTCCTTGTTGGCGGCGCGCATCATGTCGGCATCGACGCACCAGTCCTCGAAATCGCGCTTGCGTTCCTCGTTTTCGGCTTCAAAACCCATGCTGGTCCACACGTCGGTGGTCACCAGGTCGGCGCCGTTGACGGCGTCCATCGGGTCCTTGAATTCTTCGTAGTTGTCAGTGCCGTAGAGTCCGGCGCGCTCGGGTTCGACTTCGTATCCCGGGGGCGTCGACACATGCACATTGAAGTTGAGTGCTTCGGCCGCCTGCAGCCAGGTGTTGCAGACATTGTTGGAGTCGCCGATCCACGCCACGGTCTTGCCGCTGATGGAGCCGCGATGCTCGATGAAGGTGAAAATGTCGGCGAGGATCTGGCAGGGATGATATTCGTTGGTGAGGCCGTTGATGACCGGCACCCGCGAATGGCCGGCGAAACGTTCGATGATCTGCTGTTCGAAAGTGCGGATCATCACCAGGTCGACCATGCGCGTAATGACGCGCGCAACGTCTTCGATCGGCTCGCCGCGACTGATCTGGGTTTCGCTGGAAGTCAGGTTGATGACCGAGCCGCCCATCTGCAGCATGCCGGCCTCGAACGAGACGCGGGTGCGCGTGGAGTGTTTCTCGAAAATCATTGCCAGCGTGCGGTCGTGCAGCGCGAGATAAGGTTCGTAGCGCTTGAAGCGGTCCTTGATCCGGCTCGCGCGTGCGAACACATGCGCGTATTCCTCAGCGCTCAAATCCTTGAATTGTAGGTAGTGACGCAGTTTCATGATGTTCCGGGCGTGGCCGCTGGACAAAATTCGGCCGCGCTGCGCTCAGGCAGCGGCCGATTGCGGCGCGGCCTGTTTGGCGAGTTCGTCCTTGATCAGTGGAATGAGACCGTCGAGCAGGTGCTGGGCGTGTTCGCGGGTATAGATCAGCGGCGGCAACAGCCGGACCACGTTGTCGGCGGTGACGTTGATCAGCAGCCCGGCATGCAGCGCGCGTTCGACGATGCCCTTGCAGGGTTTTCCCAGTTCGGTGCCGATCAGCAGGCCCTGGCCGCGGATTTCGCGGATGCCCGGCAGTCCGGCGAGGCGCTCGCTTAATTGTGCGCGGATAAAATCACCGATGGCCACGGCGTTCTGCATCAGGCCTTCTTCCTCGATGATGGCGAGGGTGGACAGGGCGGCAGCGCAGGCCAGCGGATTGCCGCCGAAGGTTGAGCCGTGATGGCCGGGTTTGAACAGTTGTGCGGCAGGGCCGGCGGCCAGACAGGCACCGATCGGCACGCCGTTGCCCAGCCCTTTGGCCAGCGGCATCACATCGGGCATTACGCCGGAATGCTGGAACGCAAACCATTTGCCGGTGCGGCCGATGCCGCTTTGTACTTCATCGAGCATCAGCAGCCAGCCGTTGGCGTCACAGATTTCACGCAGTCCGCGCAGGTAACCGTCATCGCAGACATTGACGCCGCCTTCGCCCTGCACCAGTTCGACCAGCACGGCGACGACGCTGCGGTTGTTTTCGGCGACCCGGCGCACGGCTTCGAGGTCGTCGAAGGGCACGCGCACGAACCCTGATACCAGCGGCTCGAATCCGGCCTGCACCTTGCGGCTGCCAGTGGCGGACAGGGTGGCCATGGTGCGGCCGTGGAAAGCCTGCTCCATGACCACGATGGCCGGCGCTTCTACGCCTTTCTGGTGGCCGTAGAGTCGTGCCAGCTTGATGGCGGCTTCATTGGCTTCGCAGCCGGAGTTGCAGAAAAAGACATTGTCCATGCCCGACAGCGCAGCGAGTTTGTCGGCGAGTTGCTCCTGCAGCGCGATGCCGTAGATATTGGAGGTGTGAATGAGTTTGCCGACCTGCGCCTGGAGTGCGGCAGTGAACCGCGGATGGGCGTGGCCCAGTCCGCACACGGCGACACCGGCCAGCGCGTCGAGATAACGCTTGCCTTCGGTATCCCACAGCCAGACGCCTTCGCCGCGTTCAAATGTGACGGGCAGCCTGCCGTAGGTATTCATCACATGCGACATGGTTCATCGATCTCCAAATAAACACGGCGGCCTGACGCCGCCGGTGTGACTATTCTTATCCAACCCGGAATTGCTTGGCAAGCAAAATTTCCGCGGAATTACAGAGTGAAAACCGATTATTTCCCCGAGGGTTTTATGCCATCGATAGCGGGGGTGTCCGGTGTCGTCAGCCCGGTGTTGTGCGTAAACACGTGAGTGACGCTTTTTTTCGGAGTGCGCCGCAGCCTGTATCTATGTCTGCGCGGCTGAGCATGCCGGTGCAACGTGTGGGCAGTGCTGCGACCCTGCCGCTGCCGGCAGGGCTGATACCCGCATGACCGGAACTAAAACAACCGAACTGCGGCCGGCTGGTTGCCGACCGGCAATCTCAGTTACGCCATTGCCTTGAGGGCGGCGTTCAGGCGGCTCTTGTGACGGGCTGCCGTGTTTTTGTTCATGATGTCCTTGTCGGCGATCGAATCGATCGTGCTCACCGAGCTCTGGAATGCGGCTTTGGCTGCGGTTTTATCGCCGCTGGCGATGGCTTTGCGCACATCCTTGATTGCAGTGCGCAGTGCGGAACGTTGGGCACCATTGCGCTCGCGGCGTTTGACGGCCTGACGTGCGGCTTTTTTGGCTGAAGCGGTATTGGCCATGTAAACTCCGGATTTCGTTCGGGCAAAAGGGCGCAATGATAAAGAAAACCCGCCTCTTCCGCAAGTCGCGCGGGGCCCTGCCGGATACCGCCAGATCCCGATAAAAATGAGTCTTATCAAAGCCTTGACCACGATCAGCAGCATGACGCTGCTGTCGCGCGTGCTGGGATTCGTGCGCGATGCCGTGATTGCCCGGGTATTCGGGGCTGGATTGATGACGGACGCCTTTTTTGTGGCGTTCAAGATTCCCAATCTGTTGCGGCGCTTGTTTGCCGAGGGGGCTTTCTCGCAGGCCTTCGTGCCCATACTCGCCGAATACAAGAACCGGCGCGGCGCGGCTGCCACCCGCGATCTGGTGGATCACGTCTCTGCAGTGCTGACGCTGGCACTGGTGGCAGTCACGCTGATCGGCGTGCTGGCGGCGCCGGTCATCATTGCCATCAGTGCGCCGGGGTTTGCTTCGACGCCGGAAAAGTTTGCGCTGACCGTCGATCTGCTGCGCATCGTGTTCCCCTACATCCTGTTCATTGCGCTGACCGCATTCGCCGGCGGCATCCTCAATACCTGGAGTCGGTTTGCGGTGCCGGCGTTTACACCGGTGCTGCTCAACCTGTCGTTCATTGGTTTTGCGTTGCTGGCCGCACCGTGGTTTGACCCGCCGATCAAGGCGCTGGCGTGGGCGGTATTTGCCGGCGGTGTGCTGCAACTGGCGCTGCAACTGCCGTTTCTGGCGCGCATCGGCATGTTGCCGCGGTTCCGGCTCAATTTTGGTGATGAGGGCGTGCGGCGGGTGCTGAAACAGATGGTGCCGGCACTGTTCGGTGTATCGGTAGGCCAGATCAGCTTGCTGATCAACACCATCTTCGCTTCGTTTCTGGTGACCGGCAGTGTGACCTGGCTGTATTTTGCCGACCGCCTGATGGAATTTCCCGCCGGCTTGCTGGGTGTGGCGCTGGGGACCGTGCTGTTGCCCAGCCTGTCCAAACACCATGCCGAACAGTCGCCGCAGGCTTATTCGGCTTTGCTGGATTGGGGCTTGCGGCTGACGCTGATGCTGGCGGTGCCGGCTGCGGTGGCACTGGCCATGCTCGCAGTGCCGCTGGTGACTACACTGTTTCATTATGGCGCGTTCACCGCAACCGACGTCATCAACACGCGTCACGCAGTGATTGCCTATGCCGTGGGTCTGGTCGGTCTGATTGCCGTGAAGGTGCTGGCGCCGGGGTTTTATGCACGGCAGGACATTCGTACGCCGGTCAGAATTGGAGTGGTCACGCTGCTGGCTACGCAGGTGATGAACCTGCTGTTCATCTGGGAATTGCGCCACGCCGGGCTGGCGCTGGCGATCAGTCTCGGCGCGTGCCTCAACGCAGGTCTGCTGTTGCGCGGACTACGCCGCCGCGCTATTTACACGCCGCTGCCAGGCTGGGGTGGCTTCATGTTGAAACTGGCGCTGGCCGTTTATGTGATGGGCGCCGTGCTCTGGTTGTTGTCCGGCAATGCTGCGAGCTGGCTGACCGCGAGTGCGCTGGAGCGTGCCGGGCGGCTGTCGATGCTGGTGGTGGCCGGGGGCGGAGCTTATTTTGGCAGCCTCTGGATACTGGGTTTCCGTTTTCGTGATTTCGCGCGTCGCGGTTAAGCCCGGTCAGGAATACGGTTGTATGCCGGTCCGGAGTTTGGTAAAGGGTAGTTTGGTAAAGGGTAAGATGCACAGATTGCACAGATGCGTGCACGGATGCGGTTTTGGTTGTTTCCGCATCTGGAATCGATGGTAGAGGTAGCTCGCACATGTTTCTGCTGGAACGCCTGACTTCGCGTAGTTCACGTTCGCTGGCCCGCAGCATCAGCTGGGGCAGTGCTGCGGGTGTGCGCGGCAGTCGTTGTCCTGCACTGGGGGCTGAGGGTGGCGCAGGTAACACGCGATCACTCCCGGCCCGCGCATTCGCCGCCACCCGGCAGTCATTATCGCCAGCATTTCCTCCCTCTCCCTCCGCAGTTCCCGCCTTTTCTTTTTTTCAGTCGTTGATATTTTCAACTCCGTGCGCGTGGTCGCCGTCGGCATCACGTGCTGCGGGTGCAATTCTATAAAGGAGCTACAGCATGAAACGAATTTTTCTGATGTTTATCGGCGCATTGTTCGCGGCGTCCGCCATGGCCGCGCAAACCCTGAAAGTATCGGCGATACCCGATGAAGCGCCGACCGAACTGCAGCGCAAATTCTCTCCATTGGGCAAATATCTGGAAAAAGCGGTGGGCATGAAAGTTGAGTTCACGCCGGTGACCGACTATGCTGCGACGGTCGAAGGGCTGGCTGCGGGCAAGCTGGACATGGTCTGGTATGGGGGCTTTACTTTTGTGCAGGCACATGTCCGCACCAAAGGCACGGCGATACCGCTGGTGCAGCGCGAACAGGACGAAAAATTCCGCTCGGTGTTCATTACCCGCGCCGGCAGCGGCATCACCAAGCTGGCTGACCTCAAGGGCAAGAATTTTGCGTTTGGCTCAGTGTCATCAACTTCGGGGCATCTGATGCCGCGTTCATTCATGCTGCAGGCAGGCATTAATCCTGACAAGGATCTGCGTATTGCTTTCTCTGGCGCGCATGATGCCACCGCGTTGCAGGTTGCCGGCGGCAAGGTTGATGCAGGTGCGCTGAATATCTCGGTCTGGCAAAAACTGGTCGACGAGAAGCGTATCGATACCAAGCAGGTGCAGGTGTTCTACACGACGCCGCCGTACTACGATTACAACTGGACCGTGCGCGGTGATCTCGACAAGGCGGTGATCGATAAAATTCGCAGCGCGTTTCTGGCGCTGGACGCAAAAAATCCGGAGCACGCTGCCATTCTCAAGTTGCAGCGGGCGGAGCGTTTTGTGCCCACCAAAGTCGACAATTACAAGAACATCGAGCAGGCAGCGCGCTCGGCAGGGTTGCTCAAATAGTGCAGTCAAACCCGGGCACTGTCGCCGGAGAGGCGTCACTTTCCGGCGTGCGGGTGGCTTACGCAACCGGCGCTGCGGCGCTGGTCGATGTATCGCTGGCACTTGCGCCCGGCGAACAGGTTGCGGTGATCGGTCCTTCGGGCGCCGGCAAAACCACGCTGCTGGCGACGCTGGCCTGCGCCATGCGCCCCGTCGCAGGTTCGGTGCGGGTGCTGGGCAGTGATCCCTGGGCACAGCCGGCGGCGGCTTTGCATGCGCTGCGCCGCAGGTTGTTTCTGGCGCCCCAGCAGCCGCCGCTGCCGCCGCGGCAGCGCGTGGTGCATGCGGTGCTCGCAGGGCGTTTGCCGCAGTGGAGCACCTGGCGGGCTTTGCGTTCGCTGATTTATCCGCTGGACGCTGAAATTGCGCGTGATGCGCTGGCGCGATTCGGGCTCGAAGACAAACTTTTCCTGCGCTGTGACAAGTTATCCGGCGGCGAGCGCCAGCGTGTGGCGCTGGCGCGACTGATTGCCTCGAACGCAGAGCTGCTGCTGCTGGATGAACCGGTGTCATCGCTGGATCCGGCGCTGGCGCACAATGCGCTGGAAGTATTGCAGGCGGAAGCGGCCAAGCGGGTCGCCACACTGGTGGTCAGCCTGCATGCCGTGGACCTGGCGCTGGCGCGCTTCGGTCGCATCATCGGCGTCAGGGCCGGGGGTGTGGTTTTTGATCTGCCGCGGGAGCAGGTCAGCGATGAACTGCTGTCTGATCTTTACGGCACAGAGTTGAATGCGTCGCTGCAGGCGTTGCCTGGGGAGCCCGCGGCCGTACTGAGATTGAGTCGATGTACGTAGGCGTTGCACCTGAACTGCGCGATCCGGCCTGGCGCGGACGGGTCGCTGTTGCGGTGGTTTTCCTGGCCTTGCTGCTGCCTGCGGGTTACCTGACCGAATTCAACCCGGCCACCTTGTGGGGTGAGACCAGCCTGCGCGCATTGCGGCAATTTCTCGGTAGTTTTTTTCCGCCGGCATCTTCACCGGAGTTTCTGCGACTGGTGATGGAAGCGGCATGGAAAACCGTGGCCATAGCTACCGTGGGCACCGCCATTGCCATTGCGATCGCACTGCCCGCGGCGCTGGCGGCGACCCGGGTGTTGTCCATTTCACGGATCGCCACCGGGCGTATGGCGGCGTTCCCTGCGGTGATCAGAACCGGCATCCGCTGGCTGCTGATTTTCCTGCGCAGCATCCCGGAAATTGTGTGGGCGATGATTTTTGTGCGCGCGGTGGGCCTGGGTGATACCGCCGGCGTGATGGCCATCGGCATTACCTATGGTGGCATGCTCGGCAAGGTCTACACAGAGATTCTGGAGTCCGCCGAAAATCAGTCTGCCACCGTGCTGCTGCAGAATGGCGCAGGGCGGTTGCAGGCGTTCTGGTACGCCGCATTGCCGGTAAGTCTGCCTGAACTGACGTCGTATACGATTTACCGCTGGGAGTGCGCGATTCGCGCATCTGTGGTCATGGGGTTTGTCGGTGCCGGCGGCCTGGGGCAGCAAATGGAGCTGTCGATGAAAATGCTGGCCGGTGCGGAGGTATTGACCATGCTGTTGGTGTTCGTCGCGCTGGTATGGGTGGCGGATCTGGTCAGCGCGCTGTTGCGGCGGGCACTGGCATGAAGGTGCCGGCATGAGGCTGGCCTGGGGCGCCCTCGCCGGTGCGGCGGCAGCACTGGCGTTTCTGGTGCTGTGCGTGATGAGCCTGTCTGGCGACTGGGCGAGTTTTTTTTCGGCTACTGCAGCGGAAAAAATGGGTGAATTTGTCGTTGGCTTTGCACATCCGGCAACGGACGCGGTGTTCCTGAAAAAACTCACATACGCCACGCTGGAAACACTGGCGATCTCCTGGCTGGGGACTCTGATCGCGACCGTCGGCGGTTTGATCATGGCCTTGCCGGCAGCGGGGCGCTGGGGGCGCATCGCCCGCGGCGTGTCGCGCCTGCTGTTGAATGTGTTGCGCGCGATACCCGAACTGGTGTGGGCGGTGATGGCGGTGATCGCGGCTGGTCTGGGACCATTTGCCGGAACGTTGGCGCTGGCGATCCATACCACCGGCGTGCTGGGCAGACTGTTTGCGGATTCACTGGAAAACGTGGTACCGGAACCGCACGCCAGTTTGCGCCAGCATGGCACCGGCGCGGTTGCGGCATTCTGGTATGCAACATTTCCGCAGGTGCTGCCGCAACTGATGAGTTATGCACTCTACCGGTGGGAAATCAACGTGCGGGCAGCGGCCATACTGGGTGTGGTCGGTGCGGGCGGGCTGGGGCAGATGTTGCATTTTCATCTGAGCCTGTTTCAGACTTCCGAAGCCGCAAGTGTGTTGATCGCGATGATCGTGCTGGTGTCGCTGGTGGATGCGCTGAGCAATCATTCCCGCGCAAAGATGACGGTGTAAGATGAGGGTGTATTGAAGTGGGTAAGGCTTGGGTAATAACGGATTGGGTAAAAACGGCGGCTGGAGTCGCGGGTGGTGTCCTGCAGCAATGCCGTCACACATGTTTGCGGTGACAAATAAAAGTCAATCGGGTAAACTGCTGTTTATATTGAAAATCAATAGGTTACTGATGCCTGCAGCGAAAGGAATCGAAATGAAACAGATGCGCGGTTTTACGATTATTGAATTGGTGGTGGTCATTATTATTCTGGGCATACTCGCTGCAGTGGCGTTGCCGCGGTTCGTCAATATGCAACGCGATGCGCGTATCGCCAAACTCAATGCCGCGCGCGGCGCGGTGGGCAGCGCTGCAGGTCTGGTGCATGCCGTGATTCTGGCGCGCAATGGTGTGGCAGATGCTGCGGCCTGTCCGGGCGGCGGCGGTACTGCCAACAATACGGGAACCGGTGCGGGTACGGTCTGCACCGAGAACGGCATCGTCAACACGATCAACGGTTATCCGCAGGCGCTGCTGCCACCGGCCGCGGGCGGTATCGTGTCAGCCGCGGGCCTGACTTCAGTATTCAGTCCCACGATTGCGCAATTGAATGCCGAGGGTTACGGCGCGACCGGCGGCGGTGCGGCCGCAGGTTCCGTGCTGACCATTCAGGTCACCGGTAATGTGCCGGCGTCCTGCATCTTTACCTATACGGCACCGGTGGCAGGTGCGGCGGCAGCCATCAGTGCAACGACCGTGACCGGCTGCTGATCACGCAGTAACAGGCGCCTCCGTCTGCGGGGCGCCTGATGTTTGGGCCCCCCCGGCCCGGTTGAGCGCAGCCGTGACGACTTCCCGGTCCAGCGGTGCGTGAAACAACTCAATAAAATCGAATACATATTTTCTGAGGTACGCATTGCGCCGCAGGGCAATGCGCGTCGTGCTCGCGTCAAACAAATGGTCGGCGTTGATCAGGCGTATGCCGTGATCGCGCGCGGGGTCGAAAGCCATTTTGGCGAGGATGCCGATGCCCATGCCCATTTCGACATAAGCTTTGATCACGTCCGCGGCGATGGCGGTGAGCACCACATTGGGCTGGATGCCGGCAGCGTCAAATGCGCGTTGTATCGGTGAGTTCGGCGTGAACGCGAAGTCATAGGTAATCAGTGGATGCGCGGCGATTTTTTTCAGCGTCAGCGCACCGGCATCGAGTAAGGGATGTTTCAGCGGCGTGATGACACTGCGCGTCCATTGTGCGCAGGGCAGGGTGACCAGGTCGGTGAAGGCTTCATCGGATTCGGTGGCGATGCCGAGGTCGGCGGCGCCGTCACGCAGCAGTTCGGCGATGTGCTGGGGGCTGCCTTCGCGCAGCGTCAGCCGCACCTTGGGATAACGCTGGGTGAAGCGGGCGACTACCGGCGGCAATGCGTAGCGCGCCTGGGTGTGGGTGGTGGCGATGACCAGCGTGCCGCTGCCGCCGCTGTTGAACTCGCGACCGACTGCGCGCAGGTTGTCGGTGTCCTGCAGGATACGTTCGGCAATCTCGAGTACGATGCGGCCGGGTTCGGTGAGAGCGGTGATGCGCTTGCCATTGCGCACCAGCAAGGTTACGCCGAGCTCCTCTTCGAGCAGGCGGATCTGTTTGCTGATGCCCGGCTGCGACGTAAACAACACTGCTGCGGCATCCGAAACCTTCAAACCGCTGCGCACCACTTCGCGCAGATATCGTAATTGGTTTAAATTCAATGGGTTACCCGTAAAATTTGATTTGATATAACGAAATGGTCTTTATAATAAATAACATATTCTTTGAAGATATATAAGGGGGTCATTACCATCGGGATAACAAATTTTCGGGGTAAGCCCAGATGTATCTCTACGATGCGGTGGATCAGCAGCTGGTGGACGAGCGGGTGGCGCAATTCCGCGAGCAGACCCGGCGTTTTCTTGCTGGTGAGCTGAGCGAGGATGGTTTCAGGCCCTTGCGGCTGCAAAATGGCCTTTATATTCAACGATTTGCACCTATGCTCCGGGTGGCGATTCCCTATGGCCTGCTGGCCTCGCGACAGTTGCGGGCACTCGCTCACATTGCGCGCAACTGGGACCGCGGCTACGGCCATTTCAGCACCCGGCAGAACATCCAGTTCAACTGGCCGAAACTGGAAGACGTGCCGGACATCCTTGCCCATCTGGCGACGGTGCAGATGCACGCCATCCAGACCAGCGGCAATTGCATACGCAATACGACGACCGATCATTTCGCCGGCATAGCGCCCGACGAAATCGTTGATCCGCTGCTGTGGTGCGAACTGATCCGCCAGTGGTCGACGTTCCATCCGGAGTTCGCCTATCTGCCGCGCAAGTTCAAGATTGCGGTGTCGGGTGCGGAGCAGGACCGGGCGGCGATCCAGGTGCACGACATCGGTATCGAAGCGCGTCGGGATGCACACGGCGAGATTGGTTTCCGCGTGCTGGTCGGCGGCGGCCTGGGCCGCACACCGATCATCGGCACGGTGATCCGTGAATTCCTGCCGTGGCCGCATCTGCTGACTTATCTCGATGCGATCCTCCGCGTCTACAATCGCTATGGCCGCCGTGACAACAAGTACAAGGCGCGCATCAAGATCCTGGTCAAGGAGCTGACGCCCGCAGTGTTCCGCGAGCAGGTGGATGCCGAATGGGCGCATCTGCAGGACGGTCCGGCGACATTGACCGAGGCAGAAGTAAAACGCCTCAGCAATCGATTCACCCGGCCGCAATACCGCAAGCTGGATGCCTTGTCCGTGCACTACACGCAGGCGCTGGCGCGCGAGCGCGGTTTCGGCAACTGGGCACGGCGCAACGTGCATCCGCACAAAGTGCCGGGCTACGCGGCGGTGACGCTGTCGCTGAAAAAAACCGGCGTGGCGCCGGGGGATGCGACGGCCGAACAGATGGACGCTGTGGCCGATCTTGCCGATCGTTACAGCTTTGGTGAACTGCGCGTATCACACGAGCAGAACCTGATTCTGGCCGATGTGCAGCAGTCGGAATTGCATGCGCTGTGGCAGGAAGCCAAGGCGCTGGGGTTGGCCACGCCCAACATCGGGCTGATCACCAACATCATCGCCTGTCCCGGCGGCGATTTTTGCTCGCTGGCAAATGCCAAATCAATACCGGTGGCGGCAGCCATACAGCACCGGTTCGACGATCTCGATTACCAGCATGACATCGGCGAACTGGATCTGAACATTTCCGGCTGCATGAATTCCTGCGGTCACCACCATGTCGGCCACATCGGCATCCTCGGCGTCGACAAGCAGGGCGCGGAGTTTTATCAGATCTCGATCGGTGGCGCGCAGGGCAACGATGCATCGCTGGGCAAGGTGCTGGGGCCCTCGGTGTCGCAGGACGAAGTGCCCGATGTCATCGAAAAACTGATCACCACCTATCTGGCGCGCCGTGAGAGCGAAGTTGAACGTTTCATCGATCTCGTGCGGCGCATCGGTCTCGAACCTTTCAAGGAACAGGTATATGGCAAATCTGATCAAGCACGAAAAGATCGCAACCGACACCTGGCAGCGGCTTAAGCGGGCGGCCGACGGCAGCCTGCCGGCCATTCCCGCGACCGGCGACATCATCGTGCCGCTGGCGCTGTGGCAGGCGTCTGCCAGTGCCTTGCTGGCGCGCAGCACCGGCCGGCTGGGTATCTGGCTGGACAGCGATGAAGATCCCGCGCAGGTGGCGGACAGCCTGGAGGCGTTCAGCCTGATTGCGGTGAACTTTCCGCAGTTCACCGATGGCCGCGGTTATTCGACCGCGCGCCTGCTGCGTGAACGTTACGGCTGGGCCGGTGAGCTACGCGCGTTCGGCGATGTGTTGCGCGACCAGCTGTTTTATCTGGCGCGCTGCGGCTTCGATTCGTTTTTGCTGGCGGAGGGACAGGACGTGCAGGAAGCGCTGACTGCTTTTGGCGATTTTACCGACGCCTATCAGACCTCGGTCGATCGTCCGCTGCCGCTGTTTCGGCGACGTTATGCGGAGTCGTCCGATGGCGTGGAGCGGCCCTGAAGACATGACATCCCTGAGCAAAGTCTATCTGGTCGGTGCGGGACCTGGTGCGCCTGATCTGCTGACGCTGCGCGCCGTTAACCTGCTGCGCCGCGCCGATGTTGTGTTTTATGACGCGCTGGTGCATCTGGATACGCTGGCCTTGGCTGAACATGCGGAGAAAGTTGCTGTGGGCAAGCGCTGCGGCAAACACTCGACCGCGCAACGTTTTATCAACAAACGGCTGATCGATGCTGTACGCCGCTATCGAGTAGTCGTTCGTTTGAAGGGTGGCGACCCGATGCTGTTCGGACGTGCGCAGGAAGAAATCGATGCGCTTACCGCTGCCGGTGTGGCTTTTGATGTCGTGCCGGGAATCACCGCGGCCCAGGCTGCGAGCGCGGAACTGGGCATCTCGCTGACTCAGCGCGGTGTGGCGCGCAGTGTGGTGTTGACTACTCCGCGCATCGGTGTCGATGAAATCGCCAGTGACTGGGCCGCCGGGATTGATGCGGGGAATACCGTGGTGATCTACATGGGCGCAGGCAAGGCCGGCGAAGTCGCGGAAAAGCTGTTGTCGCGCGGCGTCACCGGCGCGACGCCCGCGATCATCATCGAAAACGCCACATTGCCCAATCGTCGCGAAACCTGGTGTGTGCTCGGTACGCTGGAGCAGACGGCGCGACGCAAAGTGGACGGGCCCGCACTGATCATCATCGGGCGCGTGCTGGATAAGGTGAGCAAGGTGAGCAACGCCGCGCAGAAGGTTGTCAAGATTCTGCAGGCGTAACGGGGTTCCCTGATCGTCTGCCTGATTTCGCGTAAATGCGGTTGCGTAAATGTGGCCGCGCGGATTCGCTGGCAATTTTGGCAGACGGAGGTAATTGTGTGAGCAGGCCGTTGTGAGCAAACCGGCACTTTATGATGATTTGATCATGGATCACATCAAGAATGCCCGTAACTACCGGGAAATAGAGAATGCCGATTACAGCGCGGTGGGCAGCAACCCGCTGTGCGGTGACGAGCTGAAGGTATTCGTCACTCTCGACGACAGCCGTCGCCTGTCGGATGTGTCCTATCAATGCACCTGCTGCGGCATCACGATGGCATCGGCATCGCTGATGACCGAGCATGTCAAAGGCCGCAGTATCGATGAAGTCACGGCCATGGCGCGGGCATTTCGTGTTGCTGCGAATGGCGCGAACCATGCCGGCGGTTCGGTGGATGAGGTGGTGCAGACAGTGCTGGAGATTGCGCGGCAGCATCCTGCGCGACAGCGCTGCGCTGCATTGCCGTGGACCGCGCTTGGCGAGTTGCTGGAGAGGTTGCCCGCTGGCTGAAAGCAGGTCCGGCATCATTGCAGGGCAGGTGGCACCTAGCCCCGCCATCTGAAAACACGCTAAAATTCAATCTTTTAGCGTGTGCGGGCGACATTCATGCAAATCCTGCGCAGCGTGCCGGACGCTGCCACCAGTCCTGTCGCGCTGACCATCGGCAATTTCGACGGGGTACACCTCGGCCATCAGGCCATGCTGGCAAAGCTGCGTACTGCGGCTGCCGAGCGCGATCTGCCGGCCTGCGTGATGACCTTTGAGCCGCATCCGCGCGAATTTTTCTCCCCGGACCAGGCGCCGGTGCGGCTGACGACGCTGCGCGAAAAGCTGGAGTTGCTGGCCGGTCATGGTGTGGCGCGGGTGCAGATCTGCCGCTTTAATTTTGCGCTGGCGCAGGTTACGGCGCAGGAGTTCATAGAACGTATCCTCGTGCGCGGACTGGGTGTGCGCTGGCTGCAGGTGGGTGATGATTTCCGCTTCGGGGCGCGTCGTGCGGGCGACATGGATTTGCTGAAAGAACAGGCCGGGCGTTTTGGCTATGCGGTCGAAGCGATGACGACTGTAGAACTCGACGGTGTGCGGGTCTCGAGTACCGCGGTGCGCGATGCGCTGGCGGCTGGTGATGTGGCTCGAGCGGGAAAATTGCTGGGGCGTCCGTACAGTATCAGCGGGCGTGTGGTGCGCGGTGATCAACTGGGGCGCACGCTCGGGTTCCCGACGGCTAATGTACAAATGAAGCACAATCGACCGCCGCTGACCGGTATTTTTGCGGTGCAATTCACCCGTGCCGGTGGTGCGGTGCTGCGCGGTGTGGCCAGTCTGGGCGTGCGGCCGACAGTGAAGGCGCAAGGTGCTGCGCCCGTGCTTGAGGTATATATTATTGATTTTAAAGAAGAAATTTACGGGGAGCATGTAAGGGTGGATTTTTTGCACAAGTTTCGCGACGAAGAAAAATACGTCGATGTCGAAACGCTGCGGCAGCAGATCGCGCGTGATGTTGAAAATGCAAAAACATTTTTCAGCAGCCAGCCGGGTGTTTCGGCATGAGTGACTACAAAAAAACGCTGAACCTGCCCGACACGCCGTTCCCGATGCGCGGGGATCTGGCGAAGCGCGAACCGAAAATGCTGGAGGCGTGGGAGACACGTCGCTTTTACCAGCGCATCCGCGAGGCGAGCCACGGTCGTCCGCGTTTTGTGCTGCACGACGGTCCGCCGTATGCCAACGGCGACATCCACATCGGTCACGCCGTCAACAAGATTCTGAAAGACATCATCGTCAAATCGAAATCGCTGTCCGGTTTTGACGCGCCATATGTGCCGGGCTGGGACTGCCACGGCATGCCGATCGAAGTGCAGATCGAAAAACAGCATGGCAAAAACTTGCCGACGGCGGAGACGCAGCGCCTGTGCCGCGCCTATGCGGCGGAGCAGGTCGAGCGCCAGAAAAAGGATTTTCAGCGGCTGGGCGTGTTCGGTGAGTGGGACAACCCGTATCTGACGATGAATTTCCGCAACGAAGCCGACGAGATCCGCACGTTGGGTGTGTTGCTGAAAAAAGGTTACGTTTATCGTGGCCTGAAACCAGTGAACTGGTGTTTCGACTGCGGATCGGCATTGGCAGAAGCCGAAGTCGAATACGAGGATCGCAAGGACACGGCCATCGACGTCGGTTTCCCGTTTGCCGAGCCTGAAAAAGTGGCGCAGGCGTTCGGCCTGAAAACACTGCCCGACAAACCCGGTTTTGCCGTGATCTGGACGACGACGCCGTGGACGGTGCCGTCCAATCAGGCGCTCAATGTGCATCCGGAAATCACCTATAACCTGGTCGATACCGACAAGGGCCTGCTGATCCTCGCCGCCGATCTGCAGGAAGCCTGCCTGACGCGTTACGGCCTGGCCGGAACCACGCTGGCATCCTGTGCCGGCGCTGCGCTGGAGCACATCAATTTCAGACATCCGTTTTACGAACGCCTGTCACCGGTGTACCTGGGTGACTATGTGACACTGGACACCGGCACGGGCATGGTGCATTCGGCCCCGGCCTATGGTGTGGAAGACTTCCAGTCCTGTCGTGCCAACGGCATGAAGGACGATGCGATGCTGACACCGGTGCTGGGCAACGGCAAATATGCCGAGTCGTTGCCGCTGTTCGGTGGACTGATGATCTGGAAAGCCAATCCGCAGATCGTCGCGCACATGGCCGAAAAAGGCGTGCTGCTGGCCCAGGAAAACTACACCCACAGCTATATGCATTGCTGGCGGCACAAGACGCCGATCATCCTGCGCGCAACCACGCAGTGGTTTGCAGGCATGGAAGACAGCCCCGGTTTCAACGGCACCAAACCGCAGGAAACGCTGCGCGCCACTGCGCTGCGCGCGGTGGAGGCTACAAGGTTTTTCCCGACGTGGGGCAAGGCGCGGCTGCACCGCATGATTGCCAACCGGCCTGACTGGACGCTGTCGCGGCAGCGGCAGTGGGGCGTGCCGATGCCGTTTTTTGTGCACAAGGAAACCGCGACACTGCATCCGCGCACGCTGGAACTGCTGGAAGCTGTGGCGCAGCGCGTGGAAAAGACAGGCATAGAAGCCTGGCAGGCGGTCGATGCCGCGGAATTTCTGGGTGCAGATGCGGCGGATTACGAAAAAATCAAGGACACGCTGGACGTGTGGTTCGATTCGGGTACCACGCACCAGACCGTGCTGCGTGGTTCACATGCAGAGCAGAGTGCGTTTCCGGCGGATCTCTATCTGGAAGGATCGGACCAGCACCGCGGCTGGTTTCATTCCTCACTGTTGACGGCGAGCATGATGGACGGCCGCGCCCCGTACGATGCGTTGCTGACCCACGGTTTTGTCGTCGACGGCTCAGGCCGCAAGATGAGCAAGTCCAAAGGCAATGTCATCGTGCCGCAGCAGGTGATGGGCGAGCTTGGTGCCGACATCCTGCGGCTGTGGGTGGCGAGCACGGATTATTCCGGCGAGCTGTCGATTTCCAAAGAAATCCTCAAGCGCGTGGTCGAGTCCTACCGCCGCATCCGCAATACGCTGCGGTTCCTGCTGGCGAACCTGGCAGACTTTGATGCAAAGCGCGATCTATTGCCGGTCGATGACTGGCTGGAAATTGATCGTTACGCGATGGTCATGCTGTCTGATTTGCAATCAGCGCTGGCGCCGTCCGAACTGGGTAACAAACAACCACGCAGCCCCGGTCACTATGGCGAGTATGAATTCCACCAGATTGCGCAGCGCCTGCAGACTTTCTGTTCCGAGGAACTGGGCGGTTTTTATCTCGACATCCTGAAAGACCGGCTTTACACCGCACCAGCGGATTCCCGTGTGCGGCGTTCGGCACAGAACGCGCTGCACCAGATCACCCATGCCCTGGCGCGGCTGATGGCGCCGATCCTGTCGTTTACTGCGCAGGAAGTATGGGAACTGCTGGAGCCGGGCGATACCAGCGTGTTCGAGCAGACCTGGCTGGACATTCCGTTGCCGCGTGACGCAGCGGCGCTGCGTACGCGCTGGGCCCAGCTGCGCACCTTGCGCGGTGATGTGACCAAACGGCTGGAAGAACTGCGTACTGCCGGAAAAATCGGCTCTTCACTGGCCGGCGACCTCGATCTGTACGCCGAAGGTGAAGCCGCGCCTTTGCTGCAATCGCTGGGTGATGATCTGCGTTTTGTGTTCATCACTTCACGGGCAACGGTGCATGGCGGCAAACCTGACGACGCCATGCAGACGGCGATGCCGGGCGTGTACCTGAAAGTCAGCGCGAATCCGCATGCCAAATGCGAGCGCTGCTGGCATTACCGGGTCGACGTCGGTCATGACACGGAGCATGCACAGCTATGCGGACGCTGCACGGCCAACCTCTACGGTGCCGGTGAACCGCGGAGCCACGCCTGATGCTGCACTGGCTGTTGATTTCCGGCGTGGTGGTGATCCTCGACCAGATCACCAAATACGCTGCCGTTGCCGCGCTGGCGGGCCAACCGCCGGTGGAGGTCACGTCGTTTTTTAATCTGCTGCTGGTGTACAACCGCGGCGCCGCCTTCAGTTTTCTCGCCGGCATGGGTGGCTGGCAGCGTCATTTGTTTACGGTGATAGCCCTGGTGGCCTCGGTATGGATCGTCTATCTGTTGCGACGTTATCCGCAGCAATCGCTGTTTTGTCTGGCGCTGAGCCTGGTGCTGGGCGGCGCGGTCGGCAACGTGATTGATCGCGTGACGGTGGGCGCGGTGGTAGACTTCCTCGATTTCCATGCCTACGGCTGGCACTGGCCGGCGTTTAATGTAGCGGATTCGGCCATCACCTGTGGCGCGGTGCTGCTGATCTGGGACGGGTTGCGCGGAGCGCCGGCTAAATCCGGGAATATTACGTAAGTAATTGATTATAAACGTTATTTTATTTTTCTCTGGTTAACAATAATTCATCGGGCGTTATAATCACCACCATGCAAGTCCTGCTCGCCAATCCCCGTGGTTTCTGTGCCGGCGTCGATCGTGCGATCGAAATCGTCGAGCGTGCGCTGGCATTGCACGGTGCGCCGATTTATGTGCGCCATGAAGTCGTGCACAACAAGTTCGTGGTGAATGATCTGCGCACCAAGGGCGCGGTGTTTGTCGAGGATCTCGCTGAAGTGCCGGCAGGCAGCACGCTGATTTTCAGCGCCCACGGCGTATCGCAGGGCGTGCGCCGCGATGCCGAATCCCGCGGGCTCAAGGTGTTCGACGCGACCTGTCCGCTGGTGACCAAGGTACACGTCGAGGTCGGCAAGATGCGTGGGCAAAACCGCGAGATCATCATGATCGGTCATCGCGGGCACCCGGAAGTCGAAGGCACCATGGGACAGAGTGCCGGCGGCATGTATCTGGTCGAGGGGCCCGATGACGTCGCCAATCTGAAAGTGACTGACGAAAACAATCTGGCGTATGTCACGCAGACGACACTGTCGATGGATGACGCAGCGCGAACCATCAATGCATTGCGGCAGCGTTTTCCGAAGATAGTCGGGCCGAAACGCGACGATATTTGTTATGCCACGCAGAACCGGCAGGATGCGGTCAAGACACTGGCGCAGCGTTGCGATGTGGTCATCGTGGTGGGTTCTCCCAACAGTTCGAATTCCAACCGCCTGCGTGAAGTCGCGGAACAGCAGGGCGTGCCGGCGTACATGGTCGACAACGCCGGTGAGTTGCAACCGGAGTGGGTGGCCGGCAAGTCTTGCGTTGGCATCACTGCTGGTGCTTCGGCACCGGAAGTTCTGGTGCAGGCCGTGATTGAGCGTTTGCGCGAACTGGGTGCCGATGCGGTTGATACCCTTGATGGCATTGCCGAACGCGTGATCTTTCCGCTGCCGAAAGGCCTCAGCTAGTTATTCGTGGTTGTGGCCTGCGCCGGTGGCAGGCGGCTTTTGTGGTCACTGCCTGGCGGACGTAACGTCACTTCTATCAACATTTCGCTGCGCACCGGCAGATTGCCGCGATAGCCCGGGTGAAATTTTGCGCGCGAGAATTCGCGCAGTGCAGCAGCTTCAAATTCCGCAAACCCGGTGCCCATGACAATTTTGGCGTCCTCCACCCGGCCGCTTTCACTGATGCGCAGCCGGATCATGACGCTGCCGGCTTCGGTAGCAGTGGATTCCGGCGACGGGATCTCTATTCTGGAGAGCGGAAAAGGACGTCTGTCCAGTTCCGAAGTCTTGAAGTAATGCACCGATCCTGCAGTTACGGATGGATTGTTCTCAGGATTATCCGGTGAGCTGGTGATGGCGGGGCGCGCGAGTGCTGCAGTTTCCCCGGGTATTGCCGCGACTTCTGGTACGGCGGCCGGCATTACCGCATCGGAAACGGTACTGACCAGTCGTGCGATCAAGGGTGGTGCGGTTGCGGCCGGCAGTGGTGGTGCACCACCGGCAAGTCCCCGGTGCACGGAAACCGCGATGGTTGCGTGCAGTGCAACGGACAGGCCGGCGGCGACATAAAGACGTCGCACGCCGGCCTTTTGTAACGGTGTCCGCATGGGCCACCTGGCGCGCCAGCAATTCGAGTTCGAATTACTGGACCAGTTCTCTCCAGCTGGTGCGACGGCCCTGCGGGTCACCCGGCGGGATCGGCGTTTCCTGGGTTTGCTGCGTTGCATCCGACGTGGTGGCAATCACCACAGTCCTGCCGTCAGGCAGCCGCACCACGTTGATACCCACCGCCAGCGAGTCGGACAGCTTGCCGCCGAACTGTGCCGATCCCGGCACCTGCAGGCCATTGCGCGCATCGAAGAAGCTCAGGTAGCTGATGCCGCCGATGGCACAGGCATTGTTCTGCGGGATATTGCTGGCTACAACCAGTGTGCCCAGTTGCAGTTTCATGTCGACGTTGACCCGTTCGCCGCTGAGCGGCAGATCCGAATACCAGCCGTCATTGATAGTGCAGTTGGTTGCACAGGTAGTACTGCGGACATTGGTGGTGGTGTTTTCAGTCGTGGTCAGCCTGCTCATCGCTGTCCTGGGATTGGCGATGGGATAGGTGCCAGTATCTTTGATGCCCCACACCGTCTGTTGCTGTGTAGACGGAAGGTCGGTGGTGCCCAGGTAGCGGCCGGTAGCGACATAGACATAGGTCGTCGGGGGGCTGCCAAACTCGGCCAGTTCGGGCTTGGTCGTGATCGGCTGCGGTGCCGGTGTCGGCGTGGCGTTATCCACCAACGTGATCAGTTTGGTCGCCGACTGCGTGCCGTTGACGCGGAAGCGCCAGACATTGCCTAACTGATCGACACCATACAGTTGCTCGGTCTGGTTGTTGACCACGGTATCCAGCACGAAATTGTTGATTTTGCTCAGACCGCTCGGTGTGGTCGCGTCGCCGACTCCGGTAGAGATCTTGTAGATGATCTGACCGGTCAGCGCATTCAGCACGTACAGGTAACCCTGGCCGTCGCCGGTATTTGCGGTGGGCGTTGTGACGTTGTTGTAGCCTGAGGTGACGAACACGACCCAGCGACCGTCGGCCAGCTTGCTGATCTGCGGATTACCGAAGGTGTAGCCGAGGTTGCAGTCTGAGGACTGGCCTACCGGCGTACCGGCGCAGGTGGGGGTGTGTTTGAACTCCCACAGTGCCTTGGGTGTCGCCGGATTGGTGACATCCAGCGCATAGTAGCCCTTGCCGCCACCATTGAGTCCGCCGACGAGTATGGTTTTCCAGCCATAGTAGGGAGCCGTCGGGCTGGCGGCGGAGTCGTGGACGTCGCCGATGGTCGGTGTGCCGTCGACAGAGTATTGATGCAGCACATCCCACCTGGTGTCGGCCAACTTGTAGAGTGTGGGCAGGACCATAGTCGGGATGAAAGTCCAGCGTTCCTGTCCGCCCAGTGGATCGGTGGTGGTCGTGCCGGCATAAAACGCATGCAGCATGCCGTCATTCGCTGCCGCGTATACCATCGGCGTGCGGGTAGCATTGTCAGTCTTGAAGGACTGGTAGTTGTTTTCAGTGTATTCAGCAAAGGGCGCCCGAGCGAACACCGGCTGGGCGTTGACGACGTCCCCCAGTACATGCTGGCGTCCGCGGTAAAGGGCGGAGGTATTGGTCGAATAATTTTCACGACCGCGCTGGCCACGCAGGAAGTTGACCAGATTGGCGCCACGGGCGAGGGTGCGTTGATCAATCGATAACAACGGCACTGTGCCGGTGCTCATAGTGGAGTACTGGGTTAAATCAGCGACCTGGGTTGCACCAAAGTTGGCCTGTTCGGCTGCATCGAGCCCGGTGCTGGCGGCGCCGATAGGCAGCAGGCTACCGTCGCAAACCTGGGTGTTCCAGGTGAAGTCAACGAGGTTGTTGGTGGCGCCGCTGCGGAACAGCTTGATGACACGGTTGTCGCAGGCGGGACCGGTCTTGGTGTCGAGCTTTGCCTGTGCCGACCAGTTGGGGGTCGTCGAAACAAAACCGGTGGTCAGGTCAATCGACCGGGCTTCCAGTTCGCCGGTCCAGTCCAGGGTTTTGTAGCTGGCCGTGTAGGCGAAGTTGTCGCCGGCGACCGGTTCCAGGTTACTGGTGGCTGCTGCTGCAGCCGAAGCCACCCGGGCATTGACACCGGCGAGCGCGGCGGAGAGGCTGGTCACCACGGCATCGGGATTGGCCGCGCTGAAGAACTGGCCCTTGCCGTTGACCGCGGCATGCCACAGATCGTCCAGCGCGGTCGGATCATCGTTCGTGGGCACCGGCCAGTTCTTGGTGCCGTTGCGCAGCGCCGTGAAATCGCCGGCGCCGGTCTTGTAGTTGGGCACGTAATTCAGCGTGCCGGCAAGGCCCAGACCCATGGCGAACGTAGTCATGTGCTGATGTCGTGCCGAATCGTCCTCCACGTCCGTGCCGCCGGAGGGCACGTTGTTGTCAGTGCCTACATCAAGACCCAGCGTGCCGATGGAGCCGGGGCCACGCAGATCGGTGTTGTAGTAATAGGCAGCAACGTCAGCCAGTGAATCCGAGGAGCCGCCGCTGGCAACAGTGGTCGGGCTCCACCCCGTATCGGTGTTGGAGGGGGTCGACCACGAACTGGCGCAACCAGTCGTGTAATCGACAACGGAGGACGGTTGCCCGCCGGAGGGTGTCGGCGAATAGATGATCTGCGTGACTCTACGGACTCGCTCCAGTTTTTTGGAGCAATGATATCGGTTGACGCTGTAGGTTTCGGTGGTCTTCACCTGGCCGGCGACCGTCGTTGCGCCGTCGTACAACGGGCGTGGAGTCAGTGCGATGTTGCCATCCTGGTTGCCGATAGCGGAGCCATCGAGTTTGTCGCCGGCGTTGCCGTTCCAGTAACCGTCCGTGGTTAGGATGGTGAAGTTCTGCTGGCAGGAATACTGCATCGGGTCGCCGGTCATGCCGTTGTTGATGCCGGTCTGGATGCCGGCAAAGTGTCGTCCGGCACGTGACAGCGCTTCGCGCAACGGGGTCGAACTGTTGGATGTCTGGGCGTAGAGCTTGGTGTACCAGTTGCTTTTTTGCGTCGCGTTAAAATCCGCAATCGGCAGATATTTGCTTGAACTCACCGTGCTGCCTGGATTGATGGTGATGAAGCCCACCCGGTAATCGGCACCGATGCCGATAAAGGCACGGCCGGTTGCCGACTTCATCATTTGCATCCGCGTGCTGTAATAGGTGTACCAGTTGGCGAAGTTCTGCCGCTCGTCAGTATTGCCCGGGCCCGAAGTGGCGGTGACCTGGCGCTTGGTCCAAGTGGTGCTGTTGGCGCCACTGACTACGACGCTGCCATTCGGTTCGCCGGCGTTCACGCTCGGGTAGCAGCCGGTGTTACGGTTGGTGTTGAACGTAATGTAGTTGGCGTCCGGGGGATTGCCGCTGTTTGCGGCCGTATTGAATGCGTAGTAATAGGCGCGCTGGGACGAATCACTCCCGTTGGCGGTGAAACTGGTGTCTAGATTGGTATTGGCTGTCGTAAGAAAACCGTCATTTATTGCGGCGAAGAAGTCTGCATTCGCATAATCCGTGCCGTCCGCTTTTTTCGGCGCCACGTAAGTGAGGGCCGGATTGTAGTAGATCAAATTGCAAAGATGGCTTTTGTAACCCGTGGTTCCGCGCTGGTTGAAGATTTCATCCGGCAGGTAGTCCCGCCCCATACTGCCCGAATCATCGAGCGTAAACAGGATGTTGGGCTTGACCGTCGTTGTCGAGCTGCTCGCCAGCGGCACCTGTGCGATGTCGGTACTGGCCGCACCCGCCGCAAGCGGCAGTGCACACAGCGCGCCTGTCAGGGCCAGTGAGAGCCAGCCTTGTTGGCTGGCATGGACGGATTTGGGGTGTGATTGACTGGTTTTCATGGATTTCTCCGGGATGGGCCGGCAGGTGCCGGCCATTAGTACATGATCGATTGGGTATACGACACGGTGTTGCGCGGCCCGAGGGCGCGTGCGGTAACCCGGTAATAAATGAAGGTGGTACCGCTCAATGGTGTCGAGCCGTAGGCGCCGCCACCCCGGCTGCTGCTGCTGCCGCTGACACTCACGGTCAGGCATTGCTGGTTGGGGACGTTATGGCCGGCGTTCGGCAGTTTGCACATGCGATGGATGACATAACGCGTGGCGAAACCGGCGGCATCCGGGGCGCCTGCTGCCTGGCCAAAATTGGTGACCGGCATGCCGAGGTTATCCCAGTCGAATGTGGTGGCGTCGAAACGCTCGTCCCAGTTGGAGCGAAAGCCCTGGGCCTGGTCCGCGACGAGGGTGGTCGGCAACGCATTCATCAGCCAGATGCGGGCGGCTTCTATGCCGCCGTCCGAGGACGTTACTGCGCCGCGCTGCATCGCAACGTTGCCGGCAATCAGCACACCGGTGCCGATCGAGCGCCACAGTGCCACGCCGGCCAGCGACATGGCAACCAGCACGATCAGGGCAATAAACAGTACAACACCGTTTTGTTTACGTGAAGCGATCATGGCGTAGTTCATGGTTTTGTTCCTTGGATTCATCTGGTCCGTTATGGCTGGATGTTCGAGCCCCACAGGATGTTGCGCAGCGGGATTATGCTTTCATAGACGCGATAGCGGTAGTTTCTCCAGTCATCCACTTCTCTGCCCGAGGTGGGTACAGCGTTGCTGGGTGAGCCATCGAGATTGGTGACCACTAGCGGGCTGTTGGTATTGCCAGACCAGATTGGAAAGTTTGCAGTTGAAGTGACGTGGCCAGTAGTGCCGGTCGGGCGTTCGTACTGGCCGGAGCGCATCAGGACCGCCATCCGGATTGCAAGCACGTTGGGCCATGAGGTAGTCGTGGTTACCCAGCTGTCCACAGTGCCATTGTTATCCGTATCGACGCCGTATTCGGCCTGCATGTTGATCACACCTTCGGTCACAGTCACCGCGTCATTGATGTTGTCCGCATTGGTATCCAGATACATCAAATCATTGGTCACCTGAAGAGTGTTGTTGGCAGACACGGTCCAGATATTGCGGCGCGCACCGTTGCCCAAATTAAAAATGAACCCGTTGGTGAATGTTGTGGGCGGAGTCGCATTGTTGTATCGCGGCACCCGGGTGTCGACCTGCGTGACGTTGTTGGGTAGGTAAGTTATGTAGCTGTAAGAGCCGGCGCCGTTTGGCTTATGCTGTACCGTAAGGGCGTCAGCACAAGCACTGCATGTGCCGTAGATGTCATCGACTTCGGTGATTTCGATTAACTGGCAGCTCACCGGTGAGGTCGCTGTAGTAGCCGCCACAGCGTAGTCACGGGGGACCAAGCCAGCGCGGCCGCGGGTTTTCTTGGTGGTGTCCGTCGATTCGGTGAACACATAAGCGGCGGGAAAGACGGGACTGTTGCCGTGCAGCGTGACGATGGTATCCGACGCGCCTTGTATGATTTGCACGGGCGTCAGCGTAAATGTGTATGCGGGCGTCGGCCGCGATGTGTCGAAGGCCTGCACACTGCAGCCCATCACCGGAGTTGCCCCCCCCGTGTTGTATGCCGCCGACGAGAACCCGTAACCCGCATCGCGCACATCGCGTTCTATGTTAGTCAGAGCGATGGTGCCGGAAACCTGTATGTCACTGCCGGAAGTGGCCGAGCGTTTGCGTGATTCGGAGGTCGCCAGCATCTGGAAAATGATCACGATGCCAATCAGGGCGATCAGCACGCCGACCATGATTTCGACAATGCTCACGCCCCGCTGCGAGCCGCGACGTGTCGAATGGCTGAAATTAAGTTCAGTAGACATAAGTGATTACCTGATGTTTGCGTGGAGCAAGATCCTGCGGCGATTGCCAACATATGGTCACGGTCACGCGGTTCCTGTCAGGTGAGCCGACCAGGGGGCCGGCACCGGCAACGGTGATCTGCTGCATCGCGGCGGTTGCGCCAAGCAGGCCGCCAGTACCCGTTACGGCGTTGATCCAGTTGGACAGCGTCGTATTGGTGTTATCCACGGCGCCACCGGTGTAGGCGCAATTGGCGCCACTGGTGTTGTACTGGAATTTGTTCAGCGAAGTAATGGTGCTGGCGTCGGTTGAACGATCCACGCCCACCCAGATTCCGGAAATGATGTCGTTGGCATAGGCTGCCGCATCCGCACGGTATTTGGCATCAGCGGCAGCAGAGAACGCGGCTGCCTGTATGCCGATCATCGCCAGGATGCCGATGGAGAAAATCATCAGGCCGATCAGCGCTTCGAGCAGCATGACACCTTGCTGACGATGGGGGATGCCCTGTTTCTTTAGATTTGGAATGTGTTTCATGGGATTTTCCTAGCAGCGACGGGTGTCAACCAGATCTGTCGGATCAATTGCCGGATCGCAGGTGCGGATTTGTCCGCCGGGCGACACGGTGATCCTCAGGCAGCGCATGGGGCCGCGGGGACCTGGGAATGTGTCGCAATTACCACCGGTAGGGTTGGTGACGTCGTAGGTGATTGTGGTGCCGGAGGTCAGGCCGCCGAAACCGTTAAAAATGGCAGTCGAGGCAGAGGCAGCGATCTGCACTTTTGCGACATCGCTGCCTGAGCCTTCAGCACCGAGCTTGCCCTCGACGAAGTTGTACAGGCCAGTAACCGTATCCCGGTTGCGCACGACCCAGTTGGGACCGTTGAGCGTCAAGCTCAGCCCGTTAACCAGCGCCGGTTCCGGGTCACTGCTGGTGAGCACCATTTCGACCTGGGTATTGCGTGTGACCGCTTCCGCCCGCGCGAGAGACAATCCGCTGCCGAGCGCCTCGGTTGCTGCTTTCAAGCGGGCATTGGCCAGGTATGTGCCGTATTGCGGTATGCCAAACGCCATCAGCATGGCGAGGATGGCAAGGCCAATCATGACCTCAATCAGGCTGACGCCGGTTTGCAGTCGCTTTAGCACGTGCCGCTCTTCTTGTTGATCCAGCAGGTGGCGCTGGTTACTGATCCCCAGGCAGCCGGCGTGCCGGTGGTGGCGTGGATATTGGCCTGATCAATCGTATAAATGAAACCGGCCGTGCCTTCAGCAGCAATGCCGGTGGCCACAACAGTGAATGTCGTTGCGGTCAGTGTCGGGCAGGTATATGCGAAATAGCGACCGGTCGGCGGCGGCGCAACGGTATTCGCTGCGCAGGCGCCGGCGTAGGTGCGGTTGTCCTGGAAGTACTGCTCCAGTCGAACACGTGTTTCGGACAGCGTAGACGTTGCTTCCGCAAGTTTGCTGCGCGTCACGTAATCGGAGTATTGCGGCACGGCGATGGCGGCGATGATGCCGATGATGGCAACCACGACCAGCAATTCAATCAGGGTAAATCCGTTCTCGCGCTTCATTGGTGGCTCCCTTTTGATGGGTGGAGATTAGTGTGGATTTTACGCTGCCGCCACGCTTACCCGATGAGTGGTAAATCATTCGTCATAAACGGTTACATCACATGCTTTGACGTGACATTGCGCACGTTTTGCCGGGGCGGCAGCGGAATTTTCTTCCTCGGGGCGGTGATTGGGGCCAATGTCACTACGGGTCGGCATAAAGATTAGACAAAGTCCATGTCTTGACCTAGAATAAACCCCAATGAAAGCAATGCCTTACAGTCGAGACGCGCTGGTTGCCAAGTTACGCCAGCACGATATTGCGCCGACACACCAGCGGCTGGAGATCGCGCATGTGCTGTTTGGTCGCGGCGAGCATCTTGCCGCGGATCAAATACTGATGCTGGTCAACGAGCATCATGCAGAGACATCCAAAGCCACGGTGTACAACACCTTGCGCCTGTTTCGTGATCGCGGTCTGATCCGCGAAGTCATCGTTGATCCCAAACGCGTGTTTTACGATCCGAACACCCGGCCCCACCATCATCTCTATAACGTCGACACGGGTGAAATTACCGATATTGATGTCGATGATCTTGCGGTCAGCAATCTGCCGGAATTGCCCCCGGGCACGGTGGCTGAGGGCATCGACGTCATAGTGCGTATTCGCGCCCGCTAAGCGCGGGGTTTGCTGTAAAATGCGGCCTCCCCGGGCTGACGTAGCTCAGTTGGTAGAGCAACTGATTCGTAATCAGTAGGTCGGAGGTTCGACTCCTCTCGTCAGCACCATCAAAAACGCTGTGCTGATTGCATCTGCGTAGCGCGTTTCCTCCCTTGCAGCAGCCAGTAAATAAGTGACGGCGCCTGATCGTCTTCCGGCCGCACCTGCAAAATATTTTCTCCTGATTGTAACTTTCATTCCCCCTGCAAATAGTGGATTAAGGCGCATCACAAAGGTGAAAGCGGCCCGGTCGGTGCTTGTTGCCGGTCTGGTTTGCAGGATGCCTGACGATGGGACCGGAGCCTGCAGGATGCCGGTTCATGCAGCCAACCAACTCGTACTCGTGAGGCGTGCAGTTAGGCGCGTCGCTGCGGGAGGAGCGCAAGGCAGCGCCCGGGCTTCCGGGAAACTGAAGTCAATCCGCAATGTCAGGAGAACGACTACGCAACTCAAGAAACTCTCGGCTGTTGCTCTGGCCACTGCAGCGGCAGGCATGTTTGCAATGACTGCGGCGAGCCCGGTGGCGGCGCAGGAAGCCAAGATCCATTGCGAAGGCGTAAATGCCTGCAAGGGAACCAGCGATTGCAAGACAGCAAAAAGCTCGTGCAAGGGACTGAATGGCTGCAAGGGCCAGGGTTTTGTGTCCATGACCAAGGCGGATTGCACCAAAGCCAAATCGGCAATGAAGAAATAACTGCGGCGTAATGCTGACAATCCGCCCGCGGTCTGCGCCGGCGGATTATTTTATTGATGATGAACCATCCCGGATTTGGTCTCGGCCTGCGTCCCCGGCATTACGAGGCCATACTCAAGTCGCAGCCGCGTGTGGACTGGTTCGAGGCATTGTCCGAGAACTATATGGTTCCCGGCGGTCAGCCGCTGCATTTCCTGGACCGGATCCGCGAGCGTTATCCGGTCATGCTGCACGGCGTGTCACTGTCGATCGGCAGCACCGATCCGCTTGATCTCGATGACCTCAGGGATCTGAAAGCACTGGCGCAACGCGTCGAGCCGGAATGGATCTCCGGCCACCTGTGCTGGACCGGTGTGGCCGGCCGCAACCTGCATGACCTGATGCCGCTGCCTTATACGGAGGAAGCGTTGCAGCACGTGGCGCAGAGGGTGCGTGTGGTGCAGGATTGTGTGGTGCAGGATGTTCTGGGCCGCCGCATATTGCTGGAAAACGTTTCCAATTACGTTGCTTATCAGAGTTCGGCAATGACCGAGTGGACGTTTCTCGCGGCACTGGTTGCAGAGGCGGATTGCGACATCCTGCTCGACGTCAACAACATCTACGTCAGTGCGTTCAACCACGGGTTTGATCCGATTGAATTCCTCGATGGTGTGCCACGCGATCGTATCAAACAGATTCATCTGGCCGGGCATGACAACAGCGGCGACCTGATCATCGACACTCATGATGCGCCGGTGATCAACCCGGTATGGGATTTGTATGCTGAAGCCGTCCGCCGTTTCGGCCAGGTGCCGACCATGATCGAGCGCGACGATAAAATCCCGCCACTGGGTACGCTGGTACGTGAACTCGATCGCGCACGCACCATAGCCGCGGCTACGCTGCAGAAAATCGCGGCATGAACAATCTCGCCGCCCTGCAGCGGGCCTTCCAGCGCCATGTCTGTGGCGCGGCAGGTCAGGTTATAGAGCGTGCGGTGCTGGCAACAGCCAGGGCGAGTGTGGCCCGGCGCCTCGGCGTCTACGCTTATGCCTATCCCGCGCGCCTGGTTGGTGCATTGACGGTCGAATACCCCGTGCTGAAAAGCGTGCTCGGGGAGGCCGGATTTGACCGGGTCATGCGCGAGTTTATTACCGTGGAGCCGTCCCGGCACGCCAACCTGCGCTGGTACGGCGGACAGCTGTCAGGCTATCTGGACCGATCACCACGCTGGAGCCGCCGGCCGCTGCTTGCCGAGCTGGCGCAGTTCGAGTGGGCTTTGGGTCTGGCGTTCGATGCGGCTGACGCCGTACCTACCCCGGCGGAAGAGGTTGCACAGGTGCCGGCGGCGGACTGGCCGGGCATGCGTTTTCAATTACATCCTGCGGTGCGCCTGCTGCGTTTGCGCAGCAACGCGCCAAAGATATGGCAGGTGGTTAGTGCGGGCGAACGAGCGCCGCGTGCTGCGATGCGATCCCAACCCGTGCACTGGCTGATCTGGCGCAAGGACCGCGAGTCTTATTTTCGCGTGCTTCCGCCACAGGAAGCCTGGGCTTTGGGGGCAGTCGCGCGCGGTCGCGATTTTGCGGCGTTGTGCGGCGGATTGCGGCGGTTTGTCGGCACCACAAACGCGGCGCAGACGGGAGTGCAATTGTTGCGCAACTGGCTGAGCGAGGGACTGATTTGCGGCATCGCACCGACCCCGCTGACTTAACGCTAACGCCGTTCTTGGTGACGGCTTGGAAATTATTTATAACTAATTGATTATAAATTTAATTTACAGAACCCCGGAGATGCCGCCATCGAGATTGATGCTGGTGCCCGTGACATAACTCGCGGCATCGGAGGCGAGGAAAGCGATGACGTTGGCAACTTCCTGGGCTTCACCGGCACGTTTCAGCGGAATCTCCTTGCTGAGTTTGGCGTAATACTCGTCGGCGCTGATGCCGTCCTGCTTGTAGCGGCGCTCATGCTGTCCCGATTTGATCTTGCCGATGCAGATGGTATTGACCAGGATATTGTCGGCGGCGAATTCCTTGGACAGCGCCTTGGTGATGGCCAGTCCGGCGGCACGCGACACCGATGTCGGGTAAGAGCCCGCGCCCGGCTGCTTGGCACTGGATATCGTGATGTTGATGATGCGGCCACCGCCGCGTTTTTTCATGTGCGGAATGACCAGGCGGGAACAACGGACGGCGCCAAATACTTTCAGCTCCAGATCGGCGGCCCACTCGTCGTCCGAGAGGTCAAGAAAATTGCCGCGCTTGGAAGTGCCGGCGTTATTCAGCAGGATGTCCACGCCGCCGAAACGCTTGACGGCTTCGTTGATGAAGCGTTCGCAATCCGCGGCTTTGCTCATGTCGGCAGATATCGCGAGTACTTCACCGCCGGCCTTGGTGATTTCGGCTGCGACCGCGTCCAGAAGAGGCTGGCGTCGCGCGCAGATTGCCACTTTGGCGCCTTCACGGGCGAGGGTCAGGGCCGTGGCCTTGCCGATGCCTTCGGTGCCGCCGGTAACGAGGGCAACTTTGCCTTTTAGTCCGAGTTCCATGCGATATGTCCTCCGCAAACATTCAAAAGACGGGCATTGTAGCCTCAAAACTGCACCAGCCCTTTTGCCTCCGCCACATTAGTCTGAAGTTCCTCCAACCTTTGTGCGAGTTCATCTTGCGTTACAAGCACTTGGCTTGAGGACGGGGTTCCGGTTTCTGTCTACAACCGGATCTGCTGGATCAGTTCGAGCGCGCGTTTTTGCTTTGGG
>Ga0209491_10000871_pt1 | contig 60586 bp, 57 predicted proteins | sample BON02_FD_187213 | JGI IMG/M metagenome (GOLD analysis project Ga0209491, IMG submission 187213) | Freshwater microbial communities from Lake Bonney liftoff mats and glacier meltwater in Antarctica - BON-02 (SPAdes) (version 2) | ecosystem: Environmental > Aquatic > Freshwater > Ice > Glacier... | reverse complement strand
ATGGTCCCTGGGGCATTACCCCGCCGGGTCATTATATGCTGATTGCCATACAGGTGCTGCAGGACCGCAATCTGTCGTTCATCGAGTGGGCGCGGGCGATGGCGCTGATCGGCATGACCCAGTGCGATGCCTCGATCCAGGCCTGGGACACCAAATATAGCCATGATGTGATCCGGCCGGAAACCGCGATCCGTCACCGGGCGCCCCAATTTGCCAATCCCGATCCCCGGGTCGAGCGGGAGCAGGGGTGGCGCAGCTATATTCCGACGCCGGAATTCCCGTCCTATACATCCGGTCATTCGACCTTTGGTGCCGCTGGTGCCGCGATGATCGGGCATATATTGGGCAGTGATGAAGTCAGCTTTGCCCACCAGTCGCCCGATCAGGTGCTGTGGCCACAATTGCGCGGCGTCACCCGCCACTGGAACCGGCTGAGCGATGCCGCCGACGAAAATGGCATGAGCCGCATCTATGGCGGGGTCCACTGGATGCGTGATCATATGGTCGGGATGAAGGCGGGCAAGGCGATTGCCAATCATGCCCATGATAATTATTTCCGGCGGAAGGTCTGAATGATGATGCACGGATATTCTCGCGCGCTGCTTCTGCCGGTTGCTTACGGGGCGCTGGCGCTGGCCGCTGATCCTGCGAGCGCGCAGGTCAGTCTCAACTATGACAATCTTTCCTCCTTTGAAGAACCGCTGGCGTTTGAAATTGGCGAAGCCACCGTGCTGGTCGGCGGTGTCGTCGATGTGCCGGTTACCCTCGCGCTGGATGATGGCATTTTCCGCGACGACGTGGACGTCAGCCTGGTCACCAATCTCGATATCAATATCGAGATGCAGCTGGCCAACCGATGGAATGTCGGGGTCGCCTATTTCGGGCAATATGACGAAAATAGCGACGATTATGTCGACAATGTCGCCGGCTTTGTCCGCACCAGTTGGGGCAGTCTGATCGGCGGCAATGTGAATGGTCTGGTGCGCGAAGCGACCCGGCGACGGCGCGGTATCGGCAATGCCAATCTGGCATTTGACGATTTCTATGGTCGGACCAACCAGTGGGGCGGCGGCTATAGCGGCCGGTTTGGCCCGACGACCCTCACCGGCATTGTCGATGGCGACGGTCATTTCGAACTCGGCGCGCAATTTCAGCGGCCGATTGGCCGCAAAGATTATCGCCTGACCACGCGGGTTGCCAGGGCCCGCTATCTGTCTGCGGATGGGCTGACCGACTTCGCCACCATCGGCGCCGGTGCGGTCGGCGAATTTGTCTATGGCAGCAGCCTGTTCGACCTCAGCTTTGGCTATGAGAATCTGCAAGCTGGCACGATCGATCTCGATCGCTGGTATGTTTCCGGCGGTGCGCAAACCAAGATCGGTGTGCTCAGCCTGTCTGCGGCCGGTCATTATGGGGAGCTGGATGGCACGTCGGAAAGCTCGGCTTCGCTTGGTATCCGCTATGACATCGCCCGCGGTCTGTCGACCAATCTTGGCGTCAACGCGCGCAAGGCCCAGATTGCCCGCGACGGCGTGTCGGTGGTCGACGAAGATGAAACCAGCGCCACCGCTTCCGTGCGCTACAGTTTTTAGGTTTATGGCTGGCTAGCGGCCGGCCAGCTTTTTCGCTTCAGCCAGATGAGTCCGGCCGATGCGGATTTCGGTGCCGCATTTGAGGCAGGCCATCCACACGCCGCCGCCGTCATGGCGCAGGCCGGCAATCCAATCGCGCCGAACCAGATGCGACCGGTGCAGGCGGATGAATTCTTCGGGATTGAGCCGTTCTTCCAGGCCGGTGATGGTCTGGTGTAGGAGATAGCTGATGGGGCCGACGTGCAGCCGCATATAGTCGCGTTCGGCCTCGACCCGGTCGATTTCGACAGCGACGATGCGGCGCAGTTCGGATTTATAGGGCACCCAGAATTCTTCCGCCCAGGGCGAGTCGTCCGCCTCATTGGTGCGCGGTTCCGCAGTGCGTTCGCGGACCCGGGAAATGGCCAGAGTGAGCCGCTCGCTCTCGACCGGTTTCAGCACATAGTCGATGGCCGCGACATCAAAGGCCTCGACCGCAAAGCGGTCAAAGGCGGTGACAAATATGATCGCCGGGGCATCGGCCTTGCCGGACAGGGCCCGCGCCACATCCAGCCCGTCCTTGCCGGGCATGGCGATATCGAGCAGCAAAAGGTCGGGTTTCAACTGTTCGGTGAGGCGCAGTGCCGCTTCGCCATCGCTGGCGGTCCCGATCAGGTCGATATCCGGTTGCCGGGCGCAGAGCAGTTGCAGGCGTTCGATCGCCAGCGGTTCATCGTCGACAATCAGCGTTGTCAGTGGTCTGAGTTCAATTTCTTCGATCATGGATTATCCAGCATCAAGGGTAGGGTTAGCTGGGCAATATAGCCTCCTTCTGCCGGACGTACAGTCTGGAGACTGGCTTGCCGGCCAAAGCGGGTTTCGAGCCGGTCGCGGACGTTGGCCAGGCCAATGCCGCTGCTCGTGCGGTCATCATCCAGATCCACCGGTCGCGGATCGCCATCATCGGCAACCGTAAGGATCAGATTGTCACCATCGGACCGGGCGCTGATCGTGATCGTGACCGGTCGTTTGCTGTGCGCCACGCTATGCTTGATCGCATTTTCGACCAGCGGCTGCAGGATCAGGCCGGGCACCAGCACACCGAGCAGCTCGTCAGGAATATGGACTTTTGTTCTGAGCCGCTCGGGGAAACGGACCGCCTCGATATCGAGATAGAGATTCTGCAGATGCACCTCTTCCGACAAGGGCACATCCTCCAGCGGATCGCCGGACAGGCTGGTGCGATAGAATTTCGACAGATTGAGAATCATCTCCTCCGCTTCTTCCGGCTGGCTGCGCATCACCAAAGTGCTGAGGCTGTTGAGTGTGTTGAACAGGAAATGCGGATTGACCTGATAGCGCAGCGACCGCAGTTCCGCATCCTGGGCCGCCTGGGCGAAGCGAGCGGCCTTGCGTTCCACCTGGCGGACCTCGCCGGCATAGCTCAGGGTCAGATAGAGCGAGGCCCAGCTGACGATGAAGAAAAAGCGGGAGGTGGCATCTTCGGAAATCGCCTTGAGCGCAAAATTGTCCTGCGCCATATATTTGCGCATTTCCTCGACATGCGCTTCGTCCCACAGATTTTCCGGATAATATATATTGAACACATAATGGTTGAACCAGGCGATGAGGATGGCGCAGGGAATCGCGGCGGCAAAGGCGGTGATGATCCGGGTGGACAGAGCCTTGTCCTCAAACTGCCGGAGAAACAGGTAGAGCAAATAGGTAATGCCGATGCCGAAAATCGTCACGACAATGCGTCGCATCGCCATTTCACCCTGGGCCGGCCAATCGCCGATCGACGCCCGCAACGTTAGCACGATCACATAGAAAAGCCAGAATCCGAGTATCGACAGGATTGCGACCTGATGTCCGACCGACGGCTTGTGATTTCCCAGTTCAAATTTTCTCATATACGTTCAATTCACCATTTCGAGTCAGCTTAGGACAATATGGTATCAATTGTCTCTAGGGGAATCGTGACCGGTCGAAACAGGCTTGCGGTTGGTCGAAACTTTCCAAGTCTGACGCGCAATTTTCAAAATTCCGAGGCGCGACACGCAATTATTAGGGACCAATTTAACCAATTGCTAACCATGTTTGGCTCAAATGTCTTCGTGGCATCAGTCCACGAGGAGTTGCGAAAGCATGACCAAGGAAATACGCCCCGTTCCCGGCGCCCTGACGCTGGCTGAAATGAAGGAATTTGCGAGCTTCAGCTCAGCGACCCAGCGCTATATCCGCCGGTCGCTGGATGTCGGGCTCGAGCGTTCCGATGCCATCGGAACCTGGTCGCGCGACAAGGTCGAAGAAGCTGGGATCAAGGTCCAGATGTCTTTGTACCGGCGGCTCGCCGACATTCGCAAAGCCATTCCCCAGGATTGCGCGATCGACAGTATCGAATCGTTCATGCCATCGCTGATTTCGCTGGCTGCTTTTGATCTGGGGCAGGGCCGTATCCACAGTTTTCCGGCCTTCCGTTTTCTCTATGAGCGGCTGCTGGGTCCGGATTCCCGGCCCTGGTTGCCCGGTGCCTTTTGCGCGGCGGCGGCACTCCCGCATCTTCACCCGAAAACCCGCAAGGGCCTGCTGCAGTCGATCAGCGAAGCCGCTGCGACTGCGCCGGGCTGGTCAAACCGCGAACCCAGTTTTTTCCCGGAATGGGTCGAAAAAGTCGACATGAGCAAAGCGGCGCATTGACCGCTGTAATCCGAGAACAGAAACCCTAGGCGGTTGCTGCCCGTCCGGTTATCGCCGCTTCATATTCGCTTTCGGCCCGCTGGATCAGATGCCGGTCATCTTCATTCCACGGATGAAATCCGGGCAGGAAGAATTTGCACCACGGGATGATGATCGCCCGCGCAATGCCCGGCTCGACGAGCAGGAATTTCAGCAGTTTGAGCTTCACCCGCCATCCGGTGATGCCGTCCTGCGCGAGCAGGTCGAGCGAGTCATTCCAGCGGTTACCCCAGAAATTGCGGGTGATGATCAGCATCATCAGCGCCTTCACTTTCCAGCGTTGCCAGCGGCTCCAGTCCCGGGTCGCGTACAGCCATGTGTCGTAAGCGACGCCCTTATGTTCAATCTCTTCCAATGCGTGCCAGCGCCACAGATCGGCGGTTTCCGGATCGGAATCCTTCCAATGCCGGGGATTGGCGAGAAATTGCTGGGCCATGATTGCGGTAAAATGTTCGAGGATCATCGTTGCAGCCAGATTGGTGATCTTGGGCCGGTCCTTGGTCATGCCGAGTGATTCGGTGATGCGCTGTTCGATCCGGCTGGTGTCATAGCCATTTTCCTCGACCCGGCGGTTCAGCGCCAGATGTTCGCGGCTGTGAATCACTTCCTGCTGGATGAAGGCGCGGATTTCCTTTTGCAGCTTCTGCGGCGTGTGATCGCGAAATTGTTTCACGCTTTCGATGAAAAAAGCCTCGCCGCGTGGAAAGGTGAGCGACAGGCAATTGTAGAAAGCGGTCGCAACCGGATCACCATTTTGCCAGTATTTTACAGGATCATAGTCTGCTTCCCGGCCGAAACGACGGTCACGGGGCGTGATTTCATGGTCAGCGGGCGTCGGCGTGATTATGGTTTCCGGTTCGGTGCTGACCGAGCTAGGCATATTCATCAGATGTTTCCATTATGCGAAATGCAGCCTATAGCTGACATCATTGATAATAAGGTTACTAACATAAATGTCAATAGCGAAACGTCGTCTCTCACCGGAAGAAAGCCGCGGCATGGCGCTGGCAGCGGCCCGCGACCTGCTGATCGAAACCGGCCCGCAATCGGTCACGTTAAAGGCGGTTGCCGGGCGGATCGGCCGCACCCACGCCAATCTTTTACACCATTTCGGTTCCGCCTCCGGCCTGCAAAAGGCGCTCGCCGCCTATCTGTCCGACGAAGTCTGCGGCCTGATCGCGCAGGCGATTCTGAAATCCCGCTCCGGGGAAGGCAGCGTGCGCGATATTGTCGACCTGACCTTCGATGCCTTTGACAAGCAGGGTGCTGCGGCGCTCTGGTCCTGGATGATGCTGACCGGCAATGAAGACGCGCTCGACCCGATCGTCGAAGCGATTCACACGCTGGTCGACGATGTCGGGGAAGGCGGCCACACAGATCGCGAGATGCACGAAGACACGCTTGCGTTGGTGCTTATGGCATTGGGCGATGCGTTGATTGGCGAGCGCTTGTCCGGATCGCTGGGGCTGGCACGCAATAGCGCTCGTGACATGGCCGAGCGGCAACTGGAAGATGGCATGGATCGCTGGGAGAGCGAGCAGAAAGCCTAAGCTTCCGGAACCTGGTCAATCCTTGGCGAATAGTTGATCATCGCTGGCAAAGGCCTTGAACTCCAGCGCATTGCCGCTGGGATCATGGAAAAACATCGTCGCCTGTTCACCGACCTGACCCGCGAAGCGAATCGTTGGCGCGATGACAAAGTCGATCGCGGCTGCGGATAGACGGTCGGCCAGAGCCTGCCATGCGGACATCGTCAGCACGACGCCGAAATGCGGCACCGGAACCTGTTCGCCATCAACCGGATTGGCCAGCGGCCGGGCAACGAAATTCTCGTCCAGATGCGCGACAATCTGATGCCCGAACAGACTGAAGTCGATCCAGTGGCTGTCGCTGCGGCCTTCATCGCAACCCAGCAGGTCACCATAGAAAGTGCGCGCCGCGTCAAGATCATGCACCGGGAAAGCGAGATGGAAGGGGCGCAAGGAGGCGAGGGGTTTAATGTTCATTGCGGGGCTCCTTATCTTCCGGAGCGGCAAGCAAAAAACAATGGTCGAAATCCAGATTGGAACCCTGACCCTTGGATTCGAGCTTTTTGGCGTCGGCCAACATTGTTTCGCGGCTCAGGGTCAATAATATGTCGCTTTCCTGACCGCTCAACCCCTCGGCCCGCATCTTGTCGCGGGCGCGGCTGTCGAGCACGGCGGCCAGCGTCTTCAGATCCTGCGCGGTCTTGGAGAGACCTTCACGGTCATGGACCTCTTCATAGGCCAGCTGCAGCATCCCGGCGCATTGGTTCAGGTCTGGCTTTGGCTTGGGCGGAACCGCCGCATCGAGCAAGGGTAGGCAGGTCGCCATTTCGCGTCTGACCACCTCATCCGGATCGGCGGCATCCTGCGCCAACGCTTGCTCGGCTGCCACCGCCGCCAATATGTCTTCGCGTACCTGCTCTCTGGTTCTGCCGCTATCGTCCATGATCTGTTGGCCAACCAGACCAGCATAGGTCGCACCGCGTTCGGTGAGCAGCGGATAGTCGAGCGCGCGCGCCACGCCCTGTTCCTGTTCCGAGGCGATGATTGCCAGAACGGCAACGCAGGACAGGTCGCGCCGCTGGATTTCGTCGAGCGGTGCGGGTGGGCTGGCTGCCGGTTGCGACAGGGCGAGCATCAGGAGGGATATGAAATTCATGGAGCGGCAATAGCAAGCAAATGCCGGTTCGGGCAATTAACAATTGAATGGTGATCGCGAACACGGCAAAAGCCGCTGGTGTCAAAAATCCAGCAAATGATCGTCCGCCATCCTTACGGAATCTCGCTGCTTGCGGGCGGCTTGAGCGCAACCGGCTTCGCGCCGCTGAACCTGTGGCCGCTGACGCTGCTGATGCTGATGCTCTGGATGGCGATCCTGATGCAGGTGCAGAGCCGCAAAGCCGCATTTTTCAGCGGCTGGCTGTTCGGTGTCGGCCATTTTATCATCGGCCTGAACTGGATCGCCAAGGCCTTTACCTTCCAGGCGGCGATGCCGGAATGGCTGGGCTATGTGGCGGTGGTTTTGCTGTCGCTCTATCTGGCCGTTTTTCCCGCTCTGGCTGCACTGGGAGGCTGGTGGATCGGCAAGGACAGGCCGATGGTGCTGATTCCCGCTCTGGCCGGGATGTGGATCATTACCGAATGGCTGCGAAGCTGGGTATTCAGCGGGTTTATCTGGAGTCCTCTGGGGACGATTGCGTTGCCGCTTGGCCGGCTGGCGGATGTCAGCATGTTTATCGGATCCTATGGCCTGTCGGTGTTCCTGTTTGCCGGAGCTGGCGGTCTGTGGCTGCTGTTTCAGAAAAAATGGCAAGCCGGATTGCCGCTGATTCTCATTTTTGGCAGCCTATCGCTATTGCCACATCACGAGAGTAGCCCGATTGCCGCGGACCAGCCGTTGATCACCGTGGTCCAGCCCAATATCGGTCAGCAGGACAAATGGCAGGCCGGTTACGAAGAGCAGAATCTGGAGAAACTGGCAGAGCTGACTCTCCGCAAAGACGATAGTCCCCGGATTATTTTCTGGCCGGAAGCCGCGATTCCCGATTATCTCGAGACCGGCTATCCGGCGCGCTATTATTACGGTCGTCCTCCGTTCTTTGTCAGACGCCAGCTGGCTTCGCTGATGAAGCCCGGCGATGTGCTGGTGCTGGGTGCACTCAAGCTGGAATTTGATGCAGCCGACGACCGCGCGGTCGGCGCCCGCAACAGTGTCTTTGCAATGGATGCACAGCATGAATTGCTCGGGCGCTATGACAAGGCGCATCTGGTGCCTTATGGCGAATATCTGCCGATGCGGCCGCTTTTGTCGGCGATCGGACTGTCTCGCCTCGCCCCCGGCGATTTTGATTTCTGGCCGGGGCCCGGCGCGCGTTCGATCGATCTCGGCAAATTTGGCAAGGCTGGTATTCAGGTTTGCTATGAAATCATTTTCTCGGGACAGGTGGTCGACCCTGACAATCGTCCGGACTTCATTTTCAATCCGTCGAACGACGCCTGGTTCGGCAGCTGGGGACCGCCGCAGCACCTGGCGCAAGCGCGCCTCAGGGCCATTGAAGAGGGGCTGCCGGTGATCCGTTCCACCCCGACCGGCATTTCCGCGGTGATTGACGCGAACGGAACGATCAGAGCCAGCGTGCCGATGGGGCAAGCGGGCCGGATTGATAGCCGCCTGCCGCAGGCGAAGGCGCCCACGCTGTTCGCGCAATATGGCAACGTCCTGCCGCTCGGTTTGGCGCTGATTTTGCTGCTATCTGCCATTGCCATCCGTGCGCGCGATCGTTAAAGCTCATATAAACATTTCCTTATGTCACATCGGTCAGCCTTTTTCTGACCAAAAATCAGGAATCTAACATGCGTTCAGAATTTATCTTTACCTCCGAATCAGTCTCTGAGGGCCATCCTGACAAGGTCTCCGACCAGATATCCGATGCCATCGTCGATCTGTTCCTTTCCAAAGACCCGGAAGCCCGGGTGGCTTGCGAAACCCTGACCACCACCGACCGGGTGATTCTGGCAGGCGAGGTTCGCGGCGCGGGCATGATCGACACGGACGGCAATTGGGCACCTGGTGCACAGGAAGAAATCCAGACCGCTGTCCGCGAAACGGTAAAGAATATCGGCTATGAGCAGGACGGGTTTCACTGGCAGAATCTGACGTTCGAAAATTATCTGCACCCGCAATCGGCGCATATTGCGCAAGGCGTCGACGAAAGCGGCAACAAGGATGAAGGCGCCGGTGATCAGGGCATCATGTTCGGCTATGCCAGCGACGAAACGCCGGAACTGATGCCGGCCACGCTGCAATTTTCGCATGAGATATTGAAGCAGATGGCCAATGATCGCCACAGCGGCAAGGCACCCTTCCTCGAGCCCGACAGCAAGAGCCAGGTGACCCTGCGCTATGTCAATGAAGTGCCGGTCGAGGCGGTTGCTCTGGTGGTCTCGACGCAGCACGCGCCCGGCTATTACAAGGACAGCGACAATCCGGCGCTCTATCAGGAATTGCGCGACTATGTGATGGGCGTATTCCACAAGGTGCTGCCGGAAGGCTTTATCACCGACAAGACGGTGATTCACGTCAACCCGACCGGACGGTTTGAAATTGGCGGCCCGGACGGCGACGCCGGTCTGACCGGACGCAAGATCATCGTCGACACCTACGGCGGCGCCAGCCCTCATGGCGGCGGTGCCTTTTCCGGCAAGGATCCGACCAAGGTTGACCGCTCGGCCGCCTATATCACCCGCTATCTGGCGAAGAATGTCGTCGCGGCGGGACTCGCCAAGCGCTGCGCGATCCAGCTGTCTTATGCAATTGGTGTTGCCGAACCGCTGTCGATCAATGTTGACCTGCACGGCACTGGCAAAGTCAGCGAAGAGAGACTGGAAGAATTATTGCCGCAGCTGGTGCGTCTGACGCCCAAGGGCATTCGTACCCATCTCGGCCTGAACAAGCCGATCTATGGCCCGACCGCCGCTTATGGCCATTTCGGCCGCAAGGCGGAGGGCGATCTCTTCACCTGGGAGAAGACCGATCTGGTGGATGCGCTGAAAGCCGCTCTCTGAAGAGGGGCTTGCCAGTAAAGTTCCCGGGCGATGACCGCAAAAAAAGAAGGTGATCCTACCACCATTCGTCAGCTATACGGTCGGCGTCAGGGTCATGCGTTGCGCGACCAGCAGGTCGAGCTGGTCGAAAAACTGCTGCCGCAAATCGCCGTTCCCACGGAAGGCCCGGTGACGGCGGCGTCGCTGTTTGGCGGCGACCGTCCACTGCATCTGGAAATCGGATTTGGTGCCGGCGAACATCTGGCGGCCCGTGCCGACATGCTGCCCGATCATGGCTTTATCGGCTGCGAGCCCTATCTCAATGGTGTGGTCGGCGCGCTGCAGCATATCCGCAATCAGCGTCTGGGGAATGTCCGGCTGCATATGGACAATGCGCTGGACGTGCTGGAACGGATTCCGGACGGCGCGTTGAGCTTTGTCTATCTGCTGCATCCCGATCCCTGGCCCAAGGCGCGTCACGCCAAACGACGCTTCATGAATCATGGGCCCGTGGACCTGATCGCGGCGAAGCTGAAACCCGGCGGGGAATTTCGTTTCGGCACCGATCATCCGGTCTATCTGCAATGGGCCTGCATGATCATGAACCAGCGCGACGAGTTTGACTGGCTGTGCGAAAGCCCGAAAGACTGGACGATCCGTCCCGGCGGCTGGCCGGAGACGCGCTACGAAGCCAAGGCACGTCGGCAGGGTCATGATGTCTGGTATTTCCGCTACCGGCGCAAATAAACCATCGCGGATCAAAACCGTTGATATTCGAACATCAGGCTATTCGCCGGGTTTCGGCCAGATACACCAATTTTTAACCATGTTTGTAAAGCATCCTAGGATGCTGAACCTTAACCTTCCTTGTTTATCCAGTGCTTAACCAAAAAACGGTCGCGCAGGATTATAATAGTACTGGGAGGTACACAGGCAGATATGGACATTGCTCCGAGCATCGCTGATGCGGCGACCGAATCTCATGCGCAGAATAAAAGCGCGACACCCGCTGACCTTCATATTCGACCCCGCAACCGGCATTTTTCCAATGCCGTGATCGACCGGCGGCGCTGGGTTGGTGGCGATCCCTTTGCTTCGGCTTTTTTCAATGCCCTTTCCGTAACCTTTCCCAAGGGCGAGGCTTTTTTCATCGAATCGATCAAAAAGTTTCGCACGCGCGTGCCAACCAAATTGCAGCAGGAAATCCGCGCCTTCATCCAGCAGGAAGCCATCCATAGCCGCGAGCATCATTGCTTCAACGAACATCTCAAAGATTGTGATTTTGATATTAGCCGGCTGGAACAGGCGATTTCCAATGTGGTGAACGGCATTCGCGCGAAGCCGGAAACCGCCCATCTCGTGGCGACCATGTGTATCGAGCATATTACCGCGATTCTGGCCGCAGAAGTGATTGCCAACCCGAAGCATTTTGAAAATGCCGACGAACAGCAGCGCAAATTGTGGTTATGGCATGCTTCGGAAGAAATTGAGCATAAGGGTGTCGCCTATGACACATGGCTGCATGTGACCAAGGACTGGAATCCGCTGAAACGCTGGTTTGTCCGCAGCATCTTCATGGCCAAAATCGCACTGGGCTTTACCAAAAACCGCGCCAAAGGCGTGCTCGACCTGCTGCGCCAGGATGGCATTTCAGGACCGCGCGCATGGCTTGGGCTGGCCCATTATGCATTGGTTGGCAAGGCGCCTTTCCGGCGGACCTTGTGGCCGTTGCTGCAATTTTTCAAACCGGGCTTCCACCCCTGGGATATCGACGACCGCCCCCTCATCCGGCTTGCCGAGAGCGAGTATGAAGCGGCGATCATGGTCGAAGTTGAGGCTGGATCCGAATTGCCCGCGCTCACCGACGGGCACGAGGTCGAGCGGCTTAAAAAAGTAGCCTGATCATGCTGCCAGTGGTCGCATGACCTGGCCGTCCTGCGCTTCATCCAGCAGGCAGGAATATTCCACCGCTTGCGCTTCCCTGTTTCTGCCCCGGCTGAAAACACCGACCGTCTGACCGGTCGGCTTGAATCCCAATTTGCGCAGAACCGATCCCGAAGCAGGATTGTCAACAAAATGGCTTGCGACCAGACGGCTATGGCCGAGCGACCGGGCGTTCTGCAGCACGGCCCGGCCTGCCTCAGTGGCGTAGCCGCGCCCCCAATGCCGGCGGCTGATCCAATAGCCGAGCTCGACATCGCCATGGTCCTGCGAATCGATGCCGATGCAACCCGCCAGTTGCGGCGGGCCGTCCGTCCGGCTGAATATCAGCCAGCGGGGAGTGGCAGGATCGGTGGGCAAGGACAGGAACCGCCGGGCATGGTCCAGTCGATAGGGCCAGTGCGGGCTCGCTAGATTGCGGATAATCGCTTCATCATTGATCGCGGTGAATAATGCACCGGCATCTTCCGGCCAGCCGGGTCTCAGCAGCAATCTTGGTGTTACGGCAAACATCGGGACTCTCCATCATCAAATGCGCGACGCCCCTGTCTTGATTGGTAAGCCCGCTAGCAGGCTGCCATTACAAGACTGTGACGTCACAGCAGGGAGAGACAAAAAAAGGGAGAGGATGACCCTCTCCCTGAAATTGGTGGTTCTGTCGAACCGGCCGGGTCATCCCTCTGGTGGATAACCCTTTATCGATTATCCGGTTATTCGGCGGCTTCCGCCATCAGGTCGACAGACACATATTTGCGACCGAGCTTGCCCTTGTGGAATTCCACCTTGCCGTCGACGAGCGCGAACAATGTGTGGTCCTTGCCCATGCCGACATTACGACCCGCATGGGTTTGCGTGCCGCGCTGGCGGATGATGATGTTACCGGCGACAACGGCTTCGCTGCCAAATTTCTTGACGCCTAGACGACGACCTGCTGAGTCGCGTCCGTTGCGGGATGAACCACCTGCTTTTTTATGTGCCATGGTTTAGTCCTCTTTCTTCGCAGCCGGCTTCTTGGCTGCTGGCTTTTTCGCCGGTGCCTTCTTGGCAGCAGCTGGTTTTGTTTCGGTTTTCGCAGCAGCCTTTTTCGCTGGTGCTTTCTCTGCCGGAGCCTTCTCAGCCGGTGCAGCCTTTGCTTTCGCAGCTGGCTTTTCTTCGGCGGGAGCAGCTTCCTTCTTAGGAGCGGCCTTGGCTGGTGCCTTTTCAGAGCCGATGGCGCTGATCTTCAATACCGTATGCTGCTGGCGATGGCCGTTTTTACGACGATAATTATGCCGGCGGCGTTTCTTGAAGATGATTACCTTCTCGCCTTTTTCCTGTCCGAGTATCTCAGCCAAGACGGTCAGGCCCTTGACGTCCTTGATGTCGCCACCGTCGCCGGCCAGCAGAACGTCGTCGAGGGTTACCGAATCACCAGCTTCACCAGCTAGTTTTTCGACTGCGATAATATCTCCTGCGGCAACCCGATATTGTTTGCCGCCGGTGCGCACAATTGCGAACATGGCTATGTTTCCGTTTCAAATTTAAGGTTCCAGCGCACAAGACCGTCGGCGCGAGTCCTTCGGCTCACGCTGGAAAGAGTGGGCAGCTAACCGATGGAACTGGCGCTGTCAACCAGCTTAAGGCGAATTTCGGCTATTCGAGGCGACCCGGCAACGCTCCGCTTCTTCCTTGGAGATTCGCCGTTGCAGACCGGATAAGCCTCTCCTAAAGACAGAGCAATGAAAAAACTTTCCGCTTTGGTGACGATCATCACGGTTACGCTGTCCGGTTGTGCGATGCAGCAGGGCGACTTTCCGTCGCTTCTGAAGCGTCCCTATGAAAGCGAACCGGTGATGGACGCAGCGGCGGCCCCCGCTACCGTCATTTCCTCCCTGACAGCTGATCTGCAAGGCAGACTCAGCGCAGCCGTGACAAGCAGCGGGGCCGCGGATGATCAGTTCCAAGCCAGGCTTCCGGTCGTCAAACAGCGGGTGGATGCGGCGCGCGATGCGGCGGTGTCGAGCGAATCATGGGTCGTCGCCCATATGGAACTGGCGGCGCTTGAGATACAGCGGAGTTCTTCGGTCGAGGCGCTGGCCGATATCGATGCCTTGTACCGGGAGCAGCTCGAACGCGAGACAGAAGCAGATCAAATCGGCGGAATCGCCATTATTGCCGAACGGCGCGACTGGGTGAAGGCGCAAGTCGACCGGCAGCAGTCCGAGATCGAAGCCATGAAGAATCGGCTGCGCTAACCCAGATCGTCGATGGCCGCCTTGTGGGCCTTGGCATTTTCGACATAATGGGCAACGCCCATGCGCATCCCGGCAATGGCGGCTTCCGGCAGATCACGCATGAATTTTGCGGGTGATCCTGCCCAGAGCTGGCCGGAGGGAATGCGTTTATTCGGAGTCAGGGTCGCACCGGCGGCGAGCATCGCATCGCCCTCGATCACGCAGCCATCCATGACCGTGCTGCTCAGGCCAACAAAGGCCCGGTCTTTGAGAGTCGCGCCATGCAGCATCACCATATGGCCGACCAAAACGTCATCACCGATGATTGTCGGATGGCCATTGGGAGTCGCGGGCGTGGCGCTGTCGCAATGGATGGTGGTGCCATCCTGGATATTGCTGCGCGCACCGATTCGGATAAAATTCACATCGGCGCGAATCACGCAATTATACCAGACGCTCGATTCGGGCCCGATTTCGACATCGCCGATAATCTTGCAGCCCGGCGCGATAAAGGCGCTGGGGTGAATTTTCGGGCTCTTGCCATTGAATGGCAGGATCAGGGGATCGGTCATGCTTTGGAATTCCAGATATCAGCTTCGATTTTGTAAACGATGGTCGGATTCAGATCTTCGCTATAATTGGGATCATGAAAATCCAGTTCGGGATGGTGGCGCATGCCCAACCGCTTCATCAATCCCCAGCTCGGCTCATTGCCCGCGACGGTCAGCGCCACGACATAGGGCGCGTTCCAGCGGGTAAAGGCTGCGTCCATGCAGGCCGTTGCGGCCTCCTTGGCATAGCCTTTGCCCCAGGCATCCTCGCGCAGGCGCCAGCCGATTTCATGGGCGCCGGTCAGTTTGGGTTGCGGTGCATTGACCCGCTTGAGGCCGCAAAATCCCAGAATTTCTCCATCGGACTTGCGCTCGACAATCCAGAATGTGTGGCCGAAGTCGCGGTCATAGCCTTCGAGTCGCGTCACCGCCGCGTCGAATTTCTCGCGGCTCTGCACGCCGCCCAGCCAGCGCATGACATTGCGGGTGTTGAGATGCTCCATGAATGGCTCGATATCGCTTTTCCGCCATGTGCGCAGGATCAGCCGTTCGGTTTCCAGAACTATATCGGTAGCTTTTTCAGCCATTTAGCAAGCGCGCCGCATCGGCAGCAAAATAGGTGAGGATGCCGGAGCAGCCCGCACGTTTGAAGGCGATCAGCTTTTCCATCATCAGCGCGTCATGATCGCCGACTCCGGCCGCAGCACCGACTTTGACCAGCGCATATTCGCCGGACACCTGATAGGCAAAGACCGGCACGTTGAATTCCGTCTTGGCGCGATAGATGATGTCGAGATAGGCGAGGCCCGGTTTGACCATGATGCTATCGGCGCCCTCGGCAATATCGAAGGCGATTTCGCGAATCGCTTCATCGCTGTTGGCCGGATCCATCTGATAGGTTTTCTTGTTGCCCTTCAGCAGGCCTCCTGATCCCACGGCATCGCGGAACGGACCGTAAAAGGCGCTGGCATATTTGGCGGCATAGGCCATGATCTGGACATTGTGATGATGGGCGAGCTCGAGCACGTCGCGAATCGCGCCGACCCGGCCATCCATCATATCGGATGGCGCGATGATATCGGCACCGGCATTCGCCTGATTCAGCGCCTGTTTGGTTAATATGTCGAGCGTCCGGTCATTTTCGACATAGCCGAAGTCATCGATCAGTCCGTCCTGACCATGGCTGGTGTAAGGGTCGAGCGCGACATCGGTCAATATGCCAATATCGTCGCCCAGCGCGTCCTTCACCGCCTTGGTCGCGCGGCACATCAAATTGTCGGGGTTGAGCGATTCCTTGCCATCATCGCTGCGCTTTTCTGCCGGCGTATTGGGAAATAGTGCGAGGCAGGGAATGCCAAGGTCGCGTGCTTCGCGGGCGCGCTCGACGATGCCGTCGACCGACCAGCGCGAAACGCCGGGAAGCGATGCGATCGGCTCTTCCACGCCTTCGCCTTCGGTGATGAACAGGGGCCAGATCAGATCCGATGGTGACAGGTGATTCTCCCGGACCATGTCCCGGCTCCAGCCATGGGTGCGGGTGCGGCGCAATCGGGTGTGTGGGAAAGCGGCTTTTTGTGACATGGGCAACGCTTAGCCGAGCCGACCGCAGCGCTCAACTCTTCTGTGAAACTGTTTGGTGGCCAGATCCGGACCTTAGCTCTTGAGCGGCTTGTTGAGCCGGTGGATCTCGCGTTCCGGCTCAACCTGTGCAGAGGCGCTTTTCAGTGTGGTCAATGCGGCGCCTGGTTCCACGTGCTGCAATTTCTGCAGCTCGCCCTTGAAGCGGCGCAATTCCTGGCCGCCCAGCTGTGCACGCTCGACAAATTTGACCGACCGGGGGTTGATCGTGCGTCCGCCGCGATAGAGTTCATAATGGAGATGCGGCCCGGTCGACAGGCCGGTCGACCCGATATAGCCGATAATCTGGCCCTTGCGCACCCGCGTGCCGTTGCTGACCGCGATCCGGCTCATATGGCCATAGCCGGAAGCCAGCCCGCCGCCATGTTGCAACCTGACATAATTGCCAAAGCCACCCTTGCGACCGGCGTGCACCACAGTGCCATCGGTAACCGCGTAAATCGGTGCGCCATAGCCGCCGCCGAAATCCATCCCGCTGTGCATGCGCATATAGCGCAGGATCGGATGCCGCCGCATGCCGAAGCTGGAGGTGATCCGTCCGTTGGTCGGCCGGGCCAGTTCGCCGTTCGACTGACCGACGCCCGATGCTTCAAACCAGTTGGTTCGGCCACCGCTCTGCCATTTCAGCATTTGTGCCGCCGGTTTGCCGCCGCGTTCCAGACCGGCATAGATCAGATCGCCAACTTCCACCTCGCCGGTTTCCGCGCGGCGATAGGACAGGATGATATCAAATTCGTCGGTGCTGCGAATGTCCCGCGACACGGACATTTTAGAGCCGATGATCTGCAGATATTTCTGGACCGCGTCGGCGGGCGCGCCCGCGGCACGTGCGGACCGATAGAGGCTCGAGCCGACACTGCCCTTGATCCGCAGCGGCGTGTCGTCGACCAGGATCGGCTTGCGGTTGAGCTTCAGCCGGTCGCCGTCGCGCAATATTTCGAGATTGAGGTCAAAGCGGGCGCGAAACGCCAGTTGGTCCAGCGGGCGTGCCTGATTCTTCGCCGGGCGACGACCGAGGACGACGTCGATCTTGGTGCCGGGCCTGATATCGCCGAGCGAAACCGCTCCGCTGATCAGATCATTGACCTGCGTGGCTTGATCGCTGGCCACGCCAGCGCGTTGCAGCACCCGGCGCAGACTGTCGCCGCGACCGAGCGTCGCGACCAGTTCGATCGACGGCCGTTCGGGGCTTTCCGCCAGCGGGCGCACCGCATCGGTTGCCGCCATCCGGATGCCGGTGTCGGACCCATAAGCCAGCGGCGCGATCATTTGCGAACGCGCCTGGTCGGCGCGATATCCGCTCAGCGGATCGGCGCTATGTCCGGCAATCGGACCGAAATCGGGAAGACAGGAAAATGCAAAGCCGCACAGGGCTGTCAGCGTCACCAGGCCGCGGAACCAGACCGGGCTGCCGATATCGACACCGAGATCGGGTACCCAGTCGATTTCGGCAAAGGATTCACGCCACTCGGCGATTTTTTCCCTGGAAAAAATGGAGTCGGGTAACGACGAAAGCAGGGGATTTTCTGCGGTGATCGCAGCCCCCTGAACTTGCATGTCGATATCGTCGATACTCTTGAACAAACGAACCCCTTAGGTGACGCAAATTTATCAATTAGCATCCTAAATGTGTAAGACCTCTGTGCAGGAACTTGGTTAAAGTCAAATTAAGCCGCCGTGCAGGTGGTGTACATGCGGCGAGCCGTGTAAAATCACGGTTATCCGGTCCGCATCTGCGGATTTTGCTGCAAGCCCCTTGCAACTGCGCGCCCGATCGGCTGTTGTGCCGACAATGTCCCGCTTCTCCCAGTCGTCTCTCGTCGCTGTTCTTGGTCCGACCAACACCGGCAAGACCCATCTTGCCATCGAGCGCATGTGTGCCCATTCGAGCGGGATGATCGGATTTCCGCTCCGCTTGCTGGCGCGGGAGGTCTATGACCGCGTGGTAGCGCTCAAGGGAGCCAATCGGGTGGCGCTAGTCACCGGTGAGGAAAAGATCATCCCGAAAGATGCGCAATGGTATCTGTGCACCGCGGAAGCCATGCCGATGGACCGCGAATTTGCGTTTGTCGCAATCGACGAGGCGCAAATTGGCATCGATCCCGAGCGCGGCCATATATTCACCGACCGGATGCTGCATGCGCGCGGTCGCGATGAAACCATGATCCTGGGGTCGGAAAGCCTGCGGCCGCTGATTGAAGCCTTGCTGCCCGATGCCGAGATTATCACCCGCCCGCGTTTTTCCACCCTGAGCTACGCCGGGCCGCGCAAGCTCTCCCGGCTGCCACGGCGATCGGCGATTGTCGCCTTTTCGCTCGAGGATGTCTACGCGATTGCCGAAATGCTCCGCCGTCAACATGGCGGCGCGGCGATCGTCATGGGATCTTTGTCGCCGCAGACCCGCAATGCGCAGGTCAAAATGTACCAGGATGGCGAGGTCGACTATCTCGTCGCTACCGATGCCATCGGCATGGGTCTCAATCTCGACGTGACCCATGTTGCCTTTGCCGCGCTGAAGAAATTTGACGGTCGCCGCCGCCGACAGCTGACCCTGGCGGAGATCGGGCAGATTGCCGGGCGTGCCGGGCGTCACCAGAAAGATGGAACTTTCGGGGTGCTGACCGGGCTGGCCAGTTCGGATGAATTGCAGGCCGAGGATATCGAAAATCTTGAATCGCATCGATTCCCGAAGCTGGAATGGCTCTACTGGCGCAATGCCGAACCGGATTTTGGATCGGTCGACGCGCTGATCCGTTCGCTCGAGGAAACCCCGCAAGGGCGTCTATTGCGCGCGGCACCCGAAGCCGTCGACCTGGCGGTTTTGAAAAGGCTTGCGCAGGATCCGGCGCTATCGGGTCTCGCCGGCTCGCCGGACAAGGTGCGCTTGCTCTGGGAGGCGGCCTGCATCCCCGATTTCCGCAAGGTCGGAGCAGACCATCAAGCGCGCTTTGTCGCCTCGCTCTGGCCCCATCTCGCTGGCGGATCGGGCAGAATTCCCCATGCCCGGATGGCGCAGGAAATATCCCGGCTGGAAAATGTTCAGGGCGATATTGCGACGCTGGGTGCGCGAATCGCTGCCGCCCGCAGCTGGAGCTATATTGCGCAAAAATCCCGCTGGGTGGAGCAGCCCGAGGCGATGATTGATCGCACCCGTGCCCTGGAGTCCCGGTTGAGCGATGCGATGCACATTCAATTGACCCAGCGTTTTGTCGACAAGCGCACCCGGGTGTTGATGCGCGGTCTGCTGAAAGATATCCTGCCCCAGGATGTGGTCGTCGATGACGATGGCAAGGTGCTGGTCGAGGGACAGGAAATAGGAACACTCAAGGGCTTTCAATTTCTCGTGCCTTCCGATAGCCGGAGAGAGGATCGCAAGATGCTGCTTGCGGCGGCAGAAAGATATTTGGGACGGATTATGACAGAAAATGCAGACGCTCTTGCCAAGGCACCAGATTCGGTGCTGGCGCTGGCCCCCGATGCGACCGGTCAGCCGACGATATTGTGGGGCGATAGCCGGCTGGCGGTTCTGACCAAGGGCAAGACTCTCCTGCAGCCCGAGATCAAGTTCGAACGGTCGATCAAGGATATGGCCGCCGACGACAGCCAGAAAGTGATCGATCGGGTCAAGGCATGGGTCGATGCAATGAAGGCCAAGCATCTGCAGGGACTGGTGAAAATTGACGCGCTGGCCAATGAGCCGGAAACACCGGCGGCGGTTCGTGCCCTGTTTGCTCAAATTGTCGATGCCGGCGGGATCTTGTCGCGGCGCGAAATCGACCAGGCCATCCGTGCACTCGACAATGACATGCGCGGCCACGCGCGCCGGGCGGGCCTGGTATTCGGTGCGCTCGATATTTTCCATCACGCGCTGATGAAACCCGGTGCGGTGCTCTGGCGGACGGCTTTATTCGCGGCCTTTGACGCACAGCCGATGATAGACCAGGCACCGGACAATGCCGTGCATCTCAAGCAAGGGACGTTCGCTTCTGCCGATCATGCTTCGCGGCTCGGCTTCCGCAAGATTGCAGATGAATATGTCCGGGTCGACATGGTCGAACGTTTGATCAAGCAAGCGCATGAAGCTCGGCAGCAAGGTGGAATTTTTGCCATTGATCCTGCGCTGGCGACGTCATTGGGGCTTTCGAAAAGCTGTCATGATGCGCTGCTCGATCTGTCAGGCTTCGTCAAAACCAATGACAAGCCAGCCCCGGTTGAAAAACCCGTTTCCGAAGATAATGCGTCACCCGAGACCAGTGTTGAAGAGACGAATGCGGATGCTGAAGAGGCTGTGGCATCAGACACTGGCTCGACGGCGACCGTGGAACCGGCTGAAGCGCCAGCGGACATTATATCCGCTTCGGCAGAACCGGTGGAGGCCGTTCAATATTGGCGCTGGAAGGGCATGGCGCGCAAAAAGAACCAAGGTCAGTCTAAATCCCGTGAAAAGCATCAGAAACAGGCCAAGGGTGCGCCCGTCAAGCGCAAGGTAGAGCCCGTTCTGGCGACCGCTGGCGGCGCCTTTGCCGAACTGGCAGCGCTCAGGGACAGCATGAAAAAATAGGATGCAGGCTTGAACGGCAGAGCAGCGGACCCGATCCCTGCAGCGCAACCGGCGCTGCGGATCGACAAGCTGCTTTGGTATCTGCGCTTTGCCGGCAACCGGGTGATGGCGCGCAAGCTGGCGGAAAAAGGGCATGTCCGGTTGAACGGGCGGCGGATTGAGCGGGGCCATGTCAGGGTCCGGCAGGGAGACATTCTCACTGTCCCGCAGGGGCAGGCTGTGCATGTGGTGCGGATCATTGCGCTGCCGGAACGCCGTAGCAGCGCTTTGCAGGCGCAATCCTGTTATGAGATATTGCAGACTGGCAATTGAATTAGCGGCCAAACCAACTGTTGACGTGTCAGAAATTGCACAATAGCTAGGATCGAACTGCTGACCTCGAATGGCGGACTGGTATAGGGGAGTTCACGACCAGATGACTTATGTTGTTACCGAAGCCTGCATTAAATGCAAATATATGGACTGTGTAGAAGTGTGCCCGGTGGATTGCTTTTACGAAGGCGATAATATGCTGGTCATCAACCCCAGCGAATGTATCGATTGCGGCGTTTGTGAACCCGAATGCCCGGCCGAAGCGATTCTGCCCGATACCGAAGACGGCCTTGAAAAATGGCTTGAGGTTAACACCAAATTCTCCGAAGAATGGCCGAATATCACGGTCAGCCGCGAACCGCCGGCCGATGCCGATGAGTTCAAAGGCATGGAAGGCAAGTTCGAAGCTTTCTTCTCCGAGAAACCCGGCGACGGCGATTAGTTTCGCGCCCTATTGCCCAGGCTGCACCGGTTTGTTCGGACCAGCCAATATTGCAATGCTGAAGCAATAAAACCCGATGCCGGATGCCAACCAGTGGTGTGTCCGCGCACGATCAGTTGTGCATTGCAACGAAAAATTGCTTTTTTGTGACGAATCTGTTAAAGATTCGGGGCTTGGCGGCTGGGCACCTGAGGAAGCGGGTGGTGTTCGGTCGTTAAATATATGTACGAAAGGGTTTTTTCGTCAGGCGATTACGAAATTTGAGCGCTGCAAGCGTTCTTTTCCATTGAATCAAGAAAGGCTTTTTATGGCTGCGAATGTGCTGTCCTTTGATGTGGGCGATTATGTTGTTTATCCGAAACATGGCGTTGGCCGAGTTGTTGAGCTGCAAAATGAAGAAATTGCCGGCATGCAACTTGAGCTATATGTTTTGCGCTTTGAAAAAGAGCGGATGACCTTGCGGGTTCCGACCAACAAGGCAGAAGGCGTCGGAATGCGCAAATTGTCTTCCGACAAGACGCTGCGGGAAGCCATGGAAACACTGAAAGCCAAGCCAAAGGTCAAGCGGTCGATGTGGTCGCGCCGGGCACAGGAATATGAAGCGAAGATCAACTCGGGCGATCTGGTATCGATTGCCGAAGTGACCCGCGATCTGTTCCGCGCCGATGACCAGCCGGAACAAAGCTATTCCGAACGGCAGATTTTTGAAGCGGCATCCAGCCGTCTCGCCCGCGAGCTGGCGGCCATGGAAGAAACCGATGAGCCGACGGCTCTGACGAAGATTCTCGAGATACTCAATATTGCAGCACCGCAATATTATGAAGTCAAGGATGATTGATCGATAAGGCTTCGTCCTTCGTCGAAATAGGGAAGGGGTTGTCACAGCAATGTGGCAGCCCCTTTTTTCATGCCCGGACGAGCCAAATATTTCAGTTGATCTCTGTCGGGCGCAAGCGTATTAGTGCATTAATACAGCATAGGAGGCATGGATGAAGAAAATAGTGTTTTTGGCGCCGCTACTGGCGCTCGCCGCTTGTGAAGGCTCGATTGCCAATGCCGTCGGCGATGCTGCGACCAGCAAGGGCAGCAGCTTTTCCGATGGCAGCCCTATCGGTACCAGCGCCAGCAACCCGGGTGCGTTCGAAGCGGTTACGCTTGCCGGTCCCGATAATATCATCTTTACCACCGCCGCCGACTTCTCGATCCGGGCCGAAGGCGATGCCAAGGCGATCGAACAGCTGCGCTATAAAATTTCCGGTGACGAGATTAAAATTGGCCGGGATAGCAGCGGCATGTCCTGGGGTGATAGCGGCAAGGCCACGATCTATGTCAGCGCGCCGTCCTTGAAGAGCGCCAAGCTCGCTGGCTCGGGTGATATGGAGGTCGACGCTATGACCACAGACTCGACTACATTGAGCATCGCCGGGTCCGGCAACATCCGGGTGGCCAAAATCGAAACAGCGTCGCTCAGTTCCAAAATTGCCGGATCGGGCAATCTGACTCTGGCGGGCACGACCGAATCGATCGACATATCTATAGCCGGTTCGGGCGATATCAGCGGCAAGGATCTGAACGCCGCCAGCGCCAGCATATCGGTCGCGGGCAGCGGTGATGTAGAACTGTCCTCGGACGGATCGGTCGACGCCAAGGTCATGGGCTCTGGCGATGTCCGGATTCATGGCGATGCCAAGTGCAAGTCGCGATCGATGGGGTCTGGCGACATCACCTGCGGTTGATCGCCCGATCAACATGCTGAAATCGCTTGGCGATCTGCCCCCAATGTGGCAGATTCGCCTGCGATGCCAAATCTATGGGAAAAATATGCGGTTCCAAAGCTGATCCGCGTCGCCTGCTCGCAGCCAGCAGTGATGAAGGATCGTAGCCAGATCGTGCCAAAAGCCGACGGCGACGTGCTGGAACTGGGCTGCGGCGGCGGCATAAATCTGGAATTTTATGACCGTTCGAAGGTCACCAAATTGACCGGTCTCGATCCGTCTGCAGAATTGCTCGACTATACCCGCCGGGAAGCCAGCGAACGCGGCTTTGACATGGATATATGCGACGGCATTGGTGAAGCCATGCCCTTTGCCGACGACAGTTTTGACACCGTGCTGACCACTTTCACGCTCTGCTCGGTGCAGGACGGGCCGCAAGTGCTATCCGAAATGCGGCGGGTCTTGAAACCCGGCGGCAAGATATTGTTTCTCGAACATGGCCGGGCGCCCGACAAGGGGCCGGAAAAATGGCAGAAGCGCATCGAACCGGTGTGGAAACATATTGCCGGCGGTTGTCACCTGCACCGTCCGGTTGCAAAATTATTTGAAGCCCATGGCTATGCGCTGGCGGACAATGATGGCCATTATGCACCGAAGACGCCGCGATGGCTGGGCTGGATGGAATTTGGCGAAGCCCGACCGAAATGAAGGTTTTGCCGATTTTCCTGCTGACTGCGGCGCTGCTGCTATCGTCGGCGGCCGAGGCGGCGGAACGCAAATTTTCGCTATTCGGCTTTGATGATATCCGAATCGGCAATGGTGTCGATGTGGTGCTGACCTCGGGCAAAGGTCCTTCGGCGCGCGCGGAGGGGGAAACCCGCGAATTGTTGGACCGGGTCTCGCTGCAAAAAAATGGCAAGCAGCTGATCGTTTCGATCAGACCCAAATCGCTGAGCGGCGATGATTATGACAGCGATGCGCCGGTCACCCTTTTCCTCAGCAGCTATGCGATCAGCAATATCTCGCATCTCGGATCCGGTCTGGTGACGCTCGACAAATTGTCGGGCCGCACCCCGCGCGTGCGGCTCGGCGGCTTTGGTACATTGCGGATTGATGCGGTTGATGCAGACCGGCTGGATGTGGCGATGACCGGCGGCGGGCAAGTGATCGTGGCCGGCAAGGCGCGCGATGCCCGGGTCGAGCTGCAAGGGGCCAGCATGTTTGAAAGCCCGGACTTCACGGTCGAAAAGCTCACGCTTATCCAGCGCGGCCCGGCGAGTAGCCAGATGAAGGTGACGCGGGAAGCCAATATTACCAACAATGGCACCGGACGAATCGCGATTGCCGGCAAGCCCAATTGCACGGTGCGAACCGACGGGGCCGCCGATATTGTTTGCAATCCCGACCGCTAGGTCAGTGCACCGTCCCGATCGACTGGTCGATGGACAGCAAAACGCACAGCCGTTCCACTTGCCGCCATTTGCAATAATGGAGATGGTTGCCGATTGACCGGCTCTTGTCGGCACGATTGGCCGCTTCCAGTCCGGCTTCTTCGCCATAGTTGCTGATCAGCAATTCGGCAGCGCTATAATGGGTGGAGTCAATGAATACGGGTAATTGCATTAATGGCTCCTGTTTCGGGAAACGTGTCCGCCTCCAACCTGACGGTGACTTCTACAGGCGACCAGTGGAAATATCTTCAAAAGCTAAGGTTAGCGGCATGTTAATCATAAGTTGGACGGGAAACTCTGGTCATGGGATTGGTTGTGGTTTAAGGCAGCGCCCATGAATAGTGAAACTCCAAAACATGCTTCCAATTCTTCCGGAGATCGACCGGTAAATCGCAGCGGCGGCGGCGTGTTCATTGCGATTGGCGCCATTGTCGGCGCGATTGCAGGTGGCTTCATGGGGCAAGCGTCCGCCGGTTTGTTGGCCGGACTGGCGCTTGGCGCGCTGGTGGCGCTGGCTATCTGGTGGACGGGCCGATGAGCGCCTAACAGCGCGCTTGTCAGGACCTCTGACGCCACCTATTATCGGCTGATGCTCAAACATATTAGAAATATCGCGATTCTGCTCATCATCCTCGGGGTGGGGGCAGGATATTATTTTACCCGTGGCGATACGGCGCGCTTGCCGCTCGAGGCAACCGAGGGCGTGGAACCAGATCTGACCAATGTCCGCTCGGAAAAATTCCCGACCATCAACATCGCGAAAGCCGAGCCCTGGGGCGAAGGCGAAGGCCCGGTTGCAGCCGAGGGCCTGGTGGTAGAGCGCTTCGCCGAAGGGCTGGACCATCCGCGGAGCATGTTCCGCTTGCCCAATGGCGACTTGCTGGTGGCGGAAACAAACAGTCCGCCGCGGACCAACAAGGGTATCGAAGGCTGGATCATGCGCAATCTGATGAGCAAGGCCGGAGCGGGCACCGAATCGGCCAACCGAATCAGCCTGCTGCGCGACAGCAACAAGGATGGTCAGGTCGACGAGAAATTCACCTTCCTCGAAAATCTCAACTCGCCGTTTGGCATGGCGCTGGTTGACGGCACACTATACGTTGCCAATACCGATACGATCTTTGCCTATCCCTATGCGGAAGGCGATACGACAATCACCGCCGAGGGCCGCAAGGTTGCCAATCTGAATGCGAAACAACCGAATAATCACTGGACGCGCGGCCTGCTCGCCAGCCAGGACGGGAAATATCTCTACGTCTCGGTGGGCTCGAACAGCAATATCGGCGAAAATGGTCTGGACTTAGAGAAGCAGCGTGCTGCGATCTTGCAGGTTGAACTCGCGACCAACAAGAAGACCATCTATGCCGATGGCATGCGCAATCCGGTCGGCATGGCCTATCTGCCGGGTACCGACAAATTCTATGCCGTGGTCAACGAACGCGACATGCTGGGCAGCGACATGGTGCCGGACTATCTCACCGAAGTCCGCTGGGGCGCACATTATGGCTGGCCGTGGCATTTCTGGGGCGGCAATGTCGATCCCCGGGTCGATCCGAAAAATCTCGATCACCGGCAATATGAACGGCGCCCGGACTATGCCTTGGGCGCACATGTGGCGCCGCTGGGTCTTGCCTTTTCGCATGGCCAAGCGCTGGGCAAACCGTTTGCAACCGGTGCGGTGGTCGCGCGGCATGGTTCGTGGAACCGCCAGCCCCTGTCCGGCTATGATGTGGTCTATGTCAATTTCAACCTGCGCGGCGAACCGGAAGGCAAGCCGATCACGATCCTGAGCGGATTTGTCGACGACGAGAAAGAGGCCCGCGGTCGCCCGGCGATGGTCGCCTTTGACCAGACCGGAGCGCTGCTGGTCAGCGACGATGTCGGCGGAATCATCTGGCGGGTCTCGCGCAAGGGCGCTGCCAAGGCTGACGCAGCGGCAGAGCAATAATCTAGGCTAGAAAGATTCCGCCGCGCCCGGCCAGTTCGACAATATATTGCCACGCCACCCGGCCCGACCGGCTGCCGCGCTGTTTCGCCCATAGCAGGGCATCTTCGCGCTCGAATTCCAGGCCATGGGCCTCGGCATAGCGGGCGATGATGGCGAGATAGTCATCCTGCGATGCGGCGTGAAAGCCCAATCGCAAACCGAAACGATCGGACAGCGCCAGCTGGTCATCGACCGCGTCGCGCGGGTTGATCGGGTCATCCTGCTCGCTCATCTGGCGCGGGACGATATGCCGGCGGTTGGAGGTGACATAGAGGCGGACATTGGCAGGCCGCTGGCTCGCGCCGCCTTCGAGCATTGAGCGAAGCAGACGCGGTTCACTGCTGCCCTCGGCAAATCCGATATCATCGATGAAGATGATGAAACGGCGCTTTACGGGGGCGAGCATCTCGAACAGCGCCGGCAGATTTTCAAGTTGGTCTGATGGCGCGTCGACCAGAGCAATATCTTCCCGTTGCACTTGCAGGGCGCGGACCACGGATTTGGCCAGCGCTGATTTGCCCATGCCGCGAGAACCCCAGAGCAGGACATCATGCGCGGCATGGCCCTGCGCATGACGGCTGGTGTTGTCGAGCAGGCGAGTCTTCTGTTGATCAATGCCGGTGAGCAGATCGATGTCGACCGGATTGAACGGCGCAATCTCCCGGGGGCCGCGCCGGTCGCTAAGAAAGGCTTCTCCCTTGGCCCAATCAACCGGGCTGGCAGCAGGCGGGGCTAGGCGTTCGAGCGCATCGGCGATGCGTTTCAGAACATCCTTATTGCCCTCGTCCGTCATGGTCAGCCCGCCAGTTCGGCGCTGCTAAGGCGGTACAAAATATCGGCTCCGCCCATCGCGGCGGCCTTGAGGCCCAGCGCTTCCGGTACCAGATGGTCGAGATAATAGCGGGTGGTGACCAGTTTCGCCTTGAGAAACGGATCATCGCCATCGGCCAGTTCGGCGGTGGCAATCCGGTGCTGTTTCTGCATCAGCATGCCGCAGGTCGCTGTCGCCAACATGGTCATGAACGCATAGCTGCCCGCCAGCCGGTCGTCGATCGACGCATCGCCGCTTGCCATCCACTGCCGGACATCTTCGCAGGCATGCGCCAGCGCCATCAGGTTTTTACTGTCCCCGGCCTCAGCCCCAATTTCGGCGATAAATTGCTTCATCGCGTTGCCACCATCGAGACCAAGTTTGCGTCCTACGAGATCGGCGGCCTGAATGCCGTTGGTGCCTTCGTAAATTGATGCGATCCGGGCATCACGGAAATGCTGGCCAGCGCCGGTTTCTTCGATGAAGCCCATGCCGCCGTGCACTTGCACGCCGAGCGAGGCGACTTCATTGCCAATATCGGTGCCATAGCCCTTGATCAGCGGTGTGAGGATCTCGGCGCGGGACTTTGCCCCGTCGATACCCAGAGTTGCGCGGTCGACGCTCGATGTTGCATAATAGAGCAGGGCCCGTGCTGCCTGGGTCAGGGCCTTGGCCCGCAGCAGCATCCGCCGCACATCCGGATGTTCGATAATTGCCACCGACTCCTTGTTGCCGCTGCCGGCGCGCGCCGACTGGATGCGATCCAGAGCGAAGCGGCTGGCCTGCTGGGTCGCCCGCTCGGCGATCTGCACGCCTTGCGAGCCAACATTGATGCGGGCATTGTTCATCATCGTGAACATCGCTTTTATGCCGCCAAATTCGCCGCCGATCAGCTCGCCGATACAGGCATCCTGTTCGCCATAAGCCATGACGCAGGTCGGCGAGGCGTGAATGCCGATCTTGTGCTCGATCGACACGCAGGTCACGTCATTGGGCGCTCCGGCCTTGCCGTCCGCATCGAGATGATATTTGGGCACGATGAACAAGGATATGCCTCTGGTTCCTTCCGGCGCACCGGGTGTCCGGGCAAGCACCAGATGGATGATATTGTCGGTCAGATCATGTTCGCCAAAGGTGATGTAGATTTTCTGTCCCTTGATCTTATATTTGCCGGTATGCTCGCCCTCCACAATCGGTTCTGCGGTCGAGCGCAGCGCGCCGACATCAGACCCGGCCTGCGGCTCGGTCAGGTTCATCGTGCCGGTCCAGGCGCCGGAAATCAGATTGGGAAGATATTGTGCCTTCTGTTCGTCGGACCCGTGGACATGAATCGCTTCGATCGCGCCAAAGCTGAGCATCGGGCAGAGAGTGAAGGCAAAATTTGCCGCGCCGCAGGTCTCGAGGATCAGCGCTGAAAGCGAATAGGGCAGACCTTGGCCACCAAAATCTTCCGGTCCGTCAATCGACGCCCAGCCACCTTCGACAAATTGCGCATAAGCCGCCTTGAAGCCTTCCGGCATGGTCACATTGCCGTCATTCCAGCAGGCGCCGACTGTGTCGCCAATCCGGTTGAGCGGGGCAAATTCGCCCGCAGCAAATTGGCCAATGCCGTCGACAATCGCCTCGACCATATCCTCACTGGCCCCGGCAAAGCGGTCATGGCTGGCCAGATCACCGATACCGGCAATATGTTTGAGGACAAAATTTTGTTCGCGACCGGGGGCTGTAAAAGTCATGAATTTGCTATCCGTTGTTGCCTGAATTTCCGCTGGGCTATAGCGCAGGGTCATGTCTGGCTCAAATGATCATATTGGCGGGGAAGCGCGCCGCTACGGCACGGCGACAATTGGCGAGGCCGTGGCACTATTGCGCGAGGGTGGACTGGTCGCGGTGCCGACGGAAACCGTTTACGGGCTGGCCGCCGATTCGACCGATGCAGCGGCGGTGGCGGAGATTTACCGGGCCAAGGGACGTCCGGATTTCAATCCGCTGATCGTCCATGTGCCTGACCTAGCTGCGGCCAGCAAGCTCGGGCAATTTAACCAGCTCGCCGTTCGTTTCGCCGAGGCGCTCTGGCCCGGACCATTGACGCTAGTGGTGCCAAAAGCCGAACATTGTCCGGTCGCCGCGGCGGTGACCGCCGGTCTCGATACGATCGCCTTGCGGGCTCCCGCTCATCCGGTAATGCGCGAATTGCTAGACGCTTCCGGCCTGCATCTTGCAGCGCCATCGGCCAATCGCAGCGGCGCGATCAGCCCGACCACGGCGGACCATGTCGCCAGCAGTCTCGGCTCAGCGGCACCGCTGATCCTCGACGGCGGACCTTGCGAACAGGGCATTGAATCGACCATCGTCGCAATTGATGGCAACGACTTCCGGATTTTGCGACCGGGACCGGTGACGCCGGCACAGTTGGCGGCCATTGCCGGGAAGCCGGCGGTCGCCACAATCAGCGGGAAGATCGAGGCGCCCGGACAGTTAATGTCGCATTATGCGCCTGCAAAGCCGGTTCGTCTCGATGCGCCAACCGCCCGGTCCGATGAATATCATATCGGCTTTGGGCCGGTGGCGGGGACCATGAACCTGTCCGCAGGCGGCGATCTTGCAGAAGCCGCCAGCCGCTTGTTTGCCGCGCTCCACGATGCCGACGCGAGTGAAAAAGCAAAAATTGCCGTTGCACCGATTAGCGAAAGCGGGATCGGGCTGGCTCTAAATGACCGTCTCCGCCGGGCGGCGTCGCCGAAATAGCTATTTATTTACCCGATAAAGGGGGGTGCGCCGGCCGGAAGGTCGTCGGTACCGAAAGTTAAAACTGACACTTTAATAGCACATTCAAGCGGCCGGGTTTAACAATCCAGTCCTTTTTGGCTTCATTTAGCAATTTTCTATTGGTCAAGGCCCGATAGAGACTTTAGACGAACTTATTAGGGGTGGAAATGCGCGATATGACGCTTGGCAGAACGATAATATCGATTTTGGTCGGTCTGGTTTTTTTGACCGGATGCAGCGTCAGCGAACCAGCCGAAAAACCCAAATCGACAGACCCGGTTCCGGCAGCCGTGACTACGGTCCAACCGGCCAGCGACAGAGAAACCCTGAATGCCGCCGGGACCGTTCGCTTGCGCCGAGAAACATCGCTCGGTTTTACCACCGGTGGCAAGGTCGCGTCGGTCCGTTATGAAGAAGGCGACCGGGTGAAGCGCGGTGCCATTCTCGCTGCTCTGGATAACAGCACGGTTGCGGCGGACCTTAGCGCGGCGCGCGCCGAACGAGATCGCGCAGAAGCTGAATTTGATCGTATCGAGAAATTGTTCAAAGATGGCTGGGTGACCAAATCCCGGCTCGAACAAGCGGACGCGACTGCGCGCGCGGCTCGGGCCCGGATTGAGGCGACGGAGTTTGCCAGCCGCACATCCTATATCCGGGCACCCAGCAATGGCATCATCCTGTCACGCAATATTGATGCGGGGCAAATTGTGACAGCCGGCATGACTGCGCTGGTATTGGGAGAAATTGACAAAGGCTTTGTGCTGCGTGTTCCGATGACCGATTCCGACGCCGCCCGTATCAGCGTCGGCATGCCTGCCAAGGTCATGCTTTCCGCCGTTTCCAAAATGCCGCTTGATGCAGTGGTCAGTGAAAAAGAGGGCCGGGCGGATGAGCGGACCGGAACGTTCGAGGTCAGTTTTTCGCTTCCGGCAAGTGAGCGTCTGCGTTCCGGTCAATTGGGTATGGTCGAAGTGCAAGTGTCCCGCGAGACAGCGGCGACATTCGCGATCCCTGCCAATGCGATATTCGGTGTCCGTACCGATGAAGGTCTTGTATTTGTGGTGGATGACAAGAATCGGGTGAAGCAGCGCAATGTCCAAATTGGCAAATTGACCGACAAGAGTCTCGAAATACTGGCTGGCTTGAAGGAAGGCGAAGTCATCGTGACGCGGGGCGTCGAGAAATTGAGGGACGGGGACTTGATAAAACCGATCCAGACAGCGCAATGATTGCTGTGTTGAATCAGGAGGGTCATCGGGCCTGATATGCTTGCCCGGTTCGTCATTTCCCGCTGGCAACTCAGCCTTGTCCTTTTTGCCCTTCTTGTCGTGCTCGGCCTGACCGCGCTCAACAATATTCCCAGGGCAGTTGACGCTCATTTTCCGATTCCCGTTGTCAATATCATCGCTGTCCAGCCCGGTGCAGATGCCCAAGAAATGGAAGAGACGGTCGCCAAGCCGATTGAAGATGTCGTTCAGGGTCTGGATGATATTGTCGAAGTGCAATCGACGAGTACGGATGGTGGAACTATTATCACCGTTGAATTCAGCGGATGGTCAGGCGATGTCGACGGCTATTTCGATGATGTCGTGCGCGAAGTGTCCGCGATCCGCGATCAGCTCCCCAAAGAATTGCAGAGACTTGAGTATCGCAAGGTCCGTACGACGGAGGCCGTTGTCATGCAGGTGGCTTTGGTCAGCGAAACTGCTTCCTGGCGGCGGATGGAGAAATATGCCGACGATTTGGTGGATGTCTTTGCGCGCAATTCCGGTGTTCGGGAATCACGGGTTTTTGGCCTGCCGCAGCCGGAAGTCAGCGTGCAAGTCAAGCCGGATCGGCTGTCCGAGCTGCGTGTTCCGGCTAGTGCGATTGCCGATGCCGTGCGCCAGGGCGGTGCAGATTTGCCTGGCGGCGCGGTGCAGAGCGGCGAACGCAGGCTGAACGTCGAAGCCGGTGGTGCATTTCGAAATCTGGAGGCAATTCGTGGATTGCCGCTCCGGGCGTCGGATGGCTCGCTTTTGACGGTCGGTGATGTTGCTGAGATCGGCTGGGGCGCCGCGGAGCAGATTTACCGGACCCGGCATAATGGCCAGCGGGCGGTGTTTCTTACCGTAACGCAAAAAGATGGTGTTGATGTCACTCGCCTAAAAAAGCAGCTTGATATCGAACTGGACCAGCAGCGTTCGATTTTGCCGCCGGACATCAAACTGGTCATGCAGTTTGACCAGAGCCGCGATGTGAAGAGGCGAATGAATGAACTGACCCGTGATTTTACGATCGCGATCGCCTTGGTCATTTTAACACTGCTGCCGCTTGGTTTGCGATCCTCGGCGATCGTCATGATCTCGATCCCGCTCTCGCTCGCCTCGGGCTTGTTGGTGCTCTATTCGATGGGATATAATCTCAGCCAGCTCTCGATTGCCGGTTTCATCGTATCTCTCGGGTTGCTGGTCGACGACAGCATCGTCGTGACGGAAAATATCGCGCGGCATTTGCGGATGGGAAAGACGCGAACCCAGGCGGCTATCGAGGCGAGTCTGGAAATCCGCGCAGCCGTTATCGGATCTACGGCCGTCCTTGTTCTGGCCTTTGTCCCCTTGTTGTTTCTGCCTGGCGGAGCCGGTGCCTATACCAAGTCATTCTTCATTGCGATTATCGCGACCGTGACTGCCTCGTTGGTGATATCCCTGTCGCTTATTCCCTTTCTCGCCAGTCGCTTGCTCCGGCGCGATGAAAATCCGGAAGGCAATCGGGCGCTGCGCTGGGTCAATGACAAGATTCAACGGTTTTACCGGCCCTTTTTGCACATTGCTCTGGGGGCTCCGGTCAAGACTGTGGTGCTGGCAATGGTTTTGTGCTTTTCCGCTTTCGCGCTTGTCCCGACCTTGGGCTTTTCGCTCTTTCCCTTCGCCGATGCTCCCTATTTCCGGGTTTCGGTCGAAGCGGAACAGGGCAGCAGCCTGGATCGCACCGACCGGATTGTTGCCGAAGTCACAAAAGTCCTGGAAACCGAACCCAGTATCAAAGTGCGGGCGGAGAATATCGGCAACGGCAACCCGCAAGTATTTTACAATGTCGGCCCCAGAGCCGAGCGTATCAACTATGGCGAAGTGCTGGCCGTGCTGGACGAATGGGACACACGCGAAGGCCCGAAAATGATCGAGCGGTTGCGCAAGCAACTCGATCAGATTGCCGGCGCCCGCGTAAAGATTGAACTTTTCCAGAATGGAACTCACGTGGATGCGCCTATCGTCATCCGGGTGGCGGGACCGGAATTGGACAAGCTCAAGCAATTGGCCGGTAAAGTTGCCAATGTGTTGCGAAAAACCCCTGGTGCGCGCGATATTGTCAATCCGGTGGAGACCGACAAGATCGATCTGGACATTGGTCTGAATGAGAAAAAAGCAGCGCTGCTCAATATCCCGTCGGGCGAACCACGCCGTGCCATTCGGCTGGCAATCAGTGGTGAACCGGCATCATCCTATCGGGATCAGGAAGGGGATGATTATCCGGTGACCGTCCGCTTCCCGTTCGAGGGCAGCCTGCCGATGTCGGTGCTGGACAAGATCTATGTCGCCACGCGCACCGGCGATCCTGTGCCCTTGTCGCAGATAACCAATCCCAAGCTCACCAATGTGACGCCGCAAATCCAGCGCTATCAGTTGCAGCGAACGGTGCTGGTGACGGCGCAAGTGGATTTTGGCGAAATCCCGTCAACGGTCAACAATCGCGCTGTGGAACAGCTGGAGCAGATCAAGTTTCCGGAAGGCTATACATGGTCGGTCGGCGGCGAAGCCGAGAAAATTGGCCAGACCTTTGGCGATTTCGGACCACTGGTCATTACCGCACTGATGTTGATTCTTGCGGTTCTGGTGGCGGAGTTCCGGCGATTCCGGGAAACGATCGTGGTTGCTGGCGTTATCCCTCTGGGGACTTTTGGCGGACTTCTGGCGCTGTTCATCACCGGCAATTCGCTCAGCGTCATGGCGATTATCGGGTTTATCGCGCTGATCGGCATTGAAATCAAAAACTCGATATTGCTGGTCGACTTTACCACCCAGCTGCGGAATCAGGGCATGGGTTTGCGCGAAGCGATCGAACGGGCGGGCGAGGTTCGTTTCCTGCCGGTGCTGCTCACGTCGATCACGGCAATCGGCGGCTTAACCCCCCTCGCTCTGTGGGGCGGTGCGCTCTATGCGCCCTTGGCCGCGATCATCATCGGCGGATTGATCAGTTCGACCCTCTTGTCTCGCGTGGTGATACCCGCCATGTATCTTCTGGTCGCCAGGCGCGATGAAAAAAGCAGCAATGCAAATAGCGGGGGCGATGCCGTCCCCGTGTAAAAGGAGTATCTATGGCAAAGCAGGAAGCCATTTTTGCCGGTGGCTGTTTTTGGTGCACCGAGGCGGTGTTCAATGATATTGCCGGGGTGCATTCGGTCGAAAGCGGCTACATCGGCGGCGCGAATCCGGATCCGACATATCGCGAGGTCTGTTCGGGAACCACCGGCCATGCCGAAGCGATCAAGCTTGGCTTTGATGATGAGGTGGTGAGCTATTCCGACCTGCTCGACATTTTCTTCGCAACCCATGATCCGACCCAGCTCAATCGTCAGGGCAATGATATCGGCACCCAATATCGATCGGCGATTTTCCCGCTGGACGATGACCAGCGCGCCGAAGCGGAAACCGGTATAGTGCGGGCCGGAGTGGGCCGAGCGGAACCGATTGTCACAACGATCGAGGGACCGGCGCCCTGGTATGTGGCGGAAGATTATCATCAGCAATATTGGGCTGACGAGGGCCGCAGCAATCCTTATTGTGTCGCCACCATCCCGCCAAAGCTGCAAAAATTGCGGACCAGTTTTGCCGACAAGTTGAAGGATTAGGACAGACCGATGAAAGCGATCAGAAAAGCGGTATTCCCGGTTGCCGGCATGGGAACCCGGTTCCTGCCGGCGACCAAGGTGATGCCGAAGGAACTGTTTCCCATAGTCGATCGCCCGCTTCTCCAATATGCCGTGGATGAAGCGCTGGAGGCCGGAATCGAGCAGATGATCTTCGTCAATGGCCGCGGTAAGGGGATGATCGAGGACCATTTCGACATGGCCTATGAACTGGAACGGACCATGGCCGATCGAGCAAAAGACCGGTCGGTGCTGGATGGAACCCGTTTGAGGCCCGGCGATTGCGTCTTTGTCCGGCAGCAGGAGCCGCTCGGACTTGGCCATGCCATCTGGTGCGCGCGCGATATCATCGGCGATGAGCCCTTTGCAATTTTTCTGCCCGACGAATTCATGGTCGGCTCTCCCGGTTGCATGAAGCAGATGGTGAGCGCCTATGACAAGCTTGGCGGCAATATCGTCTGCGCGCTGGAAATCCCGATCGAGGATACGCCTTCTTATGGTGTCATTGATCCCGGCTATCGCGATGGTCCGATCACCGAGGTCAAGGGGCTGGTCGAGAAGCCGTCGGCTGGCACCGCGCCATCCAACCTGATTCTGCCGGGGCGTTATATACTCCAGCCCGAAGTGATGCGGATATTGGAAACGCAGGCAGCCGGTGCCGGTGGTGAAATCCAGCTGACCGATGCAATGGCGCAGATGATCGGCAAGCAGCCGTTTCACGGCATGACCTTTGACGGCAAGCGCTATGATTGCGGGTCCAAGCAAGGCTATGTCGAAGCCAATCTGGCGATGGCATTGGCCCATCCTGAAATTGGGAGTGACATTCGGGCGATGGCCGAGAAACTGTTGGCGGAATCATGATCCGGTCCGCTATTCAGCCGGAGCTTATCCTATTGGCCGCTCAATGCATCTAAGGAGTATTTCATGCGTATATTTCCCACATTGACCGTGGTTTTGATTCCCTTGCTATTGTCGGGCTGCATCGCCAGCAAAATCATTACGGCACCGTTTAAGGCCGCCGGTACGGTGGTCGAGACGGCGGTTGATGCGACCACCCAGACCCAGTCCGAGAAGGAAGAAGACATCGGTCGTCGGGTGTTGGACAAGCGTCAGGCCTGTCTTGATCAGGCCGACAACAAGCAAGAGCGCAAGGCCTGCAAAGCACAATATAACGGCGATTGATCCTCTGTTTCTCTCGTCTGCGCGGGGCAATGGTCAGTCGGCCGTCGCCAGCAGTGGCGGCGCATATTTGCCATCGACAGGTTGCATCGTCGCCATTTTAACGATTTCCTCTTCGAACAGATCCACCCGTTTTTTCCAGCGATAATGGGTTGAGGCGGAGAATATGCCCTTGCCATGTTCCTCGCCGTAACGGGTCCAGAAACGGATTGCCGCTTGCGGGTCGTAGCCTGCATTGATCATCAGCCACACCGACAGTCGGTCGGCCTCAATCTCGGTGCTCTTGATCCGCCCCGCACTCTTGCCGAGCTGTCCAAAAAACCCGCGATTGACGTTTTGCGCATCAAGCTGGTCGCGATGCTTCAACAGATTATGAGCCAGTTCATGCGCGATGACGGCGGAAAATTCATCGTCGTTCAGAAAATATTCGGCGAGGCGGGAGGTGACCGAGACTATTTTGCCATTGGCAGATGCGCCGCGATCCGCACTGACCTCTATCTGAAACCGGCTGGGGCAGCTTGGCCGGGATTCCACCGTCACCTGGCGTTGTTCGCCGCCGCGCAATATCTCGAGAACGACATCACCTTGGTACATCGCATTGTCCAGCTGGTTGTTGACCGCCGCTATTCGCCGATAATCGAGCGCTTCTTTCATGATTTCCGGATCGTCGAGGGGAATATCGGCCACCTTCATCCCATTGATCGCCAGGATATCATCGCCGGCAAAAAGCCCCGCAGCTGCGCCTGGACTGTCGGCAGCCACTGCGTTGATCGCAATCGGTCCATCAAAGCCCAGTGCAAATCTGGCGATAGCCTGGTCGGGATATTGATCGATATCATGCAGCAACAGGCCGGCTTGCGCTATTCTGTCCGTACAATATGGGGTGTTGGCCTCGACCAGCCGATAACCGATTGCGTTCAGACGCTGGTCCAGCAATTGCAGGCTTTTCAGCGCCAATATCGATTCGGGATTATAGCCGGCTGCGGGCGCCTCCTGCGCATATAGGGGGGTAGCAAAGAGCATGGCTATCAGAGACAAGCAGGTTCTAATCATCGCATTATACTAGCTCATATTGCCTTGCGGCAGGTTGAACGAGCTCTGTACCGCGCTATCGGTCAGATTCCACCATGTCAATATCAGCGCCGCGGCGATCAACACGGTCGCCGCAATCTTCTGGAACAGGGGCTGTGCCTGATCGGCACGACCCAACTTGCGCGCCCGGGACGCGAGACTGGCATAGAAGGACAGGCCAGTCGTTTCAGTGATCACGGTCAGGCCGGCGAGGATGGTAAATTGCAGCAGCATCTGGCCATCCGGATCGATGAATGGCGGGATCACTGCGCTGTAGAATAAAAGGGCCTTGGGATTCGACATTTGCACCGTCAAGCCAGTGAGAAATCCCTTTCCGAAGCCGGCGGTCCTTGCCGATTGCCGGGCCAGCGCGCTGGTTCCTCCATGGAACATCCGGAAGCCCATCCAGGCCAGATAGGCGACACCGATCCAGCGGAGCACCGAATAAGCGGTTGGAACTGCCTGTATCAGCGCGATCAGGCCAAAGGCGGTTAACCCGTACCAGATGAAATTGCCGAAATTCACGCCGACGATCGGCCCGAACGCACCGCGCATGCCGCCTGCGGGGCCATGCGGTAGGGCATGGCTGACGATGACCAGAGTCGCCGGTCCCGGAGTGAGGCAGAACATCATATCGGTGATCAGAAATAGCAGGATGGTTTCGAGCGCCATTGATATTCGGACCTGCCTTGTTGATGAACTTTACAAACTTTACAGTGTAAGAGAAAAAATCTCCGTGTCTTCGATTTTCGATACAAACGCGCTCTTCCGGGCATTTGAAATGATATTCGAGAAGACGTCTATTGCCATGGTTTCGGATCAGCTTTTCATTGGTTGCGACGGGGAGGATAGACAATACGGGTCCTGTAGGACAGCGAAATGGCGGCATCTTGCGACGGACTAGTGCAAATTGTCCTTCAGAAAATTGACCAGCGCATCCACCCGGGCCGGACGCAGGCGGGAAGGGGGCATGATGATATTGAGGGCGATATCACCCATGCGCCATCCTGGCAGGATATTGATCAGTTCGCTTGCATCCAACGCTTTTTGACAGAGAAAGTCGGGCAAATATCCAATGCCCCGGCCAGCAATCAGCGCTGGCAGCATGACATCGCCATTGTTGCTTTTGAACCGGCATTTGGGGCGTATATTGATCGCCTGATCATTGGGGCCATTGATTTGCCAGACCTCGGGGCTCGGGGTGTTGGAGTAGATAAAACAATCGTTATGGATCAGGTCTGCGGGCGTTTTTGGTTGGCCCATGCGCTTGATATAGCTCGGCGCGGCAATGAAATAGCCGTTCATGTCGCGCAGCTTGATCGCCCTGAGGCTGCTGTCCGGAAGCGCGCCTATACGGATGGCGCAATCAAAGCCATGCTCGACCAGATCTATCCGCGCATCATTGAGCTGGAGATCGACGGTGATCTCGGGAAAAGCGCACATGAAGTCGGCAATTACCGGCGCGAGATGAGAAAGGCCGTAGCTGAGCGGCGCGGCCAGACGCACCTGTCCCTGCAACAAGTGCGTGGTCTCGCGCGCCGCCTCCATTGCCGATTCGCCGTCACTGGCGATTTGCTGGGCATGGTGCAAAAGCGACTTTCCCGCGGTGGACAGCGAAATTTTCCGCGAGGTGCGGTGGAACAAGACGGTACCAAGCGAGCGTTCCAGCCGCGAAATCGCTTTCGAGATGGTCGGCTTGGAGAGCGCCAGTTCCTGGGCGGCGGCGGTGAAGCTGCCCAGCCGCGCAACCACCGCAAAAATCGCCCATGCTTCATAATCGGGTAATGCCATCGGCAGATATTAGATAATAATTGGAAACAATCAAATTCTATATTGTCTATTTTGGAAACAGGTAGATCGTTCTATCTCCATCTCAAGCAGAGCGGAAACGACGCCGCTCGAACAGGAGACAGACGATGATCGAGAAAAGACAATTTGGCGAACTGGCCCATGTTGATCATGAATGGCTGCAGGCCAGGCATCGTTTTTCCTTTGGCAAATATTGGGATCCCGCCCGCATGGGCTTCGGCCCGATCCGGGTGTGGAATGATGACGAGATCCAGCCGAAAACCGGATTTCCGATGCATGGACATCAGGATATGGAAATCATCACCTATGTCCGCGAAGGGGCGATTACCCATCGCGACAATATGGGCAATGAAGGCCGCACCGAGGCTGGCGATGTTCAGGTGATGAGCGCCGGTACCGGCGTGATGCACAGCGAATATAATCTCGAGGATGAACAGACCCGTCTGTTCCAGATCTGGATTGAACCGCGGGCGGCCGGCGGTGATCCGCGCTGGGATGCAAAAGCCTTCCCCAAGGGTGATCGTTCCGGTCAGCTGGAAATTCTCGCCAGCGGCTTTGAGCAAGACATTCAAGGTGGCGCGCTGAAGATCGGGGCGGATGCCCGGCTCTATGGCGCATCGCTGTTGGCGGGAACCACTGTCACGCATCAGATCGCCGATGGCGCCCATGTCTATCTGGTCGGTTCTGCCGGTCAGGTCCGGGTCAACGGTGAACTGGTCAATGCCCGGGATTCTCTAGCGATCCGGGGCGTGCCTTCGCTGCAGATCGAAGCGATTGACGATACCGAATTTGTCTTCGTCGAAGCATGGGAATCGCAAAACTGATCCCCTGAACGGAGTGACGCTTTCTTCCCCCTGAAGCCCCGAAGCGTCCCTCCACTTTCCGTAATCAGACCAAAAGCAAAAGGAAATAATGACATGACCCAGTCCAGAAATATCCTCCGCATCGATGCCAGCGCCCGCAAAGCCGCTTCTTCCTCGCGCGCGTTGACAGATGCCCTGATAGAAAGACTCTCTCCAGGAAATATCGTGTCGCGCGATCTTTCCGAAGCCCTGCCATTTGTCACCGAAAACTGGGTCCATGCCAATTTCACCGACGAAGCGGAGCGAACCGCCGAACAAAAAGCGGAACTGGCCTTGTCCGACGCGCTGGTTGAGGAAATATTCGCAGCCGACATATTGGTGATCGGAACACCGATCTATAATTTTGCGGTTCCGGCGGCGCTCAAGGCGTGGATCGACTTGATCGCCCGTGCCCGCAAGACCTTTCACTATACAGCCACTGGCCCCGAAGGTCTGCTCAGCGGCAAGCAAGCTTATGTCCTGATCGCCTCCGGCGGAACCGAAGTGGGCAGCGATATCGACTTTGCGTCCGGCTATCTTCGCCACATACTTGGTTTTGTTGGTATCACCGATGTGACCATTATCGCGGCCGATCAGCAAATGATGAAGGGGGAGGAGGCGGTATCACAGGCCCTGCAGAAAATCTCGGCCACATAAGCCTGCCCCGGCTTTGCGAAACCACAGCCCGCTGGATTAACTCCGGCGGGCTTTTCGCGCTGTTGGCTTATTGAGTTGGTATAGAACAGCACATTGTGCGACAGCTGGTCCCGGGTCGCCAAAAAGAGGAATTCATGACAATGTTGAACAGAGCGGTTGCTATCGGCATGTCCTTAGCCTTGGGGTCATTGGTGGTTTTTAGCCATTCCGGGTCCGCGCAGGCGCAGCGGCAATCGACGGCACAGCGAGGCGTCAACGGATATAATGTTACGCAAGCCAACTACGGAGGTGGCTTTTTCCGGGAAACCGGAAATGGTCGTTGGACCGAGTATGACCCCAATGGCCACGCGTCTTATAGCTTTACCGAAACCGGCCGCGACGAGTGGTCGGTCTATCTGAACGACCGGTCCCGCGATGTTCAACTGCAACTCGATTTGCACCGCAAATGGGTCAGCTATGGTCAAAATGGCGACGGTAAGTCCGACCTTTACAGGATTACGTCGTCCTCACGGCGACAAATCGCAACGCAGTCGCCAGGTCGAACCCAAAATACACGCGATGTGAATGCCGGACCGATTTGGAATCAAAGAGATGCTGAAAGCAAATGTCCGGCGGTTGCTGCAGCTCAAGGCGGCCAATGGACCGGACAATGGCGTACCAAGGTAAAAGGCAAAATGTCGGTTTGCGAGATTCGGTTTTGATAGAGAAAAGCTTGTAGCAAAATTTTTCGGGCAATAAAAAAGCCCCGCTGGATCGTTTCCAGCGGGGCTTTTTTTAATTCGCTTCGAGGCAGGGAAGTTTATTCTTCCTCGTCTGTATCGGCCTGTGCAGCTTCGGTTTCGCTTTCCGTGATGCCTTCACCCATGGTCTTGGCCATGTGGGAATCACCCGTTGCAGCGTCACTCGTTTGCGCCAATTCGGCCGCATGCTGTTCTTCGGAGCTATCCGCAGCAATCAACACTTCCTCGACCGGCGCATCACGGAACACGTCGTCCGCAGTTGGCTCTGCTGGGGCAGCGGCAGGAGCGGCGGCTTTCGCCACTTCTTCCGCTTTCAGGTCCGCAGCAGCCCGGATAGCATCGAGCATTTTCTGCTGTTGCGCCCGCAGTGCCGCATCGCGGCTGGTTGCGGCGATACGCGCACGGTTCATGCCCGCTCCGGTACCAGCCGGGATCAAACGGCCAACGATCACATTCTCCTTGAGACCGATCAGCTGATCCTTCTTGCCCTCGACCGCCGCCTGGGTAAGCACCCGGGTGGTTTCCTGGAAAGAAGCAGCAGAGATGAAGCTGCGGGTTTGCAAGCTCGCCTTGGTGATACCAAGGAGCACTGGCTTACCGGCAGCAGGTTCCTGCTTCTTGGTCAGCTTGGCATTATATTCCAGCATCTCTTCGAGATCGAGCTGCTCGCCTGGAAGAAGCGTGGTGTCTCCGCCATTGGTGATTTCAACTTTCTGCAGCATCTGACGAACGATCGTCTCGATATGCTTGTCGTTGATTTTCACCCCCTGCAGACGATAGACTTCCTGAATTTCCGAAACGAGATATTCGGCCAGCGCTTCGACACCCAATACTTCCAGAATATCATGCGGATCGGGAGAACCGGAAACCAGATTATCGCCCTTTTTGACGAAATCGCCTTCCTGAACGTCGATGACTTTCGTCTTCGGCACCAGATATTCGACTGGTTCGCCTTCTTCGGGAACAATCGCGATCTTGCGCTTGGCCTTGTAATCGCGAACAAATTCAATCCGGCCATCGATTTTCGCGATGATCGAATTATCCTTCGGAATACGCGCTTCGAACAATTCCGCCACACGTGGCAGACCACCGGTAATGTCACGGGTTTTCGCAGCTTCGCGAGAAACACGTGCTAGCACGTCACCGGCGACAACCTTCTGTCCGTCCTCGACCGAAAGCGTAGCGCCATTGGCCAGCAGATAACGACCGGCTTCACCGCTGTTTTCATCGAGCAAAGTCATGCGCGGACGAAGGTCTTCCTTGTTAGCGCCACGACCAGAAGCCCGATATTCGGTGATCACACGCTGTGCGATACCGGTGGCTTCATCGGTCTGTTCGGTCATCGTCTTGCCTTCGATGACGTCCTGATATTTGATGATACCCGGTTTCTCGGTGATCATCGGCATGGTGAATGGATCCCATTCGGCCAGACGATCGCCGAGGTGAACCACTGCGCCATCCTTGATCAGCACGCTGGTACCATAAGGCACCTTATCGGCAGACCGTTCGCGACCGTCATTGTCGATCACGGCGATGACACCGCTACGCGCCAGGGACAGGAAGCGTCCGTTCTTGTCTTCGATCACCGGCATGTCGCGATATTCGACCTTACCTTCAGCAACCGATTCCAGATTGGACTGCTCGTTGAGCTGTGCCGCGCCGCCGATGTGGAAGGTCCGCATCGTCAGCTGCGTGCCTGGCTCACCGATTGACTGAGCCGCGATAACGCCAACCGCTTCACCGATATTCACCGGTGTACCGCGAGCAAGGTCACGACCGTAGCAGGTACCGCAAACGCCCATTTTGGATTCGCAGACCAAAGGTGAACGAATGCGCGCGGATTGAATGCCGAGCTCTTCGATCACGACAATCGCCGCTTCGTCGAGCAAGGTGCCGGACTTGATCACAACGCTGTCGTCTTTGCTGTCGACAATATCTTCGGCCATGGTCCGGCCGAGGATACGTTCGCCAAGCGATGCGATAACCGAACCGCCCTGGACGATGGCTTTCATTTCCAGCGCATTTTCGGTGCCGCAATCTTCTTCGACAATCGTACAATCCTGCGAGACGTCAACCAGACGACGCGTCAGATAGCCCGAGTTTGCGGTTTTCAGCGCCGTATCGGCAAGGCCCTTACGCGCCCCGTGAGTGGAGTTGAAATATTCGAGAACCGTCAGGCCTTCCTTAAAGTTCGAGATGATTGGTGTTTCAATAATCTCGCCGGAAGGTTTCGCCATCAGGCCGCGCATGCCGCCCAGCTGTTTCATCTGGGCTGGCGAACCACGGGCGCCGGAGTGGCTCATCATGTAGATCGCGTTAATTTCGCGCTCGCGGCCATGTTCGTCCATTGGCGTTGCGGCCAGTTCGTCCATCATCGCGTTCGCAACCGTGTCACCACAGCGGGACCAGGCGTCGATAACCTTGTTATATTTTTCCTGCTGGGTGATCAGACCATCCTGATATTGCTGTTCATAGTCAGCAACCTGCTCGCGCGTGGCAGCAACGGTAGCATCCTTGGAGTCAGGGATGATCATGTCATCCTTGCCGAAGGAAATGCCGGCACGGCAGGCGTGGCGGAAGCCAAGACCCATGATCGCATCGGCGAACAGGACCGTGTCTTTCTGACCGGTGTGACGATAAACCTGATCGATCACGTCGCCGACTTCTTTCTTGGTCAGCAAGCGGTTGACGATGTCGAACGGAACCAGATGCGACTTCGGCAGACATTCGGCGATCAGCAGACGGCCCGGCGTGGTGTCGAAACGCTTGAGAATCGGCTTGCCGTCCTCATCGGTTTGCGGAACCCGGGTGGTGATCTTGGAGTGCAAGGTCACAGCGCCAATTTCCAGTGCCTGATGCACTTCGGCCATATCGGCCAGCAACATGCCTTCGCCCGGCTCACCCTTGCGGTCCATTGTCAGATAATAGATGCCGAGAACCATATCCTGCGAAGGAACGATAATCGGTTTACCATTGGCTGGTGACAGGATGTTGTTGGTCGACATCATCAGCACGCGTGCTTCCAGCTGAGCCTCGAGGCTCAGTGGGACGTGGACGGCCATTTGGTCACCGTCAAAGTCGGCGTTGAAGGCGGAACAGACCAGCGGGTGAAGCTGGATCGCCTTGCCCTCGATCAATACCGGTTCAAATGCCTGGATGCCCAGACGGTGAAGCGTTGGTGCGCGGTTCAGCATCACCGGATGTTCGCGGATCACTTCTTCCAGAATGTCCCAGACTTCCTTGCGCTCTTTTTCGACCCATTTTTTGGCCTGCTTGAGCGTCATCGAAAGGCCCTTGGCATCGAGGCGCGCGTAGATGAATGGCTTGAACAATTCCAAGGCCATTTTCTTCGGCAGACCACATTGATGCAATTTCAGTTCTGGGCCGGTCACGATAACCGAACGACCGGAATAATCGACGCGCTTGCCGAGCAGGTTCTGACGGAAACGGCCCTGCTTGCCCTTGAGCATGTCGGACAGGGATTTCAGTGGGCGTTTGTTGGCACCGGTGATGGTCCGGCCGCGACGGCCATTGTCGAACAACGCATCAACCGATTCCTGAAGCATACGCTTCTCGTTGCGGACGATGATGTCTGGCGCGCGCAATTCCATCAGGCGTTTCAGACGGTTGTTCCGGTTGATCACGCGGCGATAGAGATCGTTGAGATCGGAGGTCGCGAACCGGCCACCATCGAGAGGCACCAGCGGGCGCAGCTCTGGCGGGATCACGGGAATGATTTCCAGGATCATCCATTCTGGCTTGTTGCCGGAATCGATGAAGCTTTCGACCACTTTCAGGCGCTTGATGATCTTCTTGGGCTTCAGCGTCGACTTGGTCGTGCGCAGATCTTCCATCAGATCGTCGCGTTCCTGCTTCAGATCGAGGTCCTGCAGCATGATCTTGACCGCTTCTGCGCCAATACCGGCGGAGAAAGCGTCTTCGCCATATTCATCCTGGGCTTCGAGCATTTCGTCTTCGGTCAGCAGCTGGAATTTTTCCAGCGCGGTCAAACCGGGTTCGATAACCACATAGCTTTCAAAATACAGCACGCGCTCGAGCTGCTTGAGTTGCATGTCGAGCAGCAGGCCGATGCGCGAGGGCAAGGATTTCAGGAACCAGATATGCGCGACCGGAGCAGCAAGGTCGATATGACCCATGCGTTCCCGGCGAACCTTGGTCACCGTGACTTCGACACCGCATTTTTCGCAGACGATGCCTTTATATTTCATGCGCTTATATTTACCGCACAGGCACTCGTAATCCTTTACCGGGCCAAAGATGCGCGCGCAGAACAGGCCATCACGTTCCGGCTTGAAGGTCCGGTAGTTGATGGTTTCCGGTTTCTTGATTTCACCAAAGGACCAGCTGCGAATGCGCTCTGGCGAAGCAAGGCCGATCTGGATCTGGTCAAATGTTTCCTGCTTTGCGATAGGATTTGCAAAATTTGTTACTTGATTCATGTCTTAATTCCTCTCGGACTTTCGCCCCAAATTTGAAATGCTGCGTGGCGTGAAGCTAGTGCTTCACTCCGCCGCTATCGCAATCCCATCGTCGGTTTCATCATCGTCATCACCAAAGCTGGAGAGTTGGATGTTGAGGCCGAGCGACCGCATTTCCTTGACCAGAACATTGAAGCTTTCCGGCACGCCGGCTTCGAACGTATCGTCGCCCTTGACGATCGCTTCGTAAACCTTGGTCCTGCCGATCACGTCATCAGACTTGACCGTCAGCATTTCCTGCAGCGTGTAAGCCGCGCCGTAAGCTTGCAGCGCCCAGACTTCCATTTCGCCGAAACGCTGTCCGCCAAATTGCGCTTTACCGCCAAGAGGCTGCTGCGTGACAAGGCTATATGGGCCAATCGAACGGGCGTGGATCTTGTCGTCAACCAGATGGTGCAGTTTGAGCATGTAAATATAGCCCACGGTCACCTTGCGGTCGAACTTGTCGCCGGTCCGGCCATCATAAAGATTGACCTGGCCGCTGCGATCCAGACCTGCCAGTTCGAGCATGTCGGAAATATCGCTCTCATGCGCACCGTCAAACACTGGCGTACCCATTGGAATACCGTTGCGAAGATGGCCGACCATTTCGACAATCTCAGCAGTATCACGGCTATCGATATCCGCGTGATATTGCTCGCCGTAAATGACCTTGAGCCGCTCCTTGACTGCGTCTGGTGGCGGTGCTGCCTGTGGATCAGGGTTGGCCAATTTCCATTCTTCGAGCGCTTCGGTAACCTGTTGACCCAGACCACGTGCGGCCCAGCCAAGGTGGGTTTCGAAAATCTGTCCGACGTTCATTCGCGAAGGCACACCCAATGGGTTGAGCACGATGTCAACCGGCGTACCATCTTCGAGGAACGGCATGTCTTCCTGCGGCAGAATGCGGGAGATAACTCCCTTGTTGCCGTGACGGCCAGCCATTTTGTCGCCAGGTTGCAGCTTGCGCTTCACCGCGACAAAGACCTTGACCATCTTGAGCACGCCCGGCGCTAGTTCGTCGCCGCGTTCGAGCTTTTCACGACGGTCTTCGAACCGTTCGTTGATCAGCTTGATCGCTTCGTCATATTGTTGACGGGTGGCTTCAAAATCGGACTGAACCTGATCGTCCTTGACCGCGATCTTCCACCAATCAACCTGCTCCAGTTCGGACAGGCTTTCTTCGGTGATCGCTGCGCCTTTTTTCATTGGCTTTGGCGCGGAGGTCGCGGTTTGGCCGATCAGCATGTCTTTCAGCGTGTTGAAAGTGGCGCGATTGAGGATGGCGCGTTCGTCGTCACGATCCTTGGTAAAACGGCCAATTTCTTCGCGTTCGATCGCCAGGGCACGTTCGTCCTTGTCGATACCGTGACGGTTGAACACGCGAACCTCGACCACCGTACCGGCAACGCCAGGCGGCAGACGCAGAGACGTGTCGCGAACATCGGAAGCTTTTTCGCCGAAGATGGCGCGGAGAAGTTTTTCTTCCGGCGTCATCGGAGATTCTCCCTTGGGCGTGATCTTGCCGACGAGGATATCGCCCGGCTCGATTTCTGCACCAATATAGACAATGCCCGCTTCGTCGAGGTTGCGCAGGGCTTCCTCACCGACATTGGGAATATCGCGGGTGATGTCTTCAGGTCCAAGCTTGGTGTCGCGGGCCATGACTTCAAATTCTTCGATATGGATCGATGTGAAGACGTCGTCTTTCACGATCCGCTCGGAGATGAGGATCGAATCCTCATAATTGTAGCCATTCCAGGGCATGAAGGCGACGAGGCTGTTCTTGCCGAGCGCCAATTCACCCATGTCGGTGGACGGACCATCGGCAATCGTGTCGCCCTGCTGGATCATTTCGCCAACCTTCACCAGCGGACGCTGGTTGATGCAGGTATTCTGGTTGGAACGCTGGAATTTCTGCAGCGTGTAAATGTCCACGCCCGATTTTCCGGCTTCAACAGCACCCGATGCGCGGATGACGATACGGGTGGCGTCGACCTGATCGACAATACCCGAGCGTCGTGCGGCGATCGCAGCACCAGAGTCGCGGGCCACGGTTTCTTCCATGCCGGTACCGACAAACGGTGCTTCGGCTTTCACCAGAGGCACAGCCTGACGTTGCATGTTCGATCCCATGAGTGCGCGGTTGGCGTCATCATTTTCCAGGAACGGAATGAGCGAGGCGGCAACCGAAACCAGCTGTTTCGGGCTCACGTCCATCAGGGTGATGATGTCGCGTGGTGCCATCAGGAATTCGCCAGCCTGACGCGAGGAAACAATTTCCTCCACAAAGCTGCCGTCTTCGGTCAGTTCGGCGTTTGCCTGCGCGACGGTGTGCTTCTGCTCTTCCATCGCGGAGAGATAGAGAACATCGTCTGTCACCTTGTGATCCACGACTTTCCGATAGGGGGTTTCGATGAAACCATATTGGTTGACGCGGCTGAACGAGGCGAGCGAGTTGATCAGACCAATATTCGGGCCTTCAGGCGTTTCAATCGGACAGATCCGGCCATAATGGGTCGGGTGAACGTCGCGGACTTCAAAGCCGGCGCGCTCGCGGGTCAGACCACCGGGGCCCAATGCTGATACCCGGCGTTTATGGGTGACTTCCGAAAGCGGATTGGTCTGATCCATGAACTGGGACAGCTGCGAGGAGCCGAAGAATTCGCGAACGGTCGCGACTGCAGGCTTCGCATTGATCAGATCGTTTGGCATCACGGTGGACACGTCTACGCTGCTCATGCGTTCCTTGACGGCACGCTCCATGCGGAGCAGGCCGACGCGATACTGGTTTTCCAGCAATTCGCCGACGGAACGGACACGGCGGTTGCCGAGGTTGTCGATGTCATCGACTTCGCCCTTGCCGTCCTTCAGGTCGACGAGGGTTTTGACAACCGCGAGAATATCTTCCTTGCGCAGGATTGTATAATCAGCCGGCGCATCCAGTTCGAGACGCATGTTGAGCTTCACGCGGCCAACGGCGGAAAGGTCATAACGTTCCGGATCGAAGAACAGGCCTTCGAACAAGGCTTCTGCGGTTTCGCGCGTTGGCGGCTCGCCGGGGCGCATGACGCGGTAAATATCGGACAGCGCACCGTCACGGTCTTCGGCCTTGTCGACCTTCAGCGTGTTGCGGATCCACGGCCCGGTTGTAACATGGTCAATGTCGAGCAATTCGAGTGCGTCGATGCCGGCATTGTCAATCTTTTCCAGATTTTCTGCCGTCACTTCGTCACCGGCTTCGATATAAATCTCGCCGGTTTTTTCGTTGATCAGGTCAAAGGCGCTGTAGCGACCGAAAATTTCCTCGGTCGGGATGACAATGTTTTTCATGCCATCGGATTCGGCCTTTTTCGCGGCGCGCGGCGTGATCTTGGTGGTCGCTTCAAAAACGACTTCGCCGCTCTGTGCGTCGACAATATCAAAGGTTGGCTTAATGCCGCGCCATTGCTCGGCTACGAAAGGAATGGTCCAGCCATCTTTCGCGCGCTTGTAGACGATGCGCGCATAGAACAGGTTGAGGATATCTTCTTCCGAATAGCCCTGCTTGACGATCTTGACGATTTCGGCGCTCTTGGTGCGGCCTTCGTCTTCGATCTTGCCGCCATTGAACTCGATCGCGCCCATCGGCTCGCGGATCGTGATCAAACTGCCTTCGACTTCGAGAATTTCGGCTGGCTGTTTCATGCCGCCGACGCGAACCATCTCGCCGACTTTGAAATCGGGCTTCTTTTCTTTGACTTCCAGAATGGCGTCACCAAGCGAACGCAGCAATGCGGTCACTGGCAGCTTGCGCTTGCGATCGATACGGACGTTGACGATGTCTTTGGCGTCAAATTCAAAATCGAGCCATGAACCGCGATATGGAATGACGCGCGCGGCGAACAGGAATTTGCCGGACGAATGGGTTTTGCCGCGGTCATGGTCAAACAGGACACCGGGCGAACGGTGCATCTGGCTGACAATAACGCGCTCTGTGCCGTTGATGACGAACGTGCCGTTCTTGGTCATCAAAGGCATGTCGCCCATATAAACGTCTTGCTCTTTAATATCGAGAACCGAGCGGGCTTCTGTTTCGGGATCGACCTCGAACACGATCAGGCGCAGGGTGACCTTCATCGGTGCGGCATAGGTGATGCCCCGCTGGCGGCATTCCTCGACATTATATTTGGGATCTTCGAGCTGATAGTTGACGAAGTCCATTTCGGCCGTACCGGCAAAATCGCGGATCGGGAAAACGCTGCGCAGCGTCTTTTCGAGGCCAGAGACATATCCGATCGAGTGATCAGAACGCAGAAACTGTTCATATGATTCGCGCTGAACTTCGATGAGATTTGGCATCTCGATGACTTCGTGAATGTCGCCGAAGATTTTGCGAATGCGTTTCTTGCGGGTCGGTGTCGGAGCCGTCGTTTTGACCGAATCTGCTTGGGTAGCCATAAAGTTTTGCCTTCTCGCCATCGCCGGAAAACCGGCGGAAAATCAATTTGTGGAGGCGCTTCAAGACAACAAAAGCCGCATGTCTCCCAAAGTGGGAAACTGCAGCTTTTTAGCGTCCTGAAAACCGTGCAGATTTCATTTCTTCTGGCGCGCCGCGCGACTGCACGCCCTGTCTCGAAATCTGTGGTGAACGCGGGATATAGGGCGATGTTGGATTTGCGTCAATAGTGCGCGTTGAACAATGATGTGCCGGTGGTCAGTGACGCGGCGCTTTTGCCCGGTTTTGCCATCGTGCCGATCCCCAGATGTGAATCAGCCTGTCGACGCGGTTCTGGAAACCTCCGGTCAGGTTGCCAGCATTGGCGCATTGGTTTTGCTCGACCATGCAGGCTTCTCCGGTATCGAGCCGCAAGGATGTAATGCGGGACGCGCCTTCTGCGATGCCGATTTGCGTTGGACGATCAAGATCGCCGACCGTCATCAGCACCGGCTTTGCAGCGATATGAGGCTTTTTGCCCTTGAGCAGCGACAATATGAGGGTGCGATAATCGCTGAGGCCTATTGGCCCGTCGGTGGTTACGCCCGGGCGGTTGGTGACCAGGAAAGTACCGTTCTGGCGGATATTGATATTGTGGCCGTGACCGAGGAAACCGTCTTCAAACAGGTCTTCGCCATGATCGCCGGTTATGACAACCACGCTATTGTCCCACAGGCCATCCCGCTTCAGTCGGGAAACCAGCTCGCCCAGCTGCTGATCAGAATAGTTTACCGCATTCCAGTAGGTCTGCTGCAGTTGATCCCGATTGCCGGCGTTGATCTCGGAGCGGGGCAACGGCCTGTCGGTCAGATTGAGCGGCATGCCTTCGTGGAAATAGGGAAAATGCGGTGACTGGAAATTGAAATAGAGAAATTGCGGCTGGTCCCATTTTGATGGCCGCTGATATTGTTCGGCAAAGGCGTCCAGAAGATGGCTCTCGTCGATGAGGATGGAGCCTTGCGCGCCGTTGCTGAAAGCGCGGAGATGTTTCAGCTTCTCGCCATCGATGAAGATATCGGCATTTTCGCGCATGCCAACGGTTTGTGAAATATCGCCGAAATCTTCCGGCTGGCCGGAGAAAACGCCGATTTCATAGCCACTGGATTTAAGCTCGCGGAACAGCGAGGGAGAACCGTTTGCCGGTTGCAGGGCGCCGCCAAACAGCGACTTGAGCGACGCGGTGGTAAAGCCGACATGGCTGAAGACGGGGGAAACAACACTGCCCGACTTAGCAATGGCTTCGAGATTGGGCGCAACCGGCCTGCCGTTGATCCGCTTGCCAATTGCATCATAGCGCGCGCTTTCCATCACGATCAGGATCAGGTGAGGGCGGTTGCCCGATATCAATGTGATTGGTGGTTGCGGCGGCATCGTTGCCAGCTGCAGATCACCGCCATAGCCATCCTCGTCGATGCCGTTTCCCGGAATATCCAGCGCCAGCGGATAGCGGGAGCTGTCAAACGGGTGCCGATCCGGCATGTTGGAGACCCAGCCATAGCCATCATTGTCAAAATCGGTAATTGTGTTGGCGGCCTCTGTGAACAGGCCCCAAGCGAGCGTGCGGTTCAGACCATTTTGCACATCGCTCGAAGCTGCAGGCACCGCGATGGCAAACATCAGGGTGGAGAAAAGCAATGCGATGACCAGCCGGCCATGGGCAGGCCATATCAGATGGTTGGTGTGCACCGGGAATTTCCGGGACAGCCACCGGAACATGTGATGATAGACCAGAAGACCAACAACCAGTGCGGCGATGCCGAGAAAAATTTCGTTGGAAACGAACAGCATGGCGTCGGTCAGGCTGCCGCCGCCGAGATTTGCCATCAGGGCAAAGCTCATCGTGTCGCTGAAATATTGGCCCAGCTGGAAGGTCAGGAAGAGCAGCAACAGATAGGCACCGCCGACGATCGTCACCAGAAAGAATAAGGGTGGCCAGGACTTTTTGCTGCGGAATAGCCGGACAATGATCCACCATGTGCCGGTGATCAGCATCGCCATCGAAGACATATAGCCAAGCAGGAAAATGCCGCGCTCGGCCAGCGTGTCAATCGCCTGCGATTGGCCGAAGCCGCCGGTAAACAGACCATATTTGCGGTCAGCGAGCACCAGTTCCAGCGCTGCCAGAACGCACAATAAGCCGAGAATGACTGCGAACCATAGCTTCCGCTGCCTATCGCTATTGGTGAAGACGTTTCTCATCCGCTTTTGCTTTGCTTCCCGGCTATCATTCTAGGCGGAGCGCTAGCAGAAGCGGGTAAAAGGCAGGTTAAGCATGGTTGATATAAGCGCGGCTGGTCGCGAGACAGGTCAGTTGTCCTTAAAATCCATCATCATCACCACTTTGCGGACCATCGCCGGGTCATATTCGACCTGGCCGTCGAGGATCAGCATCGCCAGCCCATGGACCAGCGACCAGGCGTGCAGCGCGGCGGCGGCGCGTTGGTCCTTCGACATTTCGTCGGGCATCATCGCGGCAATGCCCGCGCGCAGCTGATGAAAGGCCTCACCCATCGCCGTCGGATCATCGGCAGTCAGATCGACCAGACCGATGCGATTGTAGATCAGCCGCAGCAAGGCCGGGTTTTCGACCGCCCAAGTGACATAGGTGACTCCCACTTCGGCAAAACCGTCGTGGCCGCCGCCAGCCTGGTCCGCCGCTTCTGCCTGATGCTGGCCGAGCCGGTTGAGGCCTTCCAGCGCCAGGGCGTCGAGCAAGGCATCCTTGTTGGGGAAATGGCGGTAAAGCGCGGTTGCCGAGACCCCGAGATCGCGGGCGAGGGCGCGCAGACCGAGATCGGGCTGCTCCTGATTGGCCAGTCGCTCCATTCCCATTTGCAGCGCCGCAGCGCGCAGATCACCGTGATGATAAGGCGCGTTCACTGGAAGAACTGGAAGCATGTTTGGCCTTTTGGCACACACATGTTGACACTGTTAGCATTGATTGGCATGTTAACAGCATAAACATTGCGAGTCGATTTGCCAACAGGAGTATTTCCGATGATGCTATTTGCTTATGTCGCTGCCTTGCTGGGCGTGGTGGTTGCCATAGCGCATTATGTCATCGGTTATCGGGTGGTGCTGCAGCCGCTATTTCGGGAACAGACCAGTGGGATATTGGCGGCGAAGCCGATGCGTGATCTGACCTGGACGATGTTTCAGCTGCACTCGCTAGTCTGGGCGGCGCTTGGCATCGCGGTTCTGGTCAACCGCTGGCAGGGCGGCAGCGATCTTATCGTCTATCTGGCGATACTGATATTCACCGTCTCCGGACTGGGCAATCTGCTGGTCCTCCGCCGTCCACATCCGGGCGGGATCATGCTATTATTCGCGGCTGCCGCATCGGCTGCCGATATTATATTCAACTGAAGGAATTTCCGATGGCCTCCGTAATTGAAAAGACAATCCGTTCCGCCGTGACCCCGGTCATTACTGCCGTGGCCAATTACAACCGCAAGCGGTTGCCCGAACCCAATGGTGGCCATCCGTTTCTCGGCGGCCTCCATGCGCCGATGCAGAGCGAGGAAACCATCTCGGCGATGCAGGTCACCGGCAATATCCCGGAACAGCTCGACGGCCGCTACTTGCGGATCGGGCCCAATCCGCTGAAAAAAGCGCACAGCCCCAGCCATCACTGGTTTGTCGGCGACGGCATGGCGCACGGTATCCGCATCAAGGGCGGTGAAGCGGCCTGGTATCGCAACCGCTGGATCCGCAGCAATGCGGTGAGCGATGCGCTGGGCGAGCCGCGCAAGCCGGGCACGCGCAATCCACGTTCCGATACCGCCAATACCAATATCGTCGGTATTGACGGTCGGACCTTCGCCATCGTCGAGGCCGGCGGCTTTCCGGTCGAGCTGAACGACGATCTCGACACCATCAAGCATAATCCGTTCGACGGCACGCTGACCCACGCCTTTTCCGCCCATCCGCACCTCGATCCGAAAACCGGCAACAGCCACGCCATCTGCTATGAGGCGGCGACCCAGGACAGGGTCTGGCACGTCGTGGTCGATCCCAAAGGCCAGGTCATTCGCGAGGAGCCGATTGCGGTCAAGGATGGCCCGTCGATCCATGACTGCGCGATCACCGAAAATTACGTGCTGGTGCTCGACCTGCCGGCCACGCTGTCGATGAAGCGGCTGCTGAAAGGCTTTCAATTCCCTTATGACTGGAACCCGGACCATGGTGCGCGGGTTGGCCTGATGCCCAAGACGGGTAGCAATGATGATATCATCTGGTGTGATGTCGAACCCTGTTATGTCTTCCATCCCGCCAACGCATTCGAGACAGCCGACGGCAAAGTGATTGTCGATGTCGTGGTGCATGAAAGCATGTACGCGCAGTCGCCTTATGGCCCCGGTGGCAAGTGGGCGCGGTTCGAGCGCTGGACGATCGACCCGGAAAAGCAATCGGTCGACCGCAAGATCATCCACGACAAGAATCAGGAATTTCCGCGATATAATGAACGCCTGACGTCGCAGCCCTATCGCTATGTCTATAGCGTGGCGCTGGCTGAAAATGACAGCGGCGTGTTTGATCGCGGCGGATCGGAGCTGTTCAAGCATGATCTGGAAAGCGGCGAAACATTGGTACGCGAACTGGGCGAAAACCGTCACCCCGGCGAATTTGTGTTCGTGCCGCGATCGGACGATTCAGCAGCAGATACCAGCGAAGATGATGGCTGGCTGATCGGGCTGGTGATCGATTCCGCCAATGAAACCACGGAGCTGCAGATATTGAATGCGGACGACTTTCTCGGCGAACCGCAAGCGGTGATTCATGTGCCGCATCGCATCCCGCCGGGATTTCATGGCAATTGGGTGGAAAGCGCCTAACCCGCTTAGCTTAGATCCCCTTCAAACCGGCACCCGCGCGCCTCCAATATCGGCCGCAATTCGCGAAAGGCCTTGGGCGTGTCGGTGAGCGGGATGAACGGGTGGAGATGGTGGATCAGATGATATTGCATGCCCATCGAGGCGATATTGCCGACCCGGCTTTTGAAAAATTTGGCATTGTCATAGCGACCCCGTTTGACGGCCGGATGGTGCGGGGCCCAGCTGAAGAAGAACTGGATATAGGCGATACCGATATGGCGCGGAGCCCACCAGAGCAGAGCGGCCTCTATCGCATAGCCGTTCCACGCGAGCGCGAATAATGCGGCGAAGAAGGTCAGCTGATAGAGCGCGCCGTCGACCAGGACATCGGAACGCCCGATTTTTTCCAATATATAGCCATAGCCCCTGAGCACGCCGCCTTTGCCGCGTTGTCGCTGGACAAAGCTTTGCCAGATAGCGTGCCACGGGCCCCTGGACTGGGTGGTGATGTCAGGATCATGCTCCGGATGATTGACATGTTTGTGGTGCTCAAAATGGGTAAGTTTCTGAATGCGATAGGGCATTGCCATTGGCAACAGACTGAGATGGCCAACCAGTTCGTTCAGCCAGCGCAACTTCTGACCGGGTCTGGCAATCATGCCGTGCACCGCTTCATGCGCGGGCAGGAAACAGGCCATCACGTTGACACAGGCAATCGGAAAAGCGATCCAAAGCGGCAATATGTTGAGAAAAACCAGTGGCCAGAGCGACAGCCAGATCAGCAAATTGCCCAGGCCCCAGACCGGGACCTCCCAAGGAAAGCGATCGGCATATTTGCGGGCGATCATCCGTTCCCGCTTGCGTAATTCTGCCTCTGTCATGGCCTGGCCCATATCCAGCTGCCCCGGAAAAACGCCAATATGCCCCAGGTGCCGCCGACGATCAGTCCCAAAGTCAGGGTCGACAGGCCGAGCGGTTCTTTCCAGCCTAATCCATCCATAATTTGTGCAAAAAGTGGCCCAAAGAACAGAAATCCGAACAATATCGGCATAAAATGCAGCGTTTTTCTGACGAAAAATTCAACTATTGGCACGCGGTTTGGCTCCGATTATTGAGCGACCATCTATTTGTGGCTAAGATTGTGGTGACTTGTCAAATGCAATCATAGCAATTCAATGAACCGAGCGGCTTCATCGGCAGCGCGGTTGGCGGCCCGTTCGAGATTGGCGTGAAAGTCTCCCGAGCTGTCGCTGTTGGCGCCATCGGTCACCGCCTTGATCCCGGCCCAGGGGATGTCGAGCAGCGCCGCAATCTGCGCCACCGCTGCGGTCTCCATGTCGACCAGGTCGGCTTTGAGTGTGTCGCGCAAATAGCCGGAGCGGTCGGGGCATTTTACAAAACAGTCGGCGGTCGCGATCCGCGCCTGGGGCATGGCCAGGGCTTCGGGCATCGGATGGGATTCAAACGGCTTCCAGTCCGACGGGCCAATCGGCCAGGCGCCGGCGTTATAATGGGTGAAGCCATCATGCTCACCGAACTTCTCCAGCGTGCCGTAGTCGGCTTGCAGGGATTCGCTCAGGTAGAAACAGTCACCTTGGCTGCTGCTGACATGGCCGGCGGTGCCGATCACCAGAAACAGGTCCGGGCGGAACTGGCTGTGCATATAGAGGGCGGCGGCTCCGGCGTGGACCTTGCCAATGCCTGAGCAAAGGACCGAGACCTGCTTTCCTGCATGTTCGAGCTGGCGGATTTCGCCGAGCGGGCTGGCGACGCGCTTTACCGGATGATCGCGCCGGAAGGCATCGGCCTCGTCCTGCACACCGGTGATGATCGCAATATGGTCAATCACCGGCAAAGGCCATCAGGGCGGTCGCCTCAACACCGGCGGCGGCCAGCCTCTGTCCGCCACCCAGATCGGGCAGGTCGACGATGAACAGCGCCCGGTCCACGACCGCGCCCTGTCCGCGCAGCAGCTGGACTGCCGCCATCGCGGTGCCGCCGGTGGCGATCAGATCATCGACCAGCAAAACCCGCTGCCCCGGCCGGATCGCATCGACATGCATCTCGATCCGGTCCGTGCCATATTCCAGCGCATAGTCTATGTAGACTGATTTTCCGGGTAATTTTCCCGGCTTGCGCAGCATGACCTTGCCTTTTTCCAGGGCATAGGACATCGCCGCCGAAACGATGAAGCCGCGCGCCTCGATGCCGGCGATCAGATCGAAACTGTCCGGATCAATCAGCGCGATCATCCGGTCGATGGTGCGGCGAAAGGCCGGGCCGTCGAGCAGCAGGGTCGATACATCGCGGAACTGGATGCCCGGTTTGGGATAGTCGGGAATCGTGCGCACCAATGCCCTCAGATCGTCATTGTCAGCCATTTTCTTAACCCCTGCCATAATGAACATTTGTGTAAGCAGCGGCTTGCCTTTCCGCAACCATCGGATAATCTGCAACCAAGGAGAGAAACGCAATGACCAATTCTGATATTCTGGAAAAACGGGCCATCACTCCCTTTGATGTGAGTGACGGTGCGCTCTATTCCGAAAATCGCTGGCAGGAACCTTTCGCCCGTCTGCGCCGCGAAATGCCGGTCAGCTATCTCGCCGATAGTCCTTATGGACCCTATTGGTCCGTGGTCACCCATGATCTGGTGCAGAAAGTCGAGCTCGACCCAGAGACCTATTCATCCTCCTATGAGGTTGGCGGTATCACCATCACCGACGGCAGTGGAGAATATGAATTTCCCAATTTCATCGCGATGGATGCCCCGATTCATACGGCGCAGCGCAAGGTGGTACAGCCATCCTTCAACCCGAGCGAGATGCTCGCTCGAGAACCCGAAATAAGAGCGCGTACCAAGGAGCTGTTCGATGCTCTTCCTGTTGGTGAGACGTTTGACTGGGTAGAGGAAGTCTCGGTGAAGCTGACCATCGGCATGCTCTGCGTGCTGTTCGATTTCCCTTGGCAGCAATGGCGCGACATGAAGCGCTGGTCGGATACCGCCAGCGATGTTTCGCCTGACCAGAGCGAGGAGCGGATGCAAAATTTCTTTGCCGAAATGCACCAGATGCTGGGCAAATTCGACGAGCTGTTTGAAAAGGAGCGCAAACAGTCGCCCAATAACAAGATTCTTAACCGCATCATCCACAGCGAGGCGATGGGCAATATGCCCGAGCTGGAGCGGCTGGCCAATATCGCGCTGCTGATCGTGGGGGGCAATGATACAACCCGCAACAGCATGAGTGGCTTTGTCCGGGCCTGCAACATGTTCCCCGATCAGTTTGAACTGCTGCGCAACGATCCTTCGCTGGTAGCCAACGCCGCGCAGGAAATCATCCGCTGGCAATCACCCGTCACGCACATGCGGCGGACCACGACCCGCGAGACCGAACTGGGTGGCCAGATCATTCCGGCGGGCGAGAAAATCATCCTCTGGTATATCTCGGCCAATCGCGACGAGAAGCTGTTTGCCAATCCGGATGTTGTGGATTTTACGAGAGACAATGCCCGCCGCCATATCGCCTTCGGTCACGGCGTCCATCGCTGCGTGGGTGCGCGGCTGGCGGAAATGCAGCTGGCGGTGCTGTTCGAAGAAATTCTCGGCCGCGATGTCCGGGTCGAGCAGGATGGTCCGCTCACCTATTCCGGCAGTTGTTTCCTGCACGAGATTGACCATATGCCGGTAAAAATTGCGCCGATTGGCTAGTAGGTCTTCTGCGTCGGCAGGCTGCTCTTCCGACTGTCATAAAAAAGGGGCGGCTTCCGAATCGGAAACCACCCCCTGATTTTTCAATGTACCGTCAGGCTTATTTGAGTTCGACGGTACCGCCAGCAGCTTCGATCTTCGCTTTGATTTCTTCTGCTTCGGCTTTGTTGACGCCTTCTTTGACGGCCTTAGGCGCGCCTTCGACGAGGGCTTTCGCATCGGTCAAGCCAAGCTGGGTGATCGCACGGACTTCCTTGATCACCTGGATTTTCTTGCCGCCGTCGCCGGTCAGGATTACGTCAAATTCGGTCTGCTCTTCAGCAGCTTCGCCAGCGGCAGCCGCTGGACCAGCAACTGCAACAGCAGCGGCAGCAGAAACGCCCCACTCTTCTTCGAGTGCCTTGGACAGTTCAGCCGCTTCCATGACGGTGAGTTTCGAAAGTTCTTCAACCAATTTTGCAATGTCAGCCATGTTAAATATGCTCCGTTTTTTTTCTAATCATTTCGAGACCGTCATGCTGAACTTGATTCAGCATCCAGAGCGGCAAACACAGACATTGTGCTTTTAGGCTCTGGACCCCGGATCAAGTCCGGGGTGACGAAGGGTTCAACTATTCACCCGTAGCAGCATAAGCGCTGAGTACGCGTGCAACACTGGTTGCCGGCTCGACAAGAACCCGTGCGATTTTCGTTTGTGGTGCGACAAGCAATCCCACAATCGTTCCACGCAGTTGGTCAAGCGAAGGCATGGCAGCCAGGGTCTTGATGCCTGCTTCGTCAAGAAGGGTGTCGCCCATTGCGCCGCCAACGATTTCCAAACGATCGTTGGTTTTTGCAAATTCCACTGCGATTTTTGCAGCGGCCACCGGATCATCCGATGTGGCAAGCGCGACCGGACCCGTCAGCATTTCTGCTAGCGGAGCATAGTCGGTTCCTTCGAGAGCCAGCTTGGCAAGGCGGTTTTTAGAGACTTTGAAGCTTGCGCCTTCGTCCCGCATTTTCGTCCGCAGCTCGGTCGATTGAGCCACAGTCAAACCCAGGTTGCGTGTCACCACGACCACCCCGGCCTGCTTGAAAAGTGCGTTCAGAGCGACAACCGCTTCGGTCTTTTGACCACGATCCATATTTTGCTCCTTCACGTGGACTGCGTTTTGACGCGCAATCCATTACTTCTAAACCGTCACCCCTGCGAAGGCAGGGGCCTAACCCGCCTTTCGTGAAAACACGATGGTTCGGGTTGGATCCCAGCCTGCGCTGGGATGACAAGCGAACGGTCTGGCTCGCACCATTCCGCATATAATCCGAAGGGGGGTTTTGGCCGCTCTGCCATGTTAGAAAACGCTGGCTGCGTGCCCGTGTGTCTCCACACGAAAAAACTGATCCCCGTCTAGGCTGGAAATTAAGAGGGTCAAATTACCCTCACCCGCTGTCTCGGACGGAAATTGTGATTCTTTTGAGGGAAGCACAATTTGTAGGGTAGCCATTAACGGATGGGGCGGGGATGTCAAGGGGTGTGGGGTTCGCAGCTTACCACCCGTCATATTTTCTTGACCTATAAGAATCATGTATGATTCAGAGGCTCTCCATAAATTTTGGGGGTTCAGATGTTCAAGGCGAGCGCGGTCAGCACGGC